>Ga0209635_10002302_pt1 | contig 14583 bp, 16 predicted proteins | sample DeeMarSWOR230_32_FD_187463 | JGI IMG/M metagenome (GOLD analysis project Ga0209635, IMG submission 187463) | Marine sediment microbial communities from White Oak River estuary, North Carolina - WOR-2-30_32 (SPAdes) (version 2) | ecosystem: Environmental > Aquatic > Marine > Intertidal zone >... | reverse complement strand
CAGAGGCTCCGAGTACACATGGATAGTCGACCCTCTCGATGGAACGGTGAATTTCGCCTCCGGTAACCCACTCTACTGCGTGACCCTCGCACTCTTGAGGAAAAACGAGCCCATCTTGGGGGTGACCTATGCCCCGGCCATTAACGAGCTCTACGTCGCGGAAAGGGGCAGGGGCGCTTTCTTGAATCGAGAGAGGATTTCGGTCTCCACCGCTGAGAAACTGGAAGAGTGTTACGTCTACTTCTGTGAAGGGGGAGACAAAAACAGGCTTAGGACGGGCAAGATAAACGGCGCGATTTACCCAAAGGTGAGGGACCTCCGAAAGCTGGGCTCGGCTGGCTTGGAAGCCGCATGGGTCGCCCGCGGAAGAGGAGACGCCTACATCACCACGAAGATCGAACCTTGGGATGTCGCTGCCGGCGTGCTGTTGGTTCGAGAGGCGGGGGGCAAGGTCACCGATTTCAGGGGCGGAGCATGGAAGACTGAGAGGTCCGACCTAGTCTTTTCCAACGGAAGGGTTCACGAGAGAATCCGAGAACTCGTTTGCAGTCTGTGAAAATCGCTTAGCGGAAAATGAGGTTTAAGCTAGATGTAAACACCCCTGTTGACAAGAAAACTACATCTTCATTTTCGTGAGTACTTACAGGCACTCCCAAAACTCTTTGTCAACACCCCTGTTGACACGCAATGTGTTTGTGGTTTAGGTTCCAGCCGCAGTTTTTTTATCCAACGCCACCAACTTACACGTGAAACGATTTGAGGAATCAAAGATGGAAAAAATCACGACGACCGTCATTCATGAGATGAAAGACCGCGGCGAACGCGTTGTCATGGTGGCGGCCTATGACTATCCAACCGCCCGCATGGTAGACGATGCAGGAGGAGATGCGATTTTGGTCGGGGACTCATTAGCCAACGTCATGCTTGGCTATAAGGACACACTTTCCGTCTCCATGGACGAGATGATCCACCACACGAAAGCAGTGGCGAGGGCGGTGAAGCGTGCCCTAGTGGTCGGGGACATGCCATTTATGTCATACCAAGCAAGCACGGAGGACGCGATTCGAAACGCCGGCCGCTTCATAAAGGAGGGCCACGCAGAAGCTGTGAAGGTGGAAGGCGGCCGCGGCATGATCAAGAAAATTAAGGCCATCATCCAATCAGGTATCCCCGTCATGGGACACCTCGGCCTGACTCCCCAGTGGGTCCATCAGTTCGGCGGTTTTAAGGTTCGCGGAAAGACCAAGTCCACCGCGCACGCTATCCTCGAGGACGCGCGAAGGTTGGAGCATGCAGGAGTATTCAGCCTGGTGCTCGAGTGCATCCCCTGGCAGCTGGCAAAGCTCATCACCGAAAAGATCGAGGTCCCTACGATAGGGATTGGTGCGGGACCCTATTGTGACGGCCAAGTGCTCGTAATCCACGATTTGCTTGGCTTAACCGGCCCCCGCGTCCCGAAGTTCGTCAAGCGCTACACCAAGCTCGACGATGCGGTGATGAAAGCACTGAGAGATTTTAGGCGGGAAGTTAAGACTGGCAAGTTCCCGAAGTTGGAGCACAGCTATGAAATGCCGCGCGAGGAAGTGCGAAAGCTACTCAGCGAATTCAAGCGCAAACGATGATTTAGACACCAAATAAGTACGTTTAAATAGCCCTTGAATTCAAAATAAATCAACAAATCGGAGGTGTATAAATGGCTTACATCGTGAAATCCGCCGTTAGGGGCCTGATCAAAGGTATGCGAGCAAGCGAAGATTTCTTTAATGAACTGGATGCGCTAATAAAGCGAAGGTGCAAGAGAGCTGTAGACAGAGCGAAAGGAAACGGAAGAAAGACTTTAAGAGGGGTCGATGTTTAAAACAAATTGATTTTTTATTTTTTTATCGTCCCTCTTTTTAATTTTTTTTATTTAGCCTTTTACACGCTCGATTTTCCTTCTACCTAAAGCCTGGATGTACTCGACCTCGACGCCTTCGCGAACCTCACCGCGGAGTAGCATGGGGATGGGAAGCTCAAATGTCTCATAGGTCGTCAAATCCATGAGCTGGGCGTTGTTCGCTATGATCGCGAGTACTTGGGCGCTACCTCGCTCGATTATCGGCACCTCCACCTTAGCGCTAGTGGGGCGAACGATACTTCGCTTCTGCGAGTCGAAAATGCCGATCGCGTCGACTTTCGCCTTCGCGTGCCCATGCTTCCCAGGCGCTGAAGTGGAGAATCCCACGATGCGGCAGGGCTCGTCGTCGATAATCACGAAGCGCCCCTCTTTGAGCTTGCCTATCTCTGTCATCTCCTTCGCCACTGAAATACCTCTTTTTGATTATTTCAACTCACACTTAAAAATTTGATGTCGCCTGAACCTTTAACGTTAAATCCTTTGAGGGAAAACTTGAGCTGGTGAAAACTTGCGGATAGGGATAATCGCCCACCCGGAGCTACCTGAAGCCCTGAAGCTCACGCAAAGGGTGCTGAAGCTCTTAAGTAAAGAAGAGGTTCTGATCGAGCAGGGAATCGCAAGGAAGCTTGGTAAGCGTGGAGTGACTGCGCGGGCCCTACAAAAGGTGGATACAATTGTTACAATCGGTGGAGACGGAACAGTTTTATTCGCTCAAAGCCAAGCGCCAGAAACCCCGATACTTGGCATAAATCTCGGGGGGAGAGGCTTTCTGGCTGATGTCAAGCCAAATGAAGCTCAGCGGGCGCTTCGAATGTTAGTCATGGGAGAGCTGCCGATCATCGAGAAAGACAGGTTGGTCGTAGAGGCTGCGGGTAAACAATTGCCTGATGCACTGAACGACGCGGTGGTGTGTACAGCCAAAGCGGGGAAGACCCTTACTTTGAGAATATCCGTCGACGGCAAAGTGACCGATGACGTGAAAGGAGACGGCGTTATCGTGGCGACCCCTACCGGGAGTACCGCTTACGCCTTAGCTGCTGGCGGTCCTGTGATCGACCCACGCGCCAAGGTTTTTGTGGTGGTGCCCATATGCCCATCTTACCTTAATCCCAACCCGCTGGTAGTGCCAATCGACAGCCGTATTGAGATGGAACCTACCAGACCGGACCGCGGGGCATTTGTAATAGTGGACGGCCAAATCGCGGCCAAACTTAAGCCCGGGGAAAAAGCCAGATTCCATCGCTCCGATAAGCCAGCACGTTTCTTCGAGTGGGGCGAATTCTACCGCAAGATGAGGGAGAAGCTGTAAGTGCCGCGCAAAGTCTATGTTCTAGACACCTCCGCCGTGATAGCTGGATTTGTGCCAGGGTTGGCTGAGGCGGAACAGGTGACCGTGCATGAGGTGCTGGAGGAGGCCAGAGACTTGTGCTCGAAGCTCGAACTTGAGACGGCGATAGCTGCGGGCAAGGTAAGGGTTGTTGAACCTTCGAGGGAAGCCTTGGACGAGATCGGGGAAAGGGTCGCCAAAACCGGAGATTTAGTTTCAGCCGTGGACACCAAGCTGCTCGCGCTTGCGCTGGACCTCAAGCGGGCGGGTGAGGAACCGGAACTCGTGACTGACGATTACGCCATCCAGAATTTGGCGAGTTTGTTCGATCTTCCCTACCGGCGCATCGTCATGCCGGGGATAAAGGAGGTGCTGCGCTGGGAGATGGTCTGCCCCGCCTGCAATCGCAAATATACGCCGGCGGCTTCCCAATGCGAGGTATGCGGCTCTTTTTTGGTCCGAAGGCCCAGAAGGTGAAGTTTTAAGACGCCCCGTCGAAATACCGTAGGGGGTGGGGTGTGTGAGAGAAATTCTGATGATTGGCATCTCGCCGATTGGTGGGGGAAAGGAAAAAGAAACGCTCAAGATTCTCAGGGAAAACGCGAAAGCCGTTGTAAAAACCGTGAAAAAATTTGAAGAAATGATCAACGCCCTTTTCTCCGAACGTGACGTGAAAAAAGCGCAGACCCTAGGTAGGCAAGTCTCCGAACTCGAGACGAAAGCAGATGTGGGCAGGAGAAAGTTCGCTAGTTGTCTCAGCAAGGGAGCATTTTTACCCGCATTCAGGGGCGACTTAGCGAGGTTGGCGGAACAAGTCGATAACGTGGCCGATGCTGCCGAAGAGGTAACGCGCACAGTTTTGCTGAGGGAGAAGCTTCTCGACACCCTCATAAAGGCGGAAAGAAGGCAAAGGAAGGCGAAAGTCATTCGAGATGGCCTAATCAAGATAGCCGAACTCGCCACGCGAACGGTGGAAGTTTTAAACTCCTCGATCGATGCCTTGGCGTCGGACATCGATGCCGCAACCGCGAGGGCGAATGAAGCCGACAAGCTGGAACATGCCTCCGACATCTTGGAGCAATCGCTTCTCGCAGACGTTTTTGAGTACGAAAAGCTACTGGACCCCGTCAGCGTGTTTCAGCTGAACAATCTCATCCACGGAATAGGCGATATCTCCAACCGCGCCGAGGATGCGAGCGACGTGATATCGATCGTCGCGTACACGCTCAGAGCATAGTTTTCATTTATTTTTCACACCACCAAAAACAACCATCCGAGTAGGAACGAGAAAGTGCATGTGACGGCTGGAGTCAAGACCCAAGCTATCCCGATATGGCCAAGTTTTCTCCTGCTCACGGCAGCCGCACCTTTCACAAGCCCCGCACCAGCCACAGCCCCAACAATCGCCTGCGTTGTGGACACGGGTATTCCAAACTGCACGAATGACCAGACCGTGAGTGCCGCCCCCAGTTGAGCGGCGAAAGCGGTCAAGGCGTCGAGCCTAGTTATTCCCGTACCCACCGTATGCATCACCTTGCGGCTGTAAGTCAAAACGCCGACCGCCAAAGCAATCCCGCCAAACAGTCCAATGAGCCTGAAGTCGGGTCCACCTCCTTCAAAAAATGCGTAAACAGCTCCGGTTGACGCGCCCACATCGTTGGCGCCGAGAGCATAGGCGACAAACGCGCTAGCCACAATTACTAGGATTGTCAGAACTTGGTTGAGCAATACGATATTCTTTATTTTACGCAGCGGTGGCCCCAAGGCTTTTAACAAGATGAAAGCGAGAAGGGCGGCGATAAATGGACTTAACACCCAAGCGACGACGATAGTGCCAAGTACACCGAATTGAACGCTCGCACCAATGCCTGCCTGTGTGTAAGATATCAGCAAACCCGCCCCAACAACCGCACCTACTGTGGCCTGTGAAGTAGAAACAGGTAGACCTTTTACAGTAACTATCGTGACCCATATCCCGGCGGCAAGCAGGGCGGCAATTGCGGCTTGGGGAATTTTGGAAAGAGGATTTACGCCGCCCGCCCCGATCACGATGCCCTCTCCCACGGTTTTCATGTTTTTCCAACCCTCTAGGACCGCGCCCAAGAGGACAAACAGTATCACGATCACGATTGCGCGGCGATATGACAAAATCCTCCCGCCAACCGCTGCCCCCACGCAATTAGCGGAACCATTCGCGCCGACGTTCCAAACTACTAAGTAAAAGCCGGCGAGCAGTGCGACTACCGCGATGAGCTCGATCACTCTTTCCCCCGAGCCGAGTTAACCGCGCATACTAAAATAGTGAGCTATAACTCTAAAATTTCCGCGCGTAGTTCGGCCAGATCGAGCATCGCAACCGTCAGGCGCCCGCTCAGATAGCCGCAGACCTCGCCCGGGTTTATGAGAAGCGTTTTGCCCTCACGAACCTCGGCCCGATGGGTGTGCCCCCGGACAACCACGTCAAAGGTACCCGACTTCAAGAGGGCCCCGACGATTTCTTCGTGGGTGCCGTGCAACAGCGCTATTTTCCGCCCGTCCAGTTCCAGCGCCGCGAAGTTCCCAAGCGGCTTCACCTCAACTTCTCCGAACTTGACGCGTACGAGCTCTCGGTCACCTTCGTTGTTTCCCCAGACGTAGTGAAGCTTGGCCTTCAGCTTCGCGAATTTCGGAGCCACGAAGGGCGAAATCAAGTCGCCTGCGTGTAAGACGTGCTCGACTCCAACCCGGTTGAAGAAATCTATCGCCCGCTCCACCGCGTCAATCCTATCGTGCGTGTCGGCCATTAACCCAACTTTCACCTAACCACCCCCGTCGCTATTTTGTCTTGCAGGTAAAATTGTTTTGATGAATTCTAGTACCACCGCGCCGGATCGCTCGATGTTCGTTAGCTCAATCCTCTCAGGGGTGTCCTCAAGCGTGTGAATGTGGGGATACCCAATCGTCTTAGCGTTGGGCAAAGCGAACGCCCTCGCGATGAAGTTGCCGAGCTTGTCTTGGTCAGGAGCGTTGATCGAGAAAGTCGTCGCCCGCATCTTGGCCCGCACGAATGGGATGTGGTCGTACCCGGCGAGCGCCGCCCACCAAAACTTCGGATTTAACCCAACACTTTTCACACAGTTCGCGAGCCGTTCGTTGAGCTCAGGTGAAGTTCTCCTCCTTCGAAAGACACCGTTGCCCTCGATGACGTAAGCCTGCGAGCCGGCCCCGACCATATCCAGATTAAGCACCATCGTATCTTTTGGTAACGCCTTGCTCGCCACGAGCTTGCGCGCGCCTACGAGCCCCTGCTCCTCTGCCCCAAGCGCGACAAAAGTTAGCCTGGCATCGGCGGGTGGGAATTCTGCGGCCACGCGCGCCGCTTCCAGCATTACCACAACTCCTGAAGCGTTGTCATCGGCGCCAGGCGAGACGCGTCGGCTGCTCGCTGCAACAAACATGCCGACGCAAACGGGCATGAAAACAATCGCGAGTATCCCCCATGCAATAGGCCACGCCGAGAGCAAACCGAACGCCCTGAGAGCGAGGGCGAGGGTGATGAAGACGAGGGCCGGCGCGAATGTGAACTTAACGAACAGGTGCAGCTCGTAGCTCACCATGCAGGGCGCCGAGTCATAGTGGGCGGTTATCGCGGCACCCTTCTTAGACTCCCGCTCCCCAAGAGCGCCGATGACGTTCTGGCTCTTCCGCTTGGGCATGAGCCAGCCGAGCGAGCGCCAGACCACGAGCGCCAAAGCCCAGACGAGAAGGGAGGGTTCGGGTGGGAGAAAAATAAACGTGACGAAAGCTGCGGCGAGGATGCACGCGGTGACTTTGGCCCGGGCGGCGCGGTCCACGAACTCGAACTCCTGCACCCGCGTCTCGAGCCCGTAGCTCTCGAACTGCTTCCGGATGTAATCCGCAGCCATGCCGTCGCCCCGCGTGCCGGCCAACCGAGGCCCGATCTCGTAGGCCAGCTTGTCGAGGTGCTCGAACGCGCGACGGGGTTCGAATTCTGCCATCGACCTCCCTGCTTTAACTGAGTACAAACGATTAATAGCTTCAACTCAAGATTTTCACCTGCGGGGGTAGCCAAGCCAGGTCAAAGGCGCCAGTCGCGAAAGGGCGAAACTCAAGATCTGGCCTCGAAGGAGTTCGGGGGTTCGAATCCCCTCCCCCGCACCACAGGTCAAAAATGGCTGGCGCACTTTTCGGATTTAAAATTAAACTGATGCTAAAATTTCCCTTACTACATCGATTCTTTTTATAAAGGTTCTGGTCGGGGCCCTCTTATAAGCTGGACTTCACCGTTTATAGAAAACGCTCAAAAATTAAATACAGTATAGAATACTAATACGACGTTATGAAAGAACCAAAACACCCTAGTATGAGCAAGGAATTTCCGCGTACAGACTTGATACTGTCTTTATCTGCTGTATTGTTTTTTCTGATTTGGGTCTTAGACTCTTTCATCTTGAGACTCTCCGGAAGATTCACAGATTTTGTTCCTGATATTGTTCGGATAGTATTATTCGGTGGTTTGGAGATTTCTGCAATCATATTGGGGCTACGTTCGCACGAATCCCTGTTTGGTGAGAAAAAAGTAGATTTCAATTTAATAACAGATGGCGCATTCGCTTATGTTCGCCATCCGCTGTATCTGAGTATCCTTTTGACTTATCTTGGATTTGTCTTTGGATCAATGTCGCTTGTTTCGCTTATCCCTTGGATTTGCTACGCCATCCTTTTTGATAAGATGGCTACTTATGAAGAGGAGGATCTTGTAAGGATATTTGGCGACGCGTATATTGAATATCAGAAAAAAGTCCCAAAATGGTTTCCTCGCGGTCGACCAAAAAAACAAAGAACGAATGTGAATATGGGCTGAGACTTTGTCTAAAGACCTGCTAGCAGAGATGAAAGACCATTTTAGAGAGCGCCTTAATAAATATACGCGAAAAGCGTTCCAGATGCTTCCTAAACTTGAAAGACCAAAAATCCTTGACATTGGTTGCGGTTCGGGTGTTCCAACTATTGAATTGGCAAAGTTGAGTGACGGTGAAATAATCGGGATAGACATCGACCAATCTCTCCTGAACAATCTGAATAGAAAGATTGAAGACGAAGGCTTTTCAGGTCGAGTGAGGACTATGAAATGCTCGTTGTTTGAAATAGATTTACCAGATGAAAGTTTCGACATCATATGGGCTGAGGGTTCAATATGGATAATTGGTTTTGAAAAAGGTCTCAAGGAATGGAGACGGTTACTAAAATCGAACGGTTTCTTGGTTGTCCATGATGAGATTAAAACCGTATCTAATGAACTCAAGAAGATATCTAGCTGCGGCTATAAACTAATAGACCATTTTTCGCTGCCCGAAGACGCACATTGGACAGAATATTATAGACCTCTAGAAATTCGAATAAAAGAACTACGTAAAAAATATAATAATGACCCAGAAGCACTTAAGATACTTAAACAGCATCAAAACGAGATAGATATGGTCAAAACGAATCCTAAAGATTACACTTCAGCATTTTACCTAATGCAAAAGTTATGAAATTAATCGAATCTTGTTCAAATGGTGTAATTTGCTAATACGCTTTGACCATTATAGAATCTTCTTCAATTCCCTTAGGTCCGATATCACGTAGTCAGCAGCAGCGGATATCCTTCTTCTTATGATTCCGACGAATTGAATGGTCTTGAAACCGTTTTCCTTCGACTTTTCCACATCCTCTACCGGGCGATCGCCGATTATCAATGCCTGAGAGGGCTGAATTCCCATTCCGCGCAAATCGTCAGCTAATTTCTTGTAAATCGTGCCATCAATTTTTTCCATACCTTTGTAGCTCAAATCCAAATCTCCGTTGTTTTTAATTCTGCCATGATTAGTTATTATCTCGGAGAAATAAGGACTTAAACCAAATGCATTTAGAACATTAGGGAGACCTTTTACCGCTCCTTCGATCGCCAAATCCGCAACTACATTGATGCTTACTCCCTTCTCTTTCAAATATTCAAGACATTCCTTCAACCCATCCGCAATTCTTATAAATTTAAAACCCCTCTCTTGAAAAATTGCGACGACATCAGGGTCATCGTCCAGAACATAGGAGAAAAATCTCTGCATGTCTGTCTCCCTAAGACGTTTAATTCGAAAATATTTCTTCCAAAAATCTATTTTGTCCTCTACAGCGTCCATCAATCGCTCCTCATAATCATACTGTTCTATTAGTTCATCAAAACGCGCCACTTTCTGATTAATTATATCCGGTTTCCCCTTTTTAGTATAAATTTCTTTTATCAACTCTACCCAATTCTGATAATTTCTGCTCGGGTCTATTATTGTTTCTCCGAAGTCGAACCCGCACCAACGAATCGAGATACTCATTTGATTCCCCCGAGTTCGAGAAAAACTTTCATGATACCATCCGTCTTCTATGTCTATTGCTTTGGATAACGTCCCGTTTTATACTTTCTCTTTACCAACGTGGTGAGTCGGGCATCGTACTCCTCTGGAAACCTGTGTTGCTTTATAAGCGTCACGACTTCTCTTCCCAGCTCATACGCCGCTTTCATCGCCCGTTCGTCCTTTGTGATTTCTCCCTTCTCCCTCGCTAGCCCCTCGACCCATTCCGCTGAAAACATGTGGTGAATTAAAAAGTAAAAATAAAGGGTATGTAAGGCACTCGCAGCACCAGCCCTAGCAGTAACGGCTATGCCACTAGCGACCTTGTTTGCCAGCCTAATACGTGGGTATAACAACGCATAGGTCCTATCGAGCAGAACCTTTGCCTGTCCAGACATAGAATAAAAGTACACAGGGGTGCCTAGAATAATCCCATCAGCGCTCAGCATTTTCTCATAGAGTGGTTGCATGTCGTCCTTTATCTTGCATTCACCAGTTTTCTCGCATGAGAGACAACCATCGCAGGGTTTGATATCTTTGCCCACGACAGAAAATAGCTCGGTTTCTGCTTCACTGTCTCTTGCGCCAGCCAATGCCTCCTGCATTAAAATCTCTGTGTTTCCACCTTTTCTAGGACTGCACGAAATTCCTAAAACCTTCATTAATTTTCCTCAATCTAACTGGCTAAATGTGCATATAAAATTTGTCTTCAACCTCAGCTTGGGAAAGGATTGAAACTTCAAATTACAAACTCGGCAGCACTTCTTTCTCTATCCTGTCCCATTGGGTCTTTGAATCCGCACTCAGGGGGTAAAGCGTTACTAGGTAAGCTCCTGAATCGTAAATCTCTTCAAGCTTCTCGATCACATCCTCCGCATTTCCAATAACAGAGTCTCTCATTTTCATTTCGGCAGGCCCCCACGCCTTCCTAGTAACCCCCGAGAAGCGTCGCGAATCTTCCAATGCTTTTTCCTTGTCGGGGTTGATGTTGACGTGGATTCTCTGGTTATATCCGACCTCCTTTGGTCCTTTGGGTCCTCTACCGACCACGACCTCCTTCCCAAATTTCTTACAGTACACTTTCAATTTCTCTAGGCGCTCCTTTACATTCCACGTTCCTTCTGGAAGGGAAGTTAAGCCCGAACAAGTCTCCAACGACCAAGATGGCGCCCACTCGTTACCGTATTGCGCTGTTCTCCTTAGGGCGGCTTTGGAGGCTCCACCTACCCATATCGGAGGATGGGGTTTCTGGACAGTGGGAGGGCTGCAAACTTCTTTAAATGTAAAGAATTTTCCTCTGTACTCATTGATCGCAGGCTCCGTCCACAGTTTTATTATTATGTCAAGGGATTCATCGGTTCTTTTTCCCCGTTCTTTGAATGGTATCCCAAATTTTTCGAATTCAGAAGGTACCCACCCTGTTCCCACTCCTAGGACGAAACGTCCATTGGATATGATGTCCAAGCTTGAACCGATGTCAGCGATATGTTTGGGGTGAAGAAAGGGTATCTGCAAAACATCAGTGCCAAGCTTAACATGCTCGGTATGAGAAGCAATAGCAGTCATATAGGGTATTACATGGATCCTGTTTCGATCAAATCTTCCAAAGAATTCCGGAATAGCCAGATAGTAAAGACCGGAATCGTCGGCTCTTTTAGCTATCTCCATGTACTCTTTAAAAATTTCATGATTCACTTTTTCGGCTTTTACTCGAATATTGTAACCCAATTTTTTTTCTGTCATACTTACAAACTCGGGAGCACTTCCTTCTCTACCCTATCCCACTGGGTCTTCGAATCCGTGCTCAGGGGATAAAGCGTTACACAGTAGGCTCCGGTCTTGTGAACCTCTTCAAGCTTCTCGATTACGTCCTCCGCATTTCCAATAGCTGCTTGTTTCAATTTCATATCGAATGAACCAGCTCCTTGAGTACGTCCCTGTCTGACATCAACCCAGAAGTGCCGCATCTCCTCTATGGCCTTTTCCCTGTCAGGATTAAGGTTGAAGTTGATCCTCTGGTTATACCCGACTTCTTTCGGTCCCTTGGGCTCCCGTCCAAGCACGAGTTCCCGCCCAAATTTCTTGCAATATTCTCCCAATTTATCTAAGGCCGCTTCCCAGGTTGCTTCCTTTACCCCCACCACATTTGGAGCTTCCTCTCCCAGCCCCATCCCCCACCAAGCTGGTGCCCAATCGTTGCCGTATTGCGCTGTCCTCCTTATGGCGGCATTAGAAACTCCTCCGACCCAAATCGGAGGATGGGGTTTCTGGATGCATGGGGGGCTGCAGACATTTTTGAGTGTAAAGAATTTCCCTCTGTAATCGTAAATCGCAGGTTCTGTCCACAACTTCTTTATTATATCGAGGGTTTCATCAAATATCGCTCCACGTTTCTTCCAAGGGATGTCAAAATTATCATATTCAGATGGCCAAAACCCTGATCCTGCCCCTAAGACATAACGTCCGTTAGACATGATGTCATAAGTTGCAGCAGTATCTGCGACATGTATGGGATGGAGAAGAGTTACTTCCATTACATCAGGGCCAAATTTTGCGTGTTCTGTCACGGTGGCAATAGCGCCCATGTAAGGCACTGAATGGAGCCTTTTTGGATCAAATCTGGCGAAGAATTCCGGAATACCCAAGTAGTAAATACCCGCGGCGTCGGCCCTTTTAGCTATCTCCAGTTGATCTTTAAAAACTTTATAATCTACTTTTTCGGCTTTTACACGGATATTATAACCTAAATTTATTTTTGCCATAAATTAAGTATGGAAAAAGACTATTTAATTTTTTCGTTTTTCGCTTGTTTGTTTGATATACAATCCTAGAGTAAGAAATTATTTCATTCTTTTTGAAAATTTAGGTTTTATTTTATGAAGATTATATCTTACTCTTCACTAAGTCTTTGCGCAATAATTACAGAAAATATTTCAATCCAAAATTTCAAATTACAAACTCGGCAGCACTTCTTTCTCTATCCTATCCCACTGGGTCTTCGAATCCGTACCCATAGGATAAATAATTACAAGGTAGGCTCCAGTCCTGTAAATCTCTTCAAACTTCTCGATCACGTCCTCAGCATTTCCAACGGCTGCGTGTTTCATTTTCATTTCAAACGAGCCTCCTCCTTGAGTGCGTCCCTGCCTAACACCCCAGAAGTGTCGCGCCTCTTCTATGGCCTTCTCCCTGTCCGGGTTGATGTTAACGTTAATTCTCAGGTTAAACCCAACTTCTTTCGGTCCCCTGGGTGGTCGCCCAAGCACGAGCTCTCTATTAAATTTCTTGCAATATTCTCTCAATTTCTCTAACCTCTTCTCCCAAGTAAACGGTTCTTTTACGCCCATCAAAGTGGGAGCTTCCTCTGATAACCCCGGGAACCACCAGGCCGGTACCCACTCATTCCCGTACTGCGCAGTCCTCCTGAGCGCGGCATCAGATCCACCTCCGACCCAAATCGGAGGATGGGGCTTCTGAACGCATGGAGGACTACAAACATTTTTGAGTGTGAAGAATTTTCCCCTGTAATCGTAGACCGCGGGCTCTGTCCACATCTTCCTTACTATATCGAGCGTTTCGTCACATATCTTTCCTCGCTCTTTCCACGGAACGCCAAAATTTTCATACTCGTCTGTAAAACCTCCTATTCCTACCCCTAGGACGAAACGTCCGTTGGACATGATGTCCAAACTTGCGGCGATATCAGCGACGTGTATGGGGTGTAAAAGTGGTACCTCCAAAACATCAGAACCAAAATATGCATGCTCCGTTTGAGTGGCAATAGCCGCCATGTAAGGCACTGAATGGAGCCTTTTTGAATCAAATCTCGCAAAGAATTCAGGAATCGCCAGATAGTAAATACCAGCGGCGTCAGCTCTTTTTGCTATCTCTATATACTCTCTAAAAACTTCATAATCTACCTTTTCCGCTTTTACGCGGACATTATAACCTAACTTTTTTTCCGACATTTTACAAACTCGGAAGTATTTCTTTTTCCACCCTTTCCCATTGGGCTTTTGAATCTGTAGATAGGGGATAGAGTATTACCAGGTAGGCTCCAAGCTTGTAGGCTTCATCAATCTTCTCAATTACATCTTCCGCCTTTCCGACGGCTGAGTACTTCAGTTTCATTTCGAGTGAGCCGCCTCCTTGGGTACGCGCTTTCCTAACGTCTACCCAGAAGTGTTTTAATTCCTCTACGGCTTTCTCCCTGTCGGGGTTAACATTAAAGTTGAAAGTCATGTTGAACCCGACTTCCTTTGGGTCTTTGGGTGGTCGTCCGAGCACCAGTTCCCTCCCAAATTTCCCGCAGTACTCCTCCAACTTTCCTAGGGCCCACTCCCAACTCCATCCTTTTTGAAGACCATGCACCTTTTTAGCATCCCACTTCTTTCCCAGTGCGATTAGCTGGCTCTCCTCCGCTTGTCCAGGGAACACCCATCCTGGCGTCCACTCGCTTCCGTACTGTGCTGTTCTCCTTAGAGCGGCCTCAGAACCTCCTCCAACCCATATCGGCAGGTGGGGCTTCTGAACACACGGGGGGCTACACTCGTCCTTAATCTTAAAGTACCTCCCCTCATGGGTGACCAGGGTGTCTCTAGGCGCTGTCCAAAATTTCTTCATTATCTCAAGGGACTCATCAAGTCTTTTTCCTCTCTCATTCCAAGGAACCCCGAAGACTTCATATTCATACGGCTGAAATCCTACCCCTACTCCAAGGATGAATCGTCCATTGGACATGATGTCTAGGCTTGCACCAATGTCGGCAACATGTTTTGGATGGAAAAGGGGCACTTCGAGAACGTGGGGGCCGAACTTTACGTGTTCTGTGGCGTTGGCGATGGCGCCCATGTAAGGAACACAGTGAATCCTAGCTGGGTCGCGTCTCGCAAAGAACTCGGGAATAGCTAGGTAATATACGCCGGCATCGTCAGCCCTCCTAGCTATCTCAACATACTCTTTAAAAATTT
>Ga0209635_10002301_pt1 | contig 14583 bp, 10 predicted proteins | sample DeeMarSWOR230_32_FD_187463 | JGI IMG/M metagenome (GOLD analysis project Ga0209635, IMG submission 187463) | Marine sediment microbial communities from White Oak River estuary, North Carolina - WOR-2-30_32 (SPAdes) (version 2) | ecosystem: Environmental > Aquatic > Marine > Intertidal zone >... | reverse complement strand
AATGACGGAGCTGCGGACTGCGGTTGAGAATGAGCTGCCGATAAAGGTTTGCATTCTAAACAACGGCTATATGGGAATGGTCCGTCAGTGGCAGGAGCTTTTTTATAATAAGCGTTACTCCAAGAGCTATCTGTCTAATCCTGATTATGCGGTTGTGGCTGAGGCGCTTGGTGCCGTTGGTATTACCGTTGATAAAAAAGCCGAAGTTTCCGGTGCGATTAAAAAGATGCTGAGCCAGAAAAGGCCCTGCGTTGTTGACTTTAGAATCGAGCGGGAGGAAAATGTTTGGCCGATGGTTCCAGCCGGAAAGAGCCTAAATGAAATGGACGGGCTTGATGTGCTGGAGAGCCTGGCGTAGAATTCGTTACTTGTGACTCGTCGTTCGGATTACCGGTTACGTAAATCGAGGAACGAAAATGAAGCATATAATAAGTGCATTGGTTGAAAACAAGCCGGGTGTCCTGGCTCATGTTGCCGGAATGTTCGCCGCCCGGGCGTTTAATATTGATTCGCTCGCTGTCGGGCGGACCGAGGACCCGAAATTAAGTCGGATGACGATTGTTGTTATCGGCGATGACAAGGTAGTGGAGCAGGTTCGCAAGCAATTAGAGAAGGTAGTTCCGGTTGTTAAGGTTCAGGATTTTGCCGGTCAGCCGGTAGTGGCGCGCGACTTGATGCTTATAACCGTTTCAGCACCGGCGGAGAAACGCTCTGAAATTTTATCGCTGATAGAGACATTTAAGGGAAAAGTTGTGGATATAGGCCAGAAGTTCGTTATGGTTGAGGTCAGCGGGCCGGAGGAAAAAATCGAGGCCTTTATCAATATGTGCAAGCCTTACGGCATAAAAAATGTCGCCAGAACCGGAACAATCGCAATGCCCCGGCAGGCCACGGCAGAGTTAAAATCATAGCCCGAGCTAGTGCTCAGTCGCATCTTAATTGATGAATGTCATTCCTGCGAAAGCAGGAATCCAGAATACCGATGAGCCTGGATTCCGCATCAAGAGCGGAATGGCAGCCCTTCAAATAACGAGCGACAAAGTACTAGGCCGATACGAGAGCTGAAAGGCTTTCAGAAGGTTCATCTCGACCCGGGGCAGACCAAAACGGTTTCTTTTACCCTTATGCCAGAGCATTTAGCGTTTTATGACGTTAATATGAATTGGTTTGTTGAGCCGGGACAGTTAAGGGTCTGGGTCGGTCCGAATTGCAGAGAAGGTCTGAAAGGTGACTTCGAGGTAACTACAGCCCGTAGAAAGTCGTGGCGTTGAATTCAGCCAGTTAAGCTGTCTGTTCTTATCCTTTTTTCAAAACCACATCAACTTTGTGCACTTTGTCGTCGCTAAATAAAGGCAGTGTCTGGCTGGCGATTTCTTTTCTGTCAACAGCTATAGTAACCTTGCCTTTTGAGATATGGTTGGGATTCGAGATACAGATATGATATTTAGTTCCTCTGAATGTCCTTGTCATTTCTGCTGTTTCCCAGTCGGGGGGCAGGCAGGGTTCAAGTCTGAGGCCGTCGTAATCCTTATGGATGCCCATAATTGCTTCGTATAATCCCTTCATAGCCCAGGCGGCGGTTCCGGTTGTCCAGGAACGGTCGGCTTTTCCGTAACAGTCCGGATTTAGTGCAAAGCAGTTTGTAAATACAAAGGGCTCCGTCTCCGACTGTGTGTAGGGATTTTTTTCGCTGTCGGGCATAATTTTTTTCAGGGTGCGCAAGGCCTCTTTGGCCCTGCCGAGTTTTGCGTCGGCCACAATCTTAAATGCGCTTGCGTGACAATATACACCACCGTTCTCGTATAAGCCGTGCAGCATCAATCCCATCCTGCCTACGTGGGGGGAGTATTCTGTATATGCGGGCTTGTTAATGGCGAACCCGAAATCCTCCTCCATATCATCGATTGATTTTAGCAGTTTCTCCTGCATAATTTCGTCCGGCAGCTCAGCCAAGATGGCCCATATCTGCGGATTGAGATATATCTTGCTTCCTTCGCTGTCTTTGGAGCCGATATTGCCCTTGTCCGACAATACCCGCGCATACCAGTCACCATCCCAGGCGTGCTTGTTTATGGCATCTTTTACCTCGGCATACTTTTCTCGCAGGAAGTTGGCGTATTTTTTGTCCCCCGTCTTCTCACAGAGAATGCTCATCCCTTTTAATGCGAGGCAGAACTGCACGGACAGCATAACGGATTCGGCTTCGGGGTCGTCCGTAACGTTCAGGGCATCGTTCCAGTCGGCGAAGAAGATTTTGACAAGCCCGTTTTTACCCCTGTCGTCCAGCAGGCGGTTAACGGCGGCCTTGATATGCTCTAACACCGTGCCTTTGCCGCCGTCTTGGTATTCGATTACTTCGTCCAGAATGGAAAAGTCGCCCGTCTCTTTAATCAGCTCGGTAACCATCCAGATAATCCAGAAAGGCTGGTCGGAATATCTCGTGTCGTCGTAAGGATACCAGGTCAATACTGCGTGGCCGGCCTTGAATTGGTGCTTCAAAATTTCCAGTATCTCACTTCCGGCGGTATCCGGCATATACATCAATAGTGCCGATGCAATCTGGGCGTTGTCTCTGACGCCCTTTTTGCCGACTATGCAGAACTCGACCTGCTTTTTTAGCCAGTTATTCATAACATTATTTATCTGCCGGTCGGGCGTCTTTACGCTCAAAGAAGCATATTTATCAAGAATAGCTTTATTGGTTTGCTCAAATGTTTTTTCAATCCAGCCGTCGGAGAAATAGTTTCCGGCGGTCTCAATTGCCTCTTTCAGAGATTCGCTCAGGCCATATATGTAATGGATTGTTCTTTCCTCGCCTGTGGCTATTTCGAGTTTGTTCTGAAGTATTGCTCCGACGTCATAGCAGGTTCGGCTCGAACCGGTGCAGTCGGCGCCGCTAAGTAAGGTCTGGGGATTTTGAAAGGAGCCGATTGGGCCTGTAAAGCGCATTACATTGGCGTCGTAAGCAAATACCTTTTCGGAGCTTGTCAGGTATCCGTTGTATCTTTTGTGAGGGGCATATACGTGGGCGGACGAGCAGTATATACCGTTTAGCTGCTGTCCATAGGTGGCGTTCATTGTGCGGAACATCTCGTGGTAGCGGGGATATTTGAAGCCCTCCAAATCAAAGTTGACCGCAACAAAGATGCTTAGTTTTTTTGATTTGCCGCTGTTGTTTTTAATCTTCAGCGTCCATATCTCGCAAAAACCCTTGTAAGGCACAAAGATTCTTAACGAGCACTTGATGCCGTCTTTTTCGGATTTTAGATAAGTGTGAGAGATATGATGCACGCATTTGTAATTTGAGACCGGTTTTAGCAGAGGCGCTTCGCCGATGTTCCAGGATGTATTTGAATCATCATCTCTTAGATAAAGATAGCGAACCCTGTTATTGTTTAACCGGCACATATCCGCTTTTTCACTGATATAGCAGCTTTCGCCATGTCCTGTATGCGAGACACACGAGATATAGCCCTGCCTGCTCCACAGATAATTGCACCAATCCTTAGGCGTGTTGACATTATTTATGACGAAAGAGTCGCCGTCATTTTCAAATTCGAAGATTTTTTTACTCATATTGCTGTTCCGTTAAAATTATCCATCAGGTTCTCATATAAAGCTCCCATACCGTGCAGATTGCAAACCAGCCGAGAGGGAGGCCGATTGCCCATTTCCACAGACTCGGCCAGGATTTAAGGCCGACCCACGGCCCTTTAACATCCGGCAGTGTCCATATAGTCAGGTTCTCAAGCTCTGCCTCGGACTTGGGTTTTTCAAACAGGCAGCCCACGGCGCCTACGACAATTACCGTTATGAACGAAAATGTCCCCACGTGTGCGAAGTTGACCGTCGGAAACGATGTGAACTTAGGAAGTATAAACGATAGGAGGGTGCTGAGGAGAACGCCCGCCATCATACCAATAAACGAGGCCCAGTTGGTTGTTCGCTTTGAGAAGATTCCCAGCCCATAGATAGCTATCAGCACGCCCATAACATTACCGAGGAATCTCTGCAGTACGGCAAAAGCAGAATCGTCTTTACCTTCTCCCATAAAAAACTTGATGAAAACGAATATCAGCAAAATCAGGATGAACTCAACAACCCGCACGACGGTTTTCAACCTCTTGCCTTGGGCTGTTTTGTCTAAGAACCGCAGGTAAATATCTTGAGTAAAGAGCGAGCTGGAGGCGGATATTAACCCATCAATTGTGGAAAGCAGCGCTGCCATAAGTCCAACGATAAGCAGACCGGTTATGCCAGCCGGGAAGGTATCGAAAAGAAGTGTGATAAAGGCCTTGTCTGGAATTATATCGGGTTGAATTTTTCTCATTGCGACACCTGCGCTGTATGCCAGAAGCAAAAGGAGCACATTAAAGATACCGGTCATTATAAGCGCCTTTTGAGCATGTGACTCATCCTTTGACGCAAGTAGCCGCTGTGCAGTGCTGAAGTTGCAGACAATCCACGATATCCCTGCGATTACACAGTATGTCGGGACAGCGGGGAGCGGATACATTGTCCCTGTAAAAAGATTGAAATCCAGTGGAGGAAGGAGACTATTCAGTGGTGTACCGGCATTGCCCAGGACATCTAACTGCCGGAGCCCTGGGAATCCACCCAGTTTTACAAAACCAGTGATTCCCAAAGCAAAGAGTGTTATCAATAGCAGCGCCCCCTGGAAGATATCCAAAGCCAACATCGTCCTGACCCCACCGCTGATTACATAAAAACCAGCCACCCCTGCTATCAAAACGATGCTGAACCATAAATGCCAGCCGACAAATTCCTGCAATAACAGCGCACCCATATAAACCGCATACACTAACATTCCCACCATCGTCGAAATCATAATAAGCGAAAAAAACGCACGTGTTATACTATTGAATCGCTTGTCAAGGTATTCTGGCGTTGTGACGATCTTCGAACGCCAGTAGATAGCGATGAAAAACAGTCCTGAGAACCAGCTTGTCACCCAGACATTAACTGCATTCCATTGGATGATATAGTAACCCCAGATGAATCCAAGGGCGGCAAAACCCATGATGCCAGGGTCTATCATCATTGCAATTAGGGTCAAACCTGTTTGCCACCATGCGAGATGCCGGCCTCCGGTTAAGAACTCTTTGGCAGTATCCTTCTTATAACGCTGGCTATAGAACCAGCCTGCAGCAAATACAATTCCAAAATAAGACAGGACAATAATTTTATCGAGTAAAGTGCCATGTCCTTCCATAAAAGCTCTCCTGGCCTAATTTCATATTTATTTAAGTTTGTACTCAATTACTGTTATTGATGTCCCGGGAACAACAACAGAAATGGGGTCGGCTTGGCAGGTCGAATCGTTTTTCTGCCATAGCGGCTCCGTATCCGAGTCATCTTTGCCTACAAGCTCCCATCTTTGAACGACGCGGTCCACGAGGCCGCCTTCTATATCCAGGGCCAGTTTCTCTTGATACTCGGATTTGTTAATGATATATACATAAAGCTGCTTCTTTTCGCAATCGTAGCTGGCGAACGTCCGCAGCCTGATTGACGAAGTGGTATGCACCATCTTCGAAGCAAGGTAATTGCCCCAGATTGCCAATGCGTATCCGGTGGCGTTAAAGTTGCCCTGCTTATCGATCGCGTCCCAAACCTGATTTTCATTGTCCAAAGTCCATATCCACCGTGTGTTCCACAGCAGTGAGCACTGAACTTTTGGGTGGTTCAATTGTTGTCCTGCTATCTCGAAACTAACAAGCGCATGTCCCATGTCATTAATATGCGGCCAGGACCTTGACCAGTCGAACGGGCCGTATTCGGCGACGATAATCTTAAAATCCTCCTTGCGATCGTCAGGGACGAATTTCTCGATGGCCCTTGCGGCAGCATGCACCCTTCCAATTAAGTCCGGAGTACTGTCGCGGTAAGTTTTGTAGCCCTCCTTATAGTCCCAAATCGGATAATTACTCAAACATACCCCGTCAACACAATCCACCACCGCCGGAAGCACTATCTGCCACCACTCGAAAGAGCTGCCGTTGGGGATTACTTTTATCGATGGGTCCACCGCCTTCATTGCCTTCGAGAAATCAATTACGTCCTGTGCATATATTTCCGGGGTCGAGTTTTCATTTTCCGTATGCCAGGATTCGTTCCCTATCATCCAGTACTTGATGTTGTATCCTTTTGTAATATTTGCATAGCGCACCCACGCAACGGCGGTCTCAATAAAAGTCTGCCTGTCTGTAAACGTGCAATGCTCGGGATAATCGGTTAAATAGCCATCTGCCGCCACGACAATAACAGGCTCGGCGCCGACTTCGCGGTACATCCGGACAAACTCGTCGAAATCCAAAACGTCATGCTTAAACGTGGAAGAGTTATCGAGCACGTATGACCTGTCGGTCACACAGCCTTCCCCCGTACGGGCCATTGTGGGAACCGGCTTGTCATAAGGAGGCACCGACCACAGGTACAGGTCGGATTTTTCTCCTCCCGGATAGCGCAGCCATTTTACACCCATCGCCTTCAGCGTATCAACTGTGCTGCGTTTGGGGCCAAAGAAGTCGCTGTCCATATAACAATTAACATTTATCCCTATCGGGTCGCGGGATACATCTGCCAGGACCGCATTCAAGTTTATCGTTATGTCCTCTGACACTTTGGGTTCCGATGGCATGAAGATTGTTTTAACAGAGGCGCACCCTGCCATTAGAAGCAAAGGCACAAAGATAATGGCGAATTTTTTGATGAATGGGTTCATTGACCTTACTCCATTTTATATTATTTTAATTTTGTTTAATTTGCATATTGACCATTCCCAGCCGTAGTAATGCTATGAAAAAGTGTTTTATCGTGCAAGGCCGGAATTTGCCGGTCGGTAAAAAAAGCTTGAATACTTATTTGTTGGTAATTATTATATTTGCTTATGAGATTGGTGCTGACTAAGTATGGTTGGCCACAGGTGGTTGTTTTTCCAGTGGTGATACTTGCGGCTATGATTATTTGTCTGATGATAGGCATTTTATTTTTACCGCTCTGGGCGACTGTTTCGATAGAATCGTTTTTGTCAGTTGTCTTGGTGTGGGTCTTGTTGTTTTTCCGTGACCCCTACAGGCATTGCCCTTTGGATAAGAATCTTCTACTTTCTCCCGCCGATGGCAGGATAACCAATATTGAGATGGTTGAGGAAAATGATTTGATTGGCGGGACTGCGCTGAGGATAGGAATATTTTTGAGTATTTTTGATGTGCATATTAATCGCGCACCCTGTAGTGTAAAAGTTGAAAGGATTACCTACAGAAAGGGCAGATACAGAAACGCAATGAATCCACAATCCAGTCAGGTTAATGAGTCTAACGAACTGGTGTTGGTCAGGACGGATAGCCCAAGCGATAGGCTGATTGTCCGGCAAATCAGCGGGGCGGTCGCGCGGCGGATTGTCTGTGCTGCCAGCGAGGGTCAGGAATTGGCCGGCGGTGAGAAATTCGGAATGATAAAATTCGGCTCCAGAACAGAACTGTATGTGCCTGCCCCTAAGGGGCTTGCTCGCGCGAATGTAAAGTGTCTGGTTCAAGTAGGCGATAAAGTCAAAGCTGGTCTTACGCCTCTTATAAGATACGAAATACGAGATACGAAAAATGCATAGATTAAAAACCGAGGCCGCCAAAGAGAGTTTGCTGCGTCGTGTGCGAAGGCAGAGGTTGAAATACATAACGGTCCTGCCTTCACTGATAACGATTCTCAACGGCGTATGTGGTTTTGCAGCCATTGCTTTTGCTGGCAAAGGAGCGTCCGGAGGTATCAATCATTTTTCGTATCATAAGCTCCAGTTGCCATATTTTGCGATGGCCGGCTATATGGTCCTACTGGCAATGATTGCCGATATGCTTGACGGCAGGCTTGCCCGGATGAGCAAAAGCACTTCAAGCTTCGGCGGTCAGCTCGACAGTCTCTGCGATATAATCAGCTTCGGCGTGGCACCGGCTTTTTTAATGTTAAAAGTTTTGGAATACAAGTTAACCGGTTTTGCCGAATCTAATCCTGCGATTGGCAATTTCCTGCTGCGTTTTATCTGGCTGGCGGCAGCGGCATATATAAGCTGTGCGGCCATTCGATTAGCCAGATTCAATGTCGAAAACGAGGAAGATGAATCTGCGCATATGAGTTTTGTAGGCCTGCCGACGCCTGCTGCTGCCGGTGTGATAGTGAGTTTGATAATATTTCACCAGGAAGCGCTGCCGGAGCTTTCTGCCAAAAACGCCCAGGCATACCTTATCTTCGAAAATGCTATTATCTATGCCTTGCCGGTCTTGGCTATAGGGATGGCGGTGTTAATGGTCAGCAGGATTCGATATCCGCATATCCTGAATCAATATATAAAGGGCAAGAAACCTTTCGCACATCTTATGAGGGTGCTGTTGTTCCTCGGGCTGATTATCTGGAGCAGACAGGCGGCTTTGGTGTTGATTTTCTGCGGTTTTGCGGCGAGCGGGTTTGCTAAGTGGATTTATTACAGGGTCGGCATATTTCGGCGTGCACCGAAATGGGGTCCCCAAAGCCCTCAAGAAGAGCCTCCTTACCCGGTTAGCTGAGCGGGACGATAAAACTTAAAATTGCCGTTTGGATTAAAGTTGTATCAGAGAGGCAATGGTGACCTTTTGATGCGGCTTTCTAAGCGGTTAAGCTTGTTGTTTGAAAGTCCCGCATCTTGGCACCGGTTTGATTTATCTGGTAGTATCGCTCGACGACATTGCATAGCCTTTGCAAAACTTCCCTGCCCTCAGGGCTTGCTTCCAGCCCGACAATTTGCAGACCAAGACAGATGCCTTTTTCATTCGCCGTCGGCAGGATGTTTCTAATCTGGGCATCGAACACCAGCGGCGTTTCATAGGGCATAGGTGTAAATCGCAGGCCTATAAATTGTCCTTGCTTGAAGTCCGGTTTTTGCTCGGCATCGACCACAATCTGTGCGCCGCCGGCCGAGATATCAGCGAGCCTGCCCTGCCAGTAGTGTTTTGGCATCACTTGGTGCTCGCCGGTGGATTGGCTTTCGTCACGGGTAATATTATTTACCGGAGATTCTTTTTTATATTCTATGTCCCCGTTTGCATAGCCGCGATGCCACAGCATCACGTTTACCTTCAGAGATTTTGGCACCTCGACACGGAAATAGCTTCTCCTCTGAACTATCTCGATTCTGTCAGGGATTTTCAGCACAATCTTTCCACCTGCTGGTATGATTTTCTCATTTAGCATCTTGTCGCAGGATAAGGTCAATGGTTCTGATGAAGGCTCAAGGTCCGTAACGGTTGTCTCAAAAATAAACTTCCCGTATTCATACTTTAGTGATAATCCGACAGGCTGATTGACCTGGATATTTATCGGATGTGGTCTTTTCGTCGACAGGACCTGGACATTCAGCCTGTTGGCTCCGATGTCCGTTAGTAATACCTTAGCAACGTGCCATTTGCGCTTCGAAAGATACGACATAATGGCAGGGACTTTTTTGTCGATTAAGATTTGTAGAATTTTTCTCGGCTCGGCTCCCCGCAGCATCGCTGTTTGGTTCATTTCAATCCCCTCTTTGATATGCTTTGAGACCCATCTTTTGTAATTAGCTAGGACCTCTTTAAGAATCCCGAGAACCATTGTCATAGGCTCCTTTTCAAAATATACATATAAATCGGCAATATGCAAAATTTGCCTTAAGATTAAATTTGCAGCGATTGTTGTTTACAGGCAGGAAAGGTCGAATTTATAGGGCACGTTTTGCGAATTTTAGCAAATTTCACTTTGTGGCATACTGCGGAACATGCCGTTAGGCAAAATGACGGCATAAACGTATAGTTGCAAAAATTACGCTTAGTAATTATGATTACTGAATATATGAGCAGCTCTTATGAAACAAAGAAATATGGGGCAGATAAAATAGCGCTTTTAGGGCTTTTTATTGCCTCTTTGGTAATGGCACGATTTATAATTGTCTCAAGGTCTGCTATCGTCCTTTCGGAGCCGATAGTATTGGAATATGCTGGTTTATCGGTCTCAGTTCCGGTTGGAAATGGCTGGCGAAGCGAAAAACAATGGAAGTATCAGGATAATGCTTTCAATTTAAGCAGCTATTTTGATTCCGGCTCGGGGGTAACTGCTTTGGCTCATTGTCGATACATCCTGACGGCTGCTAATGCCTCTGCCGATGTGATGTTTGGAGAAAAGGCCTCTGCGGTTGGTGGTGTGATTGCAAAAACAGGTCAAACGCAGGCAGATAAATTCACTATTGATTGGGCGCATATTAAAAAGCAGGAGATATTATTTGACACACTTTTCGGCACAGCCCGCCTGCCGAATAATCGTCAGCTTGATATTGAAGTGTTTCAAAATACGGGCGATACCGAGTTGGCTGAGATGGTTTTCGAGCGCATTGTTGAGAGTTTAGAATTCAAAGACAACGAGCTGCTTGAAGCAGGCAGTGAAGTTATTGCAGAAATCAAAAGTAAAGGTATCAGAAGTTTTTCGCCTTACCTTTTGGCAAAAGAAGCGCAAATCGAAGCCGATTTAGACGACCAAACAAAAGAAGATTTTTTCCTGATTAAAGATTCGGAAAGCGGCGTCATTGGATTTGCGATGGATTTGATGGGTTTGCGATTTGTAAACCGTCTGGATTTTTCCAAAGTTAAGCAAAATGACGGCCTAGAAGGTTTGCAAACCGAGGTTTCTCTCGCCGGCCCGTCGTCGGATGCCCAATTGGAGATACATACGGTAAGTTTTTACTATATTCAAGGCCGGCACCAGCGAGAGCAGGCAGCATTTTTTCAAAGCAGCGACAATTTTGACGAATTCATCTGGAAGAGTGAAATCAGCGGTATAGCCGGCAGAAGAGGCACTGAGATAGCTGTGGATAAATTTGGCCAGATGACTGTTAAGAGATTAGGCCCGCCGGACAAACAGAGCAATTACCGCATAGGCCCTGCGGTGATACCGGATATTTTGAGCGAGCTCATTTTCAGCCAGATGCTCGATAGTTACCACAAAAAAATCCTTGTGGATATAATTGAGGCGGAGGGGACATTTATGCCGACACGCATCTCACGAATCGAGGCTGAGGAAGACGGCTCTTTGCAGGCATTTTATAAAAAGGCAGCCGAACAGGATTTTCCTTATGTGTTTAAGGTGGAGTTTTTGGACGGACGAGGTTTCTCTCAACAGGTTTATCTTGATAACCAGCGTCAGATTTCAAAAATATTACTTCAGCAGGAACGTCCATATCTGCTCGAACGCACCAGACTCAAAGATGTGGTAGCACAATTTCCCGAACGTGCTGACTATACTTTGAAAATCCTTGAAAAGAATAAGTTCTCGCAGCAATATCGGCAGCAGAAAAATAATCAATAGTAATTTGTTGTTCGTAAGTTGTGATAGTTATTCGGCCATACGAAGTATCGACAACCGGATGCTAACCGTTAAATATCTAAGGAGCACTTATTATGTCTGAGCAATATGATTGTGTTATAACCGGTGCCGGCCCAGCCGGTTTGGCAGCAGCACTTTATACTTCCCGTGATGGATTGAAAACGTTAATGCTTGAAAAATTCGTGCCGGGCGGACAAATCAGCAACACAGACAGGATAGAGAACTACCCCGGCATTGAGCGAATAGACGGCCCCGGCTTGATTGAACTAATGCAAAAACAGGTAGTCGGCTTCGGCACAGAGATAAAAACCGCAAGCGAGGTTACTGCTCTGAAAAAATTGCGGGACGGTAATATCGAGGTTAGTTGTGATAAGGATAAATACATCGCACGGGTGGTCATTCTGGCTCCGGGAAGCAGCTATCGCAAAGTCGGTGTCCCCGGCGAGGAGGAATTTCGCAGCGCCGGCACCGGCGTCAGCTACTGCGGGACCTGTGATGCTCCCTTTTTTAAAGGCAAGCAGGTTGTTGCCGTTGGTGGCGGAAATACGGCACTGGGAGAGACCCTGCATCTGGCTAAATACGCCAAGAAGGTAACCCTGATACATCGCAGGGACGAATTTAGAGCGACAAGAGTTCTTGTTGACGAGCTTTTGGAAAAAGTCAATGAGCCGAATTCAAATTTGATTATAAAATATAATACCGTATTAACAGCCATAGAAGGCGAAGGCAAAGTCCAGTCGGTCAAACTCAAAGATGTAAAGACCGGCAAGGAAGAGGATTACCCCTGCGATGGGGTATTTATATTTATAGGTATGGTGCCGAATACGGACTTTTTGAAGGGCTTTGTAGAACTGACTGAGAAAGGTTTTGTCAAATGCGACTGTGCGTATCTTCGCACAAATGTCCCTGGTGTATTTGTTGCCGGTGACTGCAGGGTCGGAGCGGCTATGCAGCTTGCAACAGCAGTTGGCGACGGCATCGTGGCGGCAATGATGCTCAAACAATATCTTAGAGACCCAAACTGGTGGAACGAACCCGTCAGCGACCTGCTTCAACCAGGTGGATGGTAAGTGACCGCTTCAAATTTTGCAGAAAGACTACAAGATAGCATCATTACTTGATGGCAGGCAAATTAAGACCGCTGGTCTCGAGGACAATGTTGTTTGAGTTCAGAACAATACTCCTGCGGGACATATATTGTCTCACCAGCCGAAAAGCACAAAACTATTGATAAACCCTCGAAATCATAATATGCTATTGTGCAAACAGGTTTATTTGACCGGATTTTGGGAGATTTGCTGTGCAAAGGCGGCGATTAGGTTACACCGATTTGGAATTAACGACTGTTGGGTTGGGCACCTGGGCGATGGGCGGGCCCTGGCAGTTCGGCTGGGGACCACAGGATGATGGTGAAGCAGTTGCCGCAATCCTTACCGCACTGGAGGAAGGAATTAACTGGATAGACACGGCCCCTATCTACGGCTGCGGCCATTCAGAGCAGCTTGTCGGAAAAGCGCTCAGGCAAACAAGCCAGAAGCCATTTATTGCAACCAAGTGCGGCTTACTGTGGAACGACAAAAGAGAAAAAATAAGCTGCCTGGAAAGTCAAAGTATCCGAGAAGAATGTCACGCAAGCCTAAAGAGGCTCGGCGTTGAAGTGATAGACCTTTATCAAATGCACCATCCTCAGCCGCAGGAGGATATTGAGCAGGCCTGGGAAGAAATGGCAAAATTGGCACAGGAAGACAAGGTGCGGTATATAGGCGTATCGAATTTTAATCTCGGGCAGATAGAACGCATCCAGAAAATTGCACCTGTCGCCTCACTTCAGTCGCCTTACAATATACTTCATCGCGAGGTCGAGGATGAATTGTTGGGTTATTGTGAGGAAAATAATATTGGTGTTATTGTGTATAGTCCGATGTGCAGGGGCCTGCTTACCGGCAGATTCAGCCAGGAAAGACTGGCGGGTTTGCCTTTGGATGACCATCGAAGAAGAAAGCCTGATTTCCAAGAGCCCCAGTTTACCGCAACACTGCAGCTTGTTGACCGGTTGCGGCCTGTTGCAGAACGCAATGATATTACATTGGCACAACTGGCGATTAGCTGGGTCCTTCGACGAAGCGAGGTTACCGCCGCCATCGTCGGGGCGAGGAGACCTGAGCAGATTGCCGAAACCGCCAAGGCATCAGACTGGAAACTTGCTGATGAAGATATTGAAGAAATTGAACAGCTATTAGCCGAAAGGCAGAAAAAACTTAATACTAAATAAATTAAAAAGGTCAGAAGATGGCAGATGATAGAAAATTGTATGTAAGCCCGCTTGTTGAGAGGAACGCTTCGAGGGAGATGGCGGAGCTGTTTGGGGCGCAAAAGAAGTTCAGCACCTGGCGAAGGCTCTGGCTGGAACTTGCAAAGGCACAGAAAAAGCTCGGCCTGGATATAAAACAAACCCAGATAGACCAGATGGCCAAACACCTTGACGATATCGACTTTAATAAAGCCGCCAGATACGAAAAGAAATTCCGTCATGATGTTATGGCCCATATTCACACCTTCGCAGACGCAGCGCCGAAAGCCGCACCGATCATCCATCTCGGTGCCACCAGTTGTTATGTCGGCGATAACACCGATTTGATAATTATGCGGGAGGCGCTACAGATAACAGCCGGAAAATTGGCGGCGGTGATAAACCTGTTAGGCAGGTTCGCAAAGAAGTATAGAACGCTGCCGACGTTAGGCTTTACGCATTTTCAGCCAGCCCAGCTAACCACCGTTGGCAAAAGAGCAGCGTTATGGTGTTATGAGTTTGTGATGGATTTGCAGGAGGTTGAATACCGGCTTGAGATGCTGCCCTTCAGGGGAGCCAAAGGAACCACCGGCACACAGGCATCTTTTTTGGAACTTTTTGACGGAAACCGCAACAAGGTCAGGCAGCTTGATAAAGCTCTGGCTAAGGCCTTTGACTTCAAAAAGATTTGCGCCGTTACGGGCCAGACATACCAGCGGAAAATTGACGCCTTTGTTGTCAATACCCTTGCCTCAATTGCGCAATCCTCGCACAAGCTGTGCAACGACCTTCGGCTGCTTGCAAACCTGAAAGAAATTGAAGAGCCGTTTGAGAAATCCCAGGTTGGCTCCTCAGCAATGGCCTATAAAAGAAATCCTATGCGAGCAGAAAGGGTAACA
>Ga0209635_10002300_pt1 | contig 14588 bp, 12 predicted proteins | sample DeeMarSWOR230_32_FD_187463 | JGI IMG/M metagenome (GOLD analysis project Ga0209635, IMG submission 187463) | Marine sediment microbial communities from White Oak River estuary, North Carolina - WOR-2-30_32 (SPAdes) (version 2) | ecosystem: Environmental > Aquatic > Marine > Intertidal zone >... | reverse complement strand
TCCTAATTTAGGCACTTCTTCAGATCTCATAAAACCTACCCTGTAGTCGATACAACCTCAAAAACAGCATAAAATAGCAAAAATACTATGGAATTTAATATACAAAAGTTCAAATTCCAGTATAAATATCTTTAGCATGGTGAAATAAATAGAAATTATAAGGTGAAATAAAAAAATTATTAGGGAAAATAATATCCAAATAAATGATGATATAATATATGAAGAATGGGTTCCAGCGGGAAGATTTGTAAAAATCATTGTCCTAATTGTATTTATATTAACTTTTTCTCTCGGGATCATATTCACCGCATTTTTACCCATTGAAAAGTCATTTCTTGGTCTTATTATCGGTGCTGTCAGTTTGTTTATTTTTCTTATATATTTGAACTACAGAAGATTAAAAATTATATTAACTAAAAATCATCTCGAAATAGAATACGGTATATTTAACCATAAAAGATTTCCGTTACATACAATTACCGGTTGCGATATAACTAAAGCACATTTTAAAACATATGGCGGAGTAGGAGTCCGATTAGGATTAGACGGATCAACAGCTTATAATACAGATTTTGGAGAAGCTATAAAATTAACCTTTCAATCGGGAAGACCTTTTGTTTTCTCTACAAGGAACCCACAAGGAATATGTAATCTAATACGTGAATTATCAATTGTATAATGAATCGAAATTAACAATGAAAGAAAAAAAAAGAAAAAAAAATTTTTTTAATGTTTTTGCAGCTTCTTATACAATTTATTAACTTGAGCACATCCTGTATTGCTTCCATTTTCAGCATTTGCAAAACATCTTTTCTCAGGACTTTTAGTGAATTTTGCACAGCCCCAACACCACATTTTATTAAAAGAAATTGATTTTTTCTTATTTATTGCTCGAACCTGTTCACATAATTCTAATGCTTCATCAAAATCCAATCTGAATTTATTCATTATTCTTGCCAACCTTTTTTTTCTAATTTTTTACATAATTAAATTTCTCTTTTGAATTCTTCTTTTAAGGGCATAATTTGCAAGATACCAGCCTAGAAAACCTCCCATTACTCCTTGAATTATTGAGTACGGTATCATAAAATATCCGTGTGTAAGAAAATCATCTACACCTGGTACTGAAAAACCTGTCTTATAGAAAGTCCCTCCAGCTAAAATACTTAACAAGATGATACTGATTGAAGAAAATAAAGAGGAAATCAGAACTGCTCTTCTCTCATTTTTAGCAGGTTTTAATAACCATAATGATAGATCTATAGATAATCCATATCCAACATAAATTAAAGCCCAATATACAGCACCCCAAGGAGACTTTAAAGTATTCTCTATCTGCCATTCTAGTATAAATTCAATTGGAATTCCCATAATACCGCATAGTCCGAAAAAGAAAGTAGCTGTAGCTTTTGTCTTCAAATTGAATATGAAAAAATAGGTTACCATCATTAGAAAAATCAGTACAAAATAAATATAGATATACCCAATTCCTATCATTACAATGTCAAAAAACACAGTAAATAAAGCGTTTAAAATGGCAATAAGCATAAAACCAATTATATTTAAACCTAAGGATCGCTTATTCCAAGGTTCATACCAACTTGAGTTTTTAGTTTGATTCAATATTATTAATTCTTTCACTTTTTTTACCTCTTTTTAATTTTTTTTAATTTTGTAAGAAAAACAAGCTAAAATTTCTCTGCTTTTCTCATGCATTACCAAAAATTTGAAATATTTAAAGTGTGTGGCGATTTGAATCTTAAAAATTGGACACAAATTTTGCAAAAAATGTACAGTTTCACAAAAATAATTAAGGAAAATGGACAATAATTTAGTATAAAAAAAATGATTTCAACCTAAAAATGGACGATAAAGACATAGAAATTCTAAAATTGCTGCTATTTGATGGACGAATGACTTACGAATTAATTGCAAAGAAAGTTGAGGTAACTCCTTATTTAGTTAAAAAGAGGATTAATAACCTTGTTGATCTGGGAGTAATAATGAAATTTACAACTAATGTAAATTTTTTGATTTTTCAAAAATCAGTGTGTTATACGCTTGCTGATGTGAAGCAAGGCGTCGATCAACAAGAACTAATTACACGTATAGGACAGTTGGATGAGGTTAGTGGTGGGGCAATTTCTCTTCAAAATAAAATGCAGATAATTCATATATATTCTGATGACTATGACTTCAAAAAAAATCTTGAAAAATTGATGGAATTCGAAGAAATTGAAAATACAGAAAATTTTATTTTACTCATTCCTCCATCTCTAGGCTTTAAAAATGAAAGGTTAACTAAGACGGATTGGAAAATAATTAATTCCATTAAAGATAACTGCAGAAAAACCGATGTAGAAATCGCTAATGAATTAGGAGTTTCATCTAAAACTGTCAAAAGAAGGTTAAAATACCTGAGAGAAAATAATATAATTCTTTTCATGATAGATCTTGATACAAGTGCCGCGGATTTCCTCTCTTACTTGTTAATTGTTAAATTTCAAAGAATTGCATCCAAATCCTTTAATGAAGTTGTGAAAATAGTTAAAAATTATTTTTATGTGTGGAGAGTTGCTAACCAGGAAGCATTTATATTCACCGTATTCATAGATAAGTTGAGAGAAATTGACGCACAGGTTAGGGAAATTGAGAAAATCCCATATGTTAAAGATGTAATAAGCTTTGTGCCTACTAAAATGTTTTATTTTGAGAGTTGGATTGATAAGTTAATTAAAAATAATGCTTACGATTAAAAGGGATAATACAAATTTTGGTTTAACTTTCTTATACTTATAAGGATTTGTATCCTTGTACAAATTTGATTCCGAATTCTTTGCATTTTGGAAGTTCATCATTTACGATAGGGCCTTTTGAAGTTCCTGTACCCTCAACTTTTATAGACAATCCTGGACTTGTTTTTGTTAAATCCGGCATCATTTCACTGATCTGTTGCTCCATTTTTTTAACAGCTTTTTCAAAATCAGCTGTTATATAGGTATCAAACACAGCATAAGCATTTACCTTTAATTGAGATTTTGGAAGTTTATTGATAAATTTCTTTATCGACCCAACATGACGTCCAAAATGATTCGGAGATCCTATTAAAATTAAGTCATAAGATGCTTCTGTTTTAAGTTTTACATCTTTTACATTATTCACTATTACTTCATTACCCTCAGTAGACGTGATTCCTTCTGCTATTAATTTGGCTACTTTTTCAGTATTTCCATACTTTGTATCATACACTATTAGAACTTTCACTTTGATAAACCTCTTTTAATAATATTATTTGGAATTAATATTCTTAATTAACCTAAATAGTTAAATTTTTCCAATAAATTCTGTTAATTTTATCACATCGCTAAAGAAAATGGTATAAATGAAGTTTTAGTGAATTTATCTAATAAAAAATCATAAAATATCCATGAGAGACTCCAAATCCTCTCAAAAGTAAACCTTTTAGTTTTGACTTTGTTTGACTCATATGTATTCTAATTAATTTCCTGTATTTTTAAATAAAATTAGGTTAAAATGTGTGGAAGATGGTTCTTTTAATAATTAGTGGAATATACAAATTTAGTCAAAATTAGATAAAAATATTAATATGTAATTTTATGCAATAACCTAAAAAACAAATTGTACTTAAATGTAAAATATTATTATCTGATGGTGTTATTTTGGACCCGTATGTTGCTGAGGATATAAAAAGGAAAAAAGAAAGAGAATTTGGTAATAAAAGTGAAGAAATCAATGCATACTTAGACAGAATTGAGGAACTTGAAGATACTATAGTAAGATTAGAAGCACTTATTCCAGAAGAAGATGATAAAAATAAAAGCAGAAAGAAAAAAGTAATGGATTCAAAACTGGCTATTGAACTCGATGAAAGAAATAAAAAAATTAGAAAATTAAAGGATAGAATAGGTTTCTTGATAAAAGAAAATGTACAACTCAGAAAAGAATTATATAAAATAAAATCCACTAAAAAAGACTCATCTATTATTAGACCTGAGGATTTAAGAAGTAAACCACCTCTAAATGAGTTAGTAAAAGAATTACAGGATAAAGTGATTAAACAGAGATCATTAATTAATAATTTAAAAACAAAAAATGGACATTTAGAGACACAGTTTCAAAAAATAGAAAAAGAAAAACAACTATTAGGTAGGGAAAGATTAAGATTAGAACAAGATATGCTAAGTTTAAGAAACGAAATTGAAATCTTAAGAGATGCAAATGGAAAAGAATCTCCTCTCTGGCGTTTAAAGCAATTGGTACCTGCTAATATTAGAGATCTGTTCAGTGAAATTCTTGAAAATTTTATACAAATTATACTCAGTACCCAACATTTAAAGGACCAGAGTCTTCAAGATGTTAAAATTAAAGTTTCTAACTTGCTTGAAGACATTAAAGAAATAGAGAGGAAACTTCCAGAATCGACCAAATGATTGTTGAAATGATATGAGCTATAAAGCTTAAAACTCACCACACTCCAATTGGTAATAACAAAATAGAAAAAGACTCTTACCTAAAAAGGATGATGTATTGCAAGATCCGGATTTCTTCTTTTTGTTTATCAATTATAAACTTCTAGAATTAGAAAATAATATTTGAAATCTATGATATATTTCCTAATTTTATTCTTGTCAAGATATCTAAAAATTACTTTTGTGTTAAAATAAGCTTATTATTTTATTTTTAATAATCGAAGTCAAATTATATTTACTTCTAAAAGTTGGATAATCGAATATGACAAACCAAAAATTATCCGAAATCGATATGCTTCGCATTATATCGATTTTAATTGTTGTAATAGCAATTCATATTCCTCTTAGCTATGCTTATAATTTTTATTTCGACTTAAATCAATATGGGGTGTTTTTAGTTAATAATGTAGGAATTTATGTTGCGATGGGGTCTTTTGTGTTTGTCTCTGGATTTGGTCTCTATTTGAATCCCAACAATAGACAGCTAAATTCATCCAAAAAAATATTCACCTTCTTAAAAAAGAGATTTATCAGAATATTTCCACTTTATTGGATTGCGATTATATTATTTCTTTTTTTTGTTGGATATTTAGACATTGACCCTCTTTACCTAATGTTCCATTTTTTTGGATTGCAAATCATCGTTGCTCCATATTTTGGCGCACCTATGCTAACTCTTTGGTTTATTGGTATAATCATAATATATTACTTGATTTTTGTCATCATCAATTCTTTAGGTTCGATCAAACTAATTATTCCAGCATCATTTGTAATTCTCCTTTTCTTTGTATTTCTTAACAGGGTTTTTGGCCTTGTTGAAGATCGCTTTTTCACTTATTATCTTCTATTCATCCTTGGAATTATTGCTGCTCATATTTATACCTCTTCCTTCTACGATCGCATGAAAGATCGCTTGAAATCGATTAAACCGGTAATTTTACTCCTTATTCCATTATGTTGTGCACTCTTAGGTTTCATAACATTTATATATTTAACTCAGTTATGCTTCTCTAGTTTTATTTCAGAATTCGGGGATTATAACTTACACGCTATTTTAGATTTGAATCCTGATTTCTTTCAATTAACAACAGTAATACTCCTACTAAATCTAATAATGGTCACATTCATAGTATTTGCTATCTCATTATTTAATTTTGGTTTCCGCACTTTTAGGTTGCTTTTTTCCAAAAGGAAAATTGAACCAGCAGTTTCAATAGGTGCTTATTCCACTTACGGCGTTTATCTCTTCCACAGAGTCTTTCTTGCCATTTTTATCACAATTTTAACTATTGGATTAAATTTAGACATGCGAGAAAGTTCCAATTTATATTTAGTATTGCTATTCGTCCCATTTATATTTGTATTTTCATACTTTATTCAAAAAGCTTCAGATAAGTTATGTAAGATAATTCCCAAATATATAAATAAAAATAATCTTAAACTTTTCTTCAAAAGATCTAGCTAATTTCTAAATATTATTTTATATAAATCATTCGCGAAATCTGCTTGGTAATTAAGAAATTTATTAGAATTTACAATGAGAATTCGAAATGATTTTTGAAAAATTTATTCATATTTTTTAATTGTGGTTAATTGGAATTACAAAGTTATTTTTAATTTAAATTAATATAAAAATTCTTTAAAGTGTAAGAATGTGAATAATGATTCCCAAGTTGTAGCTGAAATCAATTCTTTTATTGAGAAATTTGTAAAAGCTTATTCTAAGACTGATATAAATGAATATTTATCCCTATTTACTAAAGATGAGAACCTAGTAATGTTTGGAACAGGTGAAAAATGGGTAGGATACGAAAATTATAAATCAGCTCCTCAAAAAGACAAAGATAAATTTGAGGATATCCCAATTAAATTTGATTGGACAAAGATTAATTATCATGGGCAAATTGCATGGATTGCAGCAGAAGTAACTGTCAGTTTAAAAGTTGCTGGTCAAAAAATGAGCGTGCCTGCAAGATTAACCGGAGTACTGAAAAAGGAAGGAAATGATTGGTTGATAGCACAAGGTCATATTTCAAGTCCAGCAGTTTAATCTAACTTTCATTATTAATTATCTATTTTTTTTAAATTTTAGTCAATATTTTTTTAACTATCCTTTGATTAAGTAAATCTATGAACCATATTCCAAGTGGGGATGATAAAGTTAGTAAACCTGCTAGTATAGTTTTAAATTTTCTTCAAAAAGAATTGAATAAAACTAATCAATTCACGTTTCTCGATATTGGATGTGGTGATGGACGCGATATCGACTTTATATCTTCGAATTTCGATAATCTCATAATAAAAGGAATTGATATTTCATTAAAAGCTATAGAAAATGCTATTGAGCTTAATTCCACAAAAAAAAATATAACATTTGAGTGCATGGATTGGAAAGATTTAGATGATACTCAATATGATATTATTTACATTTCTGGTGTGTACCATTTCTTTAATATAGTAGATAGAAACGCTTTCATTTTTAAAATTAAGAAAATTCTAAAAGCACCTGGATACTTTTTCATGAGTACACTTTCCTCAAATGATACACAATATTATGGAAAAGGAGTGCCAGTAAAAAATGATCCAAATTCATTTCAAAGCGAGTTCTTCCTTCATTTCAGTTCGAAAGAGGAACTTCTAAACGATTTCAAATTTTTGAAGATTATTGACCTATTTGAATTTTTTCATAAAAATTATGCTAAAGATATAGAATACCATACAATGTGGTTATTAATAGGTAGAAAAAATAAATCTGTATAATGTGCTTATTATTCCTTCAAATCTGGTAAAATTACATCATACTCTCGAACTCCAGGAGGATCATCAAAATTAAACAGTCTCCATTCATTATGGGTAGGTGCACCAAAACATACTTCTGTATGAGGTTCGGTATTATCAAAAATAAGGGACCAATCTGTACCGAAACCATCTGAATACCAATGAGCACAAATACCCTGAGGAATTTTTTTTGATAAAATCTTCCGGATTGTGTCTATGCTAATATTAGGATGATCTTGTATTAATACACTTTCCACGAAATCACGACGCCATTTGGCACTATTTAATCGAATCGGAATATTAAATTTATTGAATTCTACAGTTTCAGGAAGTGTATATGAATTAGCCACAATCAGATGATAATCTTGAGATAAATTATCAATTTTCTTAAATCCTTTTAGACCATCGGCACATTCGATCAATAAAATATTTTCGTTATCTGAAATTAGAAAATTAAAAAAACCTAGTACAGGTATAAATTTAATGAATTTAGTCGCTTCTTCTACGCTTTTGCAGTTTTCAAGAAGAGCACGAACTACTAACCAAAATACAAATCCTCTTGTGTTATTTGGTTTTTTTCCGAAAATTCCACCATTACTCATGGTTACTGACAAGCCATATTCATTTAAACCTTCAACTCGACCAAAAGTCAATCCTGAAAATCCTATATGTTTAGGTTTTCCCTTTATCCGAGTTGTGCATAAAACAAAATCTTCTTGTTCCGCATTCCACTCATAACTACGACCAGTTAAAGTGTGATGATTTGCTGTTGCTTTTCCTAGCACAGAAAAATGTGTACAACCAAACATTCCTGGTGGACCTGTTAAAATCCAGTCATAATAAAAAATATGTTTCACATCTACGTTCAATTTGTCAGCTACTCCTTGTATTTCATCATTGATACCTGGACAAAATTCTTCCATAAATGCCTGAACATCTTTAAATTCTTTAAAACCAAGTTTTAGAGGATCGCTAGTTCCAGATGTAAGTAATTGAATGGGTAATTTTTTATCTTTATACAGCAAATCTGCAATTTGTTGACCAATTTCATAAGAAGTACCTTCCAAAACAACATGGTAGTATTTCTTAGGGATTAGGTGATAACTATTCATTTTTTTAATTTTTAATTATAGTTCCTATTTCTTCTATCTTTATGTGGAATCATTTATAAAACTTATCAAAGAGACCATCTTTAAAATTTGATGTATTAAATTCGATATTTTTAATAAAAAATTTAGCAAAATGGTAGGGTCCCAGGGAGTAAAAAAACTGGAATAATGGTCATTCCAAGCTTTTTAGAAGGAGTCATAATGAATTCTTTCAGTAATATTAATTGGAATCGAAATATTGATATTCTTTAAATTATAGAGATGAGCATTTATAATCTTAATATCATTCATTTCTTACTTAAACTGTTTATAAGAATTTTGGTAGTATAAACTTCATAAACGATTAAATCAGCAAAAAAACTGCTTCAAATTTTTAATTTTCGTATAATAAGCAAATTGTATTAGTTTGATATTTTTTTTATCGAAACTAAAAAAAAAATGGTCTATATAAGTTTTTTAAACTATTTTTAAATTTCTTATCTATGAAAGTACAAGTACTTGAAATAAAACGCTTTAACTATTTAAGAATAGTAATAATTAGTACTACTCTAATATTTCTTTTATGCGTGGTCTCAACTAATCAACCTTTCACTGAATATGAAGAATATTCTTATATCACTCAGAATACATTTGTTCCTAATTCTTGCACCATATTTTCGATAAACTATAGTAATAAGGTTTTTTTTGGTAATAATGAGGATTATCGCTTAACAGGAACATATATGTGGTTTGCACCTTCTCAAGAAATTAATACTCCACATGGACATATAACTACTTATGGAAGTGTCGGTTTTGGATTTAAATATAATAATGATCCTGCTGATGGGCATTTACAGGGGGGGATGAATGATCAAGGGTTATGTTTAGATGGAAATGGACTGCCAGCAGTATCCATGACTCCTTATCCTGAACGAGAATTGAAATACATGGATTTGGCATGGCATATTCTAAATGAATGTCAGAATGTAAGCGATGTCATTGACTGGTTCCAGTCTCATTATTTAGGTTCTTCTTGGAGCTGTCAAGTTCATGCTGCTGATGCTTCAGGGGACGCAGTGGTAGTAAGCGTTGGTCCAGATGGAGAATTTAGTTTTACCCGGAAATATAGTACTGATTATTTAGTATCTACTAATTTTAATATCGTAAATTATGCCAATGGAGATTATCCTTGTATTCGTTATACCACAGCATGTAATATGCTTGAAGATATAACAAGTGAGGAAAATCTTACGGTTGATGCCTGTAGAGATGTTTTAGATGCTGTACATATGGAAGGTGAATATGGAACAAAATATAGTAATATCTTTGATCTCGTCAATCTGAATTGTCATCTTTTCTGTAATCACAATTTTAATCAAAGTTTTACTTTTAATCTTGGAGAAGAACTTGCGAGGGTCGATCTTGGAGAGAAGAATCTAATAGAGGAAAATGGGATGTATTTTAAAGAAGTTCGCATGTCATCTCTGTTTATAGAGGACATTATAATACCAAGCTATCCAGTCCTTATACTGATCGTTATTATTGCTTTTTTATCAACAATAATCATTTATAGATATAATACTGTAAGATCTAAAGCTTGAAAAATGTAATAATTATTTAAAATCCTTCCTTGTCTATTAGGGAATTGCAAAGTTTATCAAATTTTTGAATATAAGGATTTTTATGGCTTACGTTTAATCACCTTTTTAAATTTTAATTTTTCAATGCCCTTCAAGGTTGTTATTTTTCTTATGAATATCATTTTTAGAGAAATTAATATATTAAATTCTCTAAACCTAATCTTTAATCAAATTTATATAATTATTTGTTTATATTTATATCAAATATTCAATTAAATCGTAAATTTATTTTTAATGTTCTTAATCCTTCCCTTATAAGGCCTTCTTGTGTCAATAAATAAAAAAAGATTATTCAGTGAATTGTTTACGAACTTCTTAGAGATAAATAAGGAAGTTGAAGCTATTATCGTTTCTGATCAAGATGGATTAATAATTTCAGGAGAATGTAGAAAAGATGTAAATATGGAACTAGTCTCAATTATGACTGCTGTTGTTAATCCTGTTATAGAGAGATTTCGTAATGAATTTTCATATAAAAAATTTGGAACCGCAAATTTTGATACGAAAGACAATCGTATATTATTTATATCTATTACTGAAAATATAACGTTAAGTTTAGTTATTGAAAATCTAGGTTCTATTGATAAAATAACACCATACGCGTATTTTCTTGCAGAGAAAGTAGCTCAAATTCTATTTGCATCAGATGGTGATTTAATTGAAGTATCAATCCCAAGCTTTGAGTATAAAACTCAAGGGTATTATGGAATAGATAAACAAGTTTTTCAAAAAGGATTAGAGACTGGAGGGACATATAGATTTAAATTTATTATTATAGGAGACCATGAAGTTGGTAAAACATCAATCTTACATAGGTTTGTAGAAGGGAGATTCTTAGCAGATTACCGTACCACTATAGGATTGAACGTATTATCTCATAATTTTGAATTTTTTGGAAATGAAATTAGTTTATTTCTATGGGATATAGGAGCCCAACAATATTTTAAAAGATATCGCAAAGTTTACTATCAAGGGGCACAAGCTGCGTTCATTGTTTTTGATTTAACAAACAAAGATTCATATTATAATATAATAAATTGGTTTAATGAATTAATTGAATTTCGAGAGCATGAGATATCAGTAGTTATCGTTGGAAATAAACAAGATCTTGAACAAGAAAGAGAAGTTGAATATGAAGAGGCTGTTACATTAGCGGAAATGTTATCTAATAAACATAAGAAAAAGATTTCATACATTGAGACAAGTGCATTAACAGGAGAAAATATTGAAGAAGCTTTTGGAATTGTATCTTATCATTATATCATGTTAAGCAAAGAGATTGTAGAAAACAACCGTAAACTTATGATTTCTAAGGATATTAATTCAATCCTTGAAAACAAAAATACTCTATCATTAGCATTTATATCAAAAGACCATATTAACCATCCTGGTTTAAAGCTTCTAAAAGAGATAAAAGAGTTAGGATCCTTTACTAAAAAGGATAAGAAAGATAAAGAGATCTATAAATTTTCAAATGGTTTAATTTTGGAAAGCTATAACTTCAATTCTATGAAAGTTTCTGAATCTGATGGTGTATTTGTTATTTTTGACGCTAAAACGTTGGATTCTATTGATCCTCACTGGAATGATATTATTTTAAAAATAATTGATTCTCTTAAAGATAATACAGTGATCTTAATTGGTGTAATAACTAAGAAAAATGTAAATTGGTCAAAAATGATGAGTGGGTTTGACTTATATACAAAATTAGAAGAAAGACAAATTTCTTATTTTATATTCAATCTATGTTCTGAATTCCGATTAGAATTATATGAACAATTAAGTATTATGTTAAATACTATTAAGAATCTTTAAAAATAAAAGAAAAAAAACTATATTTAATAGTTAAATACAATAATCTCTTTTTTAAATGCTCTTATTTGTTAAAATATTCCTCTAAATTTTTCTCGATTAATCCTTTCTCTTTAAGATCTTGAAGTAATTCTTCAGTATCATGCATCTTGACAGTACTAGAATTATGTAAGTCTTGTAAAATTTCTAGTTCTGATTTCTCAAATAAATCAATAGTCTCCTTAAGAGCAACCTCATAATCACCTTTTAATCCTATTATTTCAGCAAAGAACTCATAGTGAACAACTTTAATATTTTCTGGATATTTTATTTTTTCAGTTTGAGAGACCTCAATTATTTGAGTTTCCTTATCTACAGGCCATTTAATACCTACAATCATTAAAATCATCGATGAACTCTGAAAATCTTCGCATATTCTCTGAATATTATTATTGGACATGTCCTCAGAGAAAATAATTTGAATTGCTTTTATTTTATCCCAAATTGAGGGATCAAGTTCGTTAATTCCAAATCTATCAACATCAAGAATTAACCCATGAATCTTTTTGGGAATGTCAACACTTAAACGAATATTGTAGTAATATTTAATTCCAATCTCTTCAAAAAATTTTGTTAATAAGTCGTTAATGCAAGAGTAAACGATTTCTATATCTTCTAATAATATTGGTGGTTCTTCAGGTTCTTGAAAAACGCCTTCTATAGATAAAGAAGTTTTTTCTTGTTCAAGATACTTTATAAGTCTCTCAGATATTGTTTTGCTCTCTTTATATAGTTCCAATGATTTTGAATAATCTCCTGAAATAGCAGCGTTTTTTGACTCCGTTTCGTATTGATTTTTTAAGTAATCAAGACCCTTAACGGCAATTTTAATTTGCTTTTTACGATATGATTTTGCTTTAATAGGATCAGCAAGAATCTCTTCAATTATAATCAATTCTCCTGCGAATTCTGCTGCCTTTACATAATCATTATTTTCTTCTAGAGAGTTAATGTGAGTGAGTAATTTTTCTTCTCTAGCATTCAATTCTTTAGGTTTCATTTTTGTGAGAGTCTCATAACTTAACAATGTTAATTCTTCAACAATTTCTGGTTTTAATTTAGGTTCAATTGCTTTTTTCGGTGGTTCAATAGGTTTTACTGTTTTACTTTTTGATTTCTTATAGACTACAAATCCAACAACCACACCTATAACTGCCCCGATTATTACAATAATAATCCAAAATTCAAATTCTGGTGGTTCAGATGCGGGAGGACTCGATCTTATAGAAAAATTACCACTTGAATCAGGACTCTGATTTTCTGCTCCATCAATCTGATATAAGAAGAAATAATAAGTTCCTGGCTGTAGGGATCCTGTATATTCATAATAGTTATCTGTTATGTTAATTTCAAATACAAATCCTGGTGTAGCAAAAGGATCTGCTTCATTATCTATAATCAATCGATACTTTAATATCCCTGAAGGATCACTTCCTTCTTGCCATTCGAATATTAAAGTACCACTCACTTCTCCTTGAGGAAAATTTATTAATTCTGGTGCTGAAGGAGCAATTGTATCTTTATATAAGATTAACATAACTGGGTCACTCAAATGATTAACACTATCATTTGCATAAATGTGGACATAAAATTCTCCTTCTGGTAAGCTATCCCAAATTAAATCATCAAGTCGCTGATTTATGTTATTTTCTAATAATATATTAACTGTATTAATTTGGTACCAAATCGTATCAAGATTTGCATCAGTTACGAAAACATTGATAATTGGTGCTATTCCACAATAGGTATTATTCGATGGAAAATTAACTGTAATTTGTGGTACTAAAGTGTCTTTTATGACTGTTACTTCATTAAATCCTATAGCACCTAAAGTATTATTTATATAGAATTTAATTGTTACGCTACCATCCCCTAGAGCGTCCCATGCTAATTGATTTATAGTCCCAGTTAACCCTGTAAATTCATAATTCGATAATCCATCATCTAAAGTATACCATCTTATATCTAGATTTTTTCCACTTACGCTAATGATAAAACTAGGTGCTGTACTATTAAATACATGATTAATATTTGGATAACTGATCGTTATTATAGGCAAAGAAATATCCTTATAAACTATAACTTCCGCGGTTCCTAAATTATCTAATGTATCATTTGCGTAAAAACGAATAATTATAGTTCCATTGCCGACTTGGTCCCATACACTCTGAGCGATTATTCCTGTCCATGTGTAATTGTTTGTAATAGTTGTTCCGTTATCTAATTGATACCATCTTTTATCCAAATTAGAGTCAGTAATAGTTATAGTTATACTTGGAGGAGTATTCCCAAATGTATCATAATCATTTGGTTCAAGAATGTTAATAGTAGGAGCAATGATATCTATTCTAACCATTACTTCCAGATAGTCAGTATTCCCGAAGGTATCATTTGCGTAGAAGCGAATCGTTACAGTTCCATTTAGTAATGAATTCCACATATTCTGATCGATTGTTCCAATCTCACTAACAGGTGTTGAATTCGTGGTCCCGCCATCAAGCGAATACCAGATCGAATCTAAATTCCCATCTATAACTGTAAGATTGTAATTGGGAGCAGTTTTTCCAAATAAATCATTAAGATTTGGTGAGTTGATGTCGATACTAGGAGCAAGAATATCTATTCTAACAGTAACTTCCTCATAATCAGTATTTCCAAAGGTGTCATTTGCGTAGAAGCGAATTGTTACAGTTCCATTTAGTAATGAATTCCACATATTCTCATCGATTGGCCCAATCTCA
>Ga0209635_10002296_pt1 | contig 14600 bp, 14 predicted proteins | sample DeeMarSWOR230_32_FD_187463 | JGI IMG/M metagenome (GOLD analysis project Ga0209635, IMG submission 187463) | Marine sediment microbial communities from White Oak River estuary, North Carolina - WOR-2-30_32 (SPAdes) (version 2) | ecosystem: Environmental > Aquatic > Marine > Intertidal zone >... | reverse complement strand
CCCCCGGGAAAGCAGACTTGCCCTTTGTGGGAATCTACCTCTTCACTCCTTTCCGTAAACAGGACATGATATTGTCCTTCGTTATGGAAAAGAGGTATGAGCACAGCCGAAGCTCTAAGGTCTTCGCCGTTGATTTTTTTCTTCTTACGATGACGAAGGATTTTCTCTATTTGCTGTCTCATTGCATGGTGATTATACCATCTCTCAATATGTCAAATATTCGCAAGTTCAGTACCTGAAAGTTGTCGCATGAACATTAAAGAGTTATACTAAAAGGTTGTGGCAATAAAACAAGATTATTATGAAGTACTGGGAGTACCTCGAAACGCCAGTGATGAGGAAATTAAGAGGGCGTTTCGCAGATTAGCTTTCCAGTACCATCCTGATCGCAATAAAGACTTTGGTGCCGAGGAGAAATTTAAGGAAATAAACGAGGCCTACCAAGTCCTCTCTGACCCCGAGAAAAGGCATAGATATGATCGCTATGGCCGAGTAGATGTCGAGCGAGGCTTTCCCGATTTCGACTTTGGCGGGCTGGGAGATATTTTTGAATCCTTCTTTGGCGGTTTTGGCACCCCCTTTGGGCGAACTGCTCAACGTGCTCCCCAGAAAGGGGATAGCCTGCAAAGCCACCTCACCCTTTCTTTCGAGGAGGCGGTTTTCGGTTGTAGTAAAGAAGTTGAGATACAACGCATCGAGTTCTGCCCTTCATGCCATGGCATTGGCAGCGAACAGGGAACAAATCCTGAGACCTGTCCTGATTGTCGCGGCACAGGGCAAGTCAGGAAGGTTCAGCAAAGCATTTTTGGGCGCTTCACTCATATCACCACTTGCTCTCGCTGCGAGGGTAGTGGCACTGTAATAAACAATCCTTGTAGTCAATGCAAGGGAAGAGGAAGAATAAAGGTGAAGCGCAAAATAATGGTTAATATTCCTGCTGGTGTGGATGAGGGATATCGATTACGCCTGGATGGAGAGGGGAGTGCTGGCGTGTATGGAGGCCCTCCCGGCGACCTCTACGTCACCCTTTCAGTAAAGCCACACAATCTCTTCCATAGAGACGGCAGTGACATTCTCTACGAGCTATCCATCAATTTTGCGCAAGCTGCTCTAGGCGATGAGGTGAGAGTGCCATCTTTAGATGGAAAGGCAGATCTAAAAATACCGCCAGCAACTCAAAACGGGAAAACCTTTCGTTTCAAAGGCAAAGGGATCCCCCACGTTGATGGCAGGGGAAGAGGAGATTTGCTTGTCAAAGTAAGTGTAACTACACCACAACACCTGGATAAAAACCAACGTCGTCTTTTTGAAGAATTAGCCGAGGTGCTACCTCGGATTGAACCGCCTGTAGAAAATTAATCCAGAGAGCAGCGATGGCTTGCTACTAGTCCTTTGAACTTGCTCAATACTCGACTGGGGGGCAAGCCTTCGAAAAGAATCCCATAAATAAGGTTGATAATGGGTAATTTGAGGCCCTTATCTTTCGCCAACTGATGGGCAGCCGTAGTAGTTGCCACTCCTTCGGCCACGTGTGTCATGGAGGCAGATATTTCAGATAAAGGGCACCCCCTAGCCAATTCGTAGCCAACATAATGATTTCGGCTTAGAGCACTAGCACAGGTAGTTATCAGGTCGCCTAAACCGGCTAGACCGTAAAAAGTGTCAGCCCTAGCCCCCAAAATAACCCCCAAGGAAACAACCTCGGTCCACCCCCAAGCAATGAAGGCTCCCTTTGCATTGTCACCCAGACCTAGGCCATCTATCATGCCGGCACCCAGAGCTATAATGTTTTTCAGGGCTCCTCCTAATTCAACTCCGATAACATCATCGCTCGTAGTTATAAAAAATTTAGGTGACTCCATCAATTCTCGCGCTCTTTCCGCTAAAGCTATATCTTGAGCGGCAATGACAGAAGTAGCCGGGAGGCCCTGGGCGATTTCCCCAGCCAGATTAGGACCAGAGAGAACACAAATTTGCCCTCTCAAGGAAGGAGCGATCTCTTCTGCCAACACTTGTGACATCCTCTTACCACTACTTACTTCCAATCCTTTGGCAGCGCTCATTAGTAGCATCGAACCGGTGAGATAATCCCTGGCTTGACTGACATTTTCTCTCAACTTTTGAGATGGAACCACCCAGATTACCAGGTCAGCCCCGCTTAAGGCTTCCCCGATGTGGCTAGTAGAGGAATAACCACGCCGTCCTTGATTTAGCTCTTCGGCTTCAGCCTCGCTTCGCGTCCACAGTCTTACCTCCACCTCTTTGTCACTCAGCAAAGCGCCTAAAGTATTGCCCCAAGAGGTATTGCCTATGATAGTAACTCTAGGCATGGTCTTCCGCGCTTCTTCACCATAATCGGCGCTCAGTGCCCCGTCTTAAGCGTTTTATATTGTCCTGGTGCTGATAGACCAACAGTGCGGTAACTACCGAACCATAAACCAGATAGATGAGAGGGAAGCTGTACAAGATAGTTAAGGGTATCATTAAGCAACACGCAGCCGAAGCCCCGAGTATGGAACCGAGAGACATGTGCCGGCTGCGTAATGCTGCTATAGCTACAACTTCGGCACCGAATATACCCGCGGGAGGGAAAATAGCGAACAATGTGCCAAAATAGGCGGTTACACCTCTACCACCCCTAAACTTGGCAAATATTGGCCAGGTATGTCCCGCTACTGCTGCCAGGCCCGCTGCGACTTGGGCTATATGTTGCCAGTTAAGAGACACGCCACCAATGCTTAAGCTACCACTGCTGCTACCTATAATCACTGTGGCCAACATGACTGCCACAGCAGCCTTAACCACATCAAGAACCAGAGCTAAAACGCCGAGCTTGGTCCCTACGACTCTCATCAAATTAGTGGCACCCGTCTTACCACTTCCCTGTTCCCTGATATCAACGCCACTTTTCAGTTTGCCTATTATCAAGCCGAAGGGAATGGAACCAAGGAGATAAGCGATGACTATTACAGCAACAAACTCAGCTATCATCATGCTCTCATCTTTATCTTTTTATTGACTTTGTGGGTGGCCCTGGTGAACACTAACTTCAAAGGAACACCGCGAAAATTAAAACCTTGACGAAGCTTATTTTCCAAGTACCGTTGATAGGAAAAATGAACCAGCTTAGGATTGTTAACCTTGAGAACAAAAGTTGCTGGTTGAGATTCATCTTGATAGGCCCTAGTAATGTGCAACCTTCTGGAACCCGTACGGGGTGGGGGATGGCTACTTACTGCCTGTTTAACCAACTCGTCGACTTCTGATTGTGGTATTCGCTTTTGTCTTTCCTGCCAGCTTTCATAGGCTCGGGCTAGAATCCTATCTGTCCCCTGCCCTAGTTTGGCAGAGATATAAATAACAGGTATGTAGGAGGCAAATCTAAGTCTTTGCTCCACGCTCTGTTTGAATCTCTCTCTCTGTTCTTGGGGAACAAGATCCCATTTATTGACTAACAATATTATACCCCTTCCAACCTCAATAATATAGCCAGCAATATGCATATCCTGGGCAGTAATGAATTCACTGGCATCGATTAGCAACAAGGCAACATCACAACGGTTGATAGCCTGGAGGGCGCGAAGCAAACTATAATAATCAACTCCAGCATCAACCCTTCCGCGCCGTTTAATCCCAGCGGTGTCGACAAGCAAGATTTCCTTATCATCCCACCGAATCATAGCATCAATCGCATCGCGCGTTGTCCCCGGAGACTCATTGACAATGGCTCTTTCATTGCCCAGCAATGTATTCAACAAAGTTGACTTGCCTACATTAGGTCGCCCAACGATAGCTAACTTGGCTTCTCCCAGCTCTTCAATACCGATAGGTTGTGGAGGCAAAAAAGCTAACACGGCATCCATCAAATCGTCTATCCCTCGATTATGATGAGCACTCATAGCTATAGGTTCACCCACGCCCAAATGGTAGAAATCGGCTACCTGATTTGCCTGCTTGGCAGTATCTACCTTGTTTACCGCTAGTACAATAGGCTTACTGGCGGCACGCAGCACATCAGCAATTTCTTCATCGGCGGCAATAGCTCCATCCTTGACATCTACCACAAAGATGACTGCATCTGCCTGAGCAATGGCTGCTTCGACCTGATCTTTGACCTTTCGCTCCAGAGACGTGGATGGCTTTGCTTGCCAGCCACCAGTGTCAATTACAGTCAACTCCCGCCCCTGCCAGGAAATAAGAGTAAAAACGCGGTCCCTGGTGGTTCCCGGCAAATCAGCAACAACAGCTACGCGCCTGGCCGCTAGGCGGTTAAGCAAGGTGGACTTGCCCACGTTGGTTCTACCCACAATAGCTACAATAGGCTTGGTCATTTTCCTGATACCTTCGGATTTGACAGCAGCTTCACCAGTAATGCCTTCTGTAAATGAAGCCTATTTTCGGCCTGGTCGAAGACTACCGACCTTGGGTCATCTAGCAAGCCGGGAGAAATTTCTTCGCCGTGGTGGGCCGGCAGGGGATGCATGAACAAAACATCTCCTTTAGCTAAATCTAATAATTTATTGTCTACTTGATAGCCTGAAAAGGCAAGGCGGCGTGCCTTTGCTTCAGCCTCCTGACCCATGCTAGCCCACACATCAGTATATATTATATCAGCATCTTCGGCTGCCTCGTGAGGGTCGCCGGTCAAATGAATCTGGCTGCCACTCCGAGTAGCGAATCTTTTTGCCCGACCTAATATCTCCTCGTTAATTTCATAGCTTGGTGGAGAAGCGAAGCGGAAATTCATGCCCAATAAACAGGCTGAGAACAGCATGCTATTGGCCACATTGTTGCCATCGCCAATGAATGCCAAGGTCAAGCCAGAAAGCCTGCCTTTCTTTTCATAGATGGTGAGAAGATCGGAAAGTGCCTGGCAGGGGTGCTCCAGGTCGGAAAGGGCATTTATTACGGGCACAGATGAGCGGTCAGCGAGAACATGTAAAGTTTCCTGAGAAAATGTGCGAGCGGCAATGCCGTCAACATAGCGGCTTAGCACTCGAGCCATATCAGTCGCCGACTCTCGTTTGCCCACGCCTACTTCTTCTGGAGATAGGTAGATGCTGTGTCCGCCCAGCTGATGCATAGCTGTATCGAAACTGACCTTAGTACGCAAGGAGGGTTTCTCGAAGAGGAGAGCCAGGGTCCTTCCTGAAAGTAGAGGCGCTACTCCTTCTTGCTTCATACGCCAAGCATGCTCTATGAGGTGTTCAATCTCCTCACGACTAAGAGCAGCTATTGAGAGCAAATCCTTTTTCATCTTTCGTCTCTCTTGATACTACTTCAGCTTATAACGTTTGTCAATTTTGCGGCAATCTCCAGAGTTGTTACTGGGATGGTAAACTACATGAACTGTATTATAATGATTCAAGTGACTAACAATTTGTAGTTGAATTGAATCTTATAGTATGCCGGGGCTGAATATGGAGATAAAGGTAAAATGCTATTCAGGCTATATCTATGCTGAAGAACCGCGGTCTTTTGTCTGGCAAGAAAAAGAACTGGGAATAAAGTCAGTAGAAAAAGCATGGCAAGAACCAGGTAAACGACTATTCAGAGTTGTTACTGAGGATGGCAGATTATTTGAACTGTGTTACAATGAAACGGTTGACCGATGGTCTGCTATCAAGTCCATGCTTTAAGGAGAACTCATGAAGGAGATTTTTGAGATTCTGGAACAAAATGCCCGGGCAACTCCAACACAAATTGCCACCATGGTGAATAAATCCGTCAGTGAGGTAGAAAAAATAGTTAAGCAAGCTGAGAAAGATGGGACTATCCTGAAATATAAAGCCATAATAGACTGGTCTAAATTAGGCAATGAAGATATACAGGCTTTAATCGAGGTAAGAGTAACACCACAACGTGATGTTGGCTTCGATGCCATTGCCGAACGCATTTATCAATTCCCCGAAGTTTATTCTGCTTATGTAGTTTCCGGTACCTATGACCTAGCTATAGTAGTCAAAGGGAAAAATATGCAGGAAATCTCAAGTTTTGTCACGGAGAAACTAGCTCCTTTAGAAAGGGTGCAAAGCACCGTCACCCACTTCCTGCTCAAACGATATAAAGAGAACGGGGAGACTTTCCGCATTCCCAAGGATACAAATAGACGCCTACCAATAACACCATAACATGCCAAACACAAAGTCCGCTACAACCGAAGCCCGGGATAGCCTAATTTCACAAAGGGTTGCTACACTTCCCCCATCAGGCATCAGGAAGTTCTTCGACCTGCTTTCCTCTGTTGAAGACGTTATCTCACTTAGTATAGGTGAACCTGATTTCGTTACCCCTTGGCATATCAGGGAGGCAGGAATATATTCTCTGGAAAAAGGCTACACCATGTATACCTCAAACTCCGGCATGCCGGAACTACGCCAGGAATTAGCCAACTACCTGGAGTTTCGTTATGGGGTGAGTTATCATCCTGAGCATGAAATTCTTATTACTGCAGGAAGTAGTGAAGGATTAGACCTTGTTTTGAGGGCAATTATCAATCCTCGTGACGAGGTCATAATTCCCGACCCTTGTTACGTGGCTTATCCTGCTGATATCATTCTGGCTGGCGGCGTGCCTGTTTCTATTCCCACCAACGAAGAAAACGACTTTGTCATCAGGGCAACTGACATCGAAGCCAGGGTCACGAAGCAGACGAAGGCTATCCTAATAGGTTACCCAGCAAATCCCACTGGTGCCGTCATGCCTAAAAAAGAAGCTACCGCTATTACCGAGCTGGCTAAAAAGCATGACTTACTGGTAATATCTGATGAGATATATGCTCGTTTAATCTACGGGGCAGAACATATTTGCTTTCCCAGCCTTCCCGGGATGAAGAAGCGTACTGTTCTGATCAGCGGATTCTCCAAATCTCATGCTATGACTGGTTGGCGTATTGGCTATGTAGCAGCCGACCGCCGCTTCATCGAGGCCCTGACAAAAATCCATCAATATACCTTGCTCTGTGCCTCGACGATGACCCAGATGGCAACCATCGAGGCCCTCAGAAACGGTGATAGCGATGTTGAAAAAATGGTTCAAGAATACAATAGACGCCGCCGCTTCATGGTCAAGAGATTGAATGAGATTGGTTTGCCCTGTTTTGAGCCCAGGGGCGCTTTCTATGCTTTTCCCGCTATAAAAGCTACTGGAATGAATTCAGAACAGTTCGCTGAAAGGTTACTTCTAGAGGAAAAAGTTGCTGTGGTCCCGGGCACTGCTTTTGGACCGTGCGGTCAAGGTTTTGTCCGCTGCTGCTATGCTACTTCGTTGTCTAATATTGAGGAAGCACTGAGAAGAATGGATAGGTTTATAAAAAGAAATCGGCTAACCAAATAACCACTTCTCAATGAAAAGGAATGCCAGGAACTGTTAACTAAGCTATGTCCAGGTTGCTAGCAAGGAATATTGGGATAAAGGACGCCTTCTACAGACTGAAGAGCCAGGCTGTTTAAAATGTGGTCGAATAATTTGTCTTACACCAACCAAATAAAACGAAAAACCAAAACAAAATTTTCTCAAACACAAGGCTTGACAAATTCCCTGCAACTTGTTTTAATCAAAGTGTTCTCGATAATTTTGTATAAAGAGTTCTCCTTTGAAGGGGGGATTAATCTGCCTCTTCTCCCGAAGGAGAATACAGTGGATTATACAGTCACCAAAGTGTAGTTTTTACAGATGATTGTGGTTGTAACTAGTGCCAGAGACGCCGGTTTTCTGGCTGAGGGAGTTCGGTGAGAAATTACATTATTCGGCGGCTACTTTTAATAATACCTACTATACTTATTGTAACTATCATCGTCTTCTGCGCTGCACGCTTCATCCCTGGAAGTGTCGTAGAACTTATGGCATCCCAACACGGCGAAGCGCAAGATATCGAACAGACTATAAGGATGATCAAACATGAGCTGGGACTGGATAAACCCATCTATGTCCAATACATCCTATGGTTGGGGGCTGTGTTCAGAGGTGACCTGGGGAGGTCCTTATGGACAAAACAAAGCATCGGCGAGGACATCCTGCAAAGAGTACCTATTTCCATCGAACTCGGCATTCTGGCTATCATCGCGGCTTTGGTTATAGCTCTCCCTGTAGGCATAGTCTCGGCTATACGACAGGATACCTTTACCGACCATATCCTGCGCGGTCTAGCTATTATATTAATCAGCGTGCCGGCATTCTGGGTGGGGACTATGATCATAGTCTATCCCGCGAAATACTTGAATTGGATGCCAACAGTATTGTATACACCTTTCTTAAAGGACCCGATACGAAATCTTAGCCAGTTCATTATCCCATCGCTCATCCTAGGGATGGCCATGTCTGGAACTACTATGCGGATGACACGCACTATGATGCTGGAGGTGTTACGACAGGACTACATTAGAACAGCATGGGCAAAGGGACTTAGAGAAAGGGTAGTCATCTTCAGACATGCCCTGAAAAACGCCCTGATTCCAGTAGTGACAATTATAGGAATGCAGCTGCCTATCCTCGTCGGTGGTTCGGTTATCATAGAGCAGATATTCGGGTTGCCAGGTATAGGCAGGTATTTTATCTGGGCTCTAGTGCAGAGGGATTACCCCATAGTCTCCGCCATCAACCTCGTCATTGCTATCTTTGTCATGATGTGCAACTTAGGGGTCGATCTTATTTATGCTTATCTTGATCCCAGGATACAATACAGGTAAGAGGAATAGAGAATGGCACAATTAGAAGGCACATTTCAAGAAATGGAAGCACCTAAAGCACGTTCGTTCTGGGCGGACGTGTTTTTTCGACTCGTCAGGGAAAAACCCCTGGGAACAGTGGGAGGAATCATCGTCCTGGCTCTGCTGATAACAGGTATCTGCGCCGATTTGCTCGCACCATATGGATACAACGACATCTTCGTTGGACCACGCCTGGCTGCTCCGTCTGCAGCATTCCCCTTCGGTTGTGATCAACTGGGCAGGGACTTGTTTAGCCGTATCATCTATGGTGCTCGAGTTTCGGTTATTGTGGGGCTTAGTGTGGCAGGTATAGCTGTAGCAATATCCACAGCGATCGGCATTGTTTGCGGCTATCTGGGCGGCAAGGTAGACCTAGTGGGACAAAGGATCGTTGATGGCGTCATGTGCATACCAGGGTTGTTCCTTATGCTCACGCTTATCGCTATTTTCGGGGCCGGGATGCTGCCGGTGATATTAGTTCTGGGAGTCTTGTTCGGCCTCGGACAGTCCCGTATAGTGCGTGGTGCTGTTATAGGAATACGGGCTAATCCGTATCTTGAAGCAGCAAGGGCTATCGGTTGTAACAACAGGAGGATATTGCTGAAACACGTTCTGCCCAATGTGCTGGCACCCATAATAATCCTCTTTACTGTAACAGTGGGTGGGGCTATTTTGATCGAGGCATCCATAAGCTTCCTTGGTTTTGGCATTCCACCGCCTACTCCAACCTGGGGTGGCATGATCAGCGCTGAAGGGCGACGCTATATGCTTCTGGCACCCCATCTTGCTTTGTGGCCAGGGCTTTTCCTAGCTATTGTTGTGTGGGGCGTCAACATGCTCGGCGATGCTCTTCGTGACCTGTTTGATCCCAGGCTAAGAGGGGGTCTAGGGCGATATCGGTAGATAAAAGGAGGTGATGGCTGTTTGTGTAGAACAAGGTAGGCAGGAGTTAAGGTAGTATAAAGGGAGGTGAATGACAATGATACTAAAAAGGAAGGTGCTATCAGTAGCAGTTTGTTTCATGGTCATAGGTCTGATTGCAGGCTTGATAAGTGGCTGTGCCGGAGATGGCAATGGTGGTAATGGAGATGGGGATGGGGTCGAAACACCACAATACGGAGGCGAGTTGACCTATGCTGCGCTTGCGGACCCTACGTACTTCGACGATGTTATCGGGCCTCATTCTTCTACCAGCGGGCCCTACCAGGGCCTCTGGGGAGGGGACTGGGCAAAAGGGATAGCCGGTGGTTACGGAACCCACGAGTGCGATTGGTTTGTTCGCGGCGAGATTAACCGCCTGGAATATAAAACAGGTAAGATAGCCGAGGATTGGGAAATAGGAGACGATTATATAGAATTCTACCTGCGTGATGGAGTGCTCTGGCACGACAAGTTCCCATGTAACGGGCGGGAAGTTACAGCCGATGACGTTGTTTTCTCTATTGAGCGCAATATGACGCTGGATACAGCCTATATTAAGAGGAGCTACTCGTACCTGGCTGAGTCTGTGGAGATATCTGCGCCCGATGAAGACACGGTGCGCATCGACTGCCCAGCCGAGTATATGGCTGAGCTAATAACCCTGATAGAGTACATGTACATCTACCCCCGGGATGTCATTGAACTCTACGGTGACATGAATGACTGGGAGAGGGCCATCGGCACCGGTGCATTCACCCTCGAAGAGTATGCGGAAGGTGCCTATCTCTATTATGAGAGAAATCCCAATTACTGGCAGACAAACCCTGTCGGTCCTGGCGAAGGTGACCAGTTACCATATCTGGATAGTATACGCGTACTGATTCAACCAGACATATCTACACATGACGCTCTTTTCACTACCGGTCAGATAGACTATACTAGCGCCGATTATGACAGAGCAGAAGCATTGAAAGACTCCTGCCCTGACGCCAACTATGTTAGGTTCCTCGATGGAACCGTGAAGAGCGTGATATATATGAGGACAGATAGAGAAGACAAGCCCTATAACGACGTGAGAGTTCGACAGGCGCTTCAGCTGGCAATAGACAACCAGCAGATAGTCGACGAGTATTTCGGTGGCGAGGCCGAAGTACCCTACTGGCCCGTATATTACTGTAAGGAGTATGCCGGTGCTTATGTGCCACCAGAAGACCTCGAGGACGAGATGATAGAGGTATTGCCGGGCCGATCTATATCTGTCCTTGACCTATTCGGGTACGATCCGGAGCTGGCTCGAGACCTGCTGGATGAAGCCGGCTACTCTACAGGATTCGAGGCTGAAGTTATCTACTCTAATGCTGTATACATAACTGTCGACCTCATAACGATGATCCAAGGTATGTGGGCGGAAATAGGGGTGAACCTGACATTGAAACCTGTAAGTGCCTCGGAGGCGATTTCCATACACTTTATGCGGAGTTTCGATGACATGTTTGTGGGTACATTTGCTGGCGTTGGCACTTACTTTAAGGGGATAAACTGGCAGGGTAGCGGCATGTATAATGCCAGCTACGTCGATGACCCGGTCCTCAACGGCTACCGTGACCAGATGCTGGCAGCCTATCCTGATGAAGACGAGGTGGACCAAATTCACGCCGAAATGCTCCCCTATCTCCTGGAGCAGTGCTACGTTTTGCAGCATGCGGCGCATTATACCTACGTCTTCTGGCAGCCATGGCTTAAGAACTACAGTGGCGAGGGCGTAGTCGGTTACTACAGCGGTGGCACTTGGACACCATATGTTTGGATAGACCAGGATCTCAAGGAAGAGATGTTAGGGTGACTAGAGAGCTTTACAGGGTGACTAAATTGCCGCCTCTTTCTTTGGTTTGGGTAGAGAGGGATAAGTTAGCTAAGATATAGTCATTTGCGTAATTTTGTATAACACTCTCTCCCTTCGAGGGAGAGAGTGTTATGATGATTTTCGAAGTTAATTAGGGGCACACTTAAAAAAATGACAGAGACAGTACTCGAAATTAAAGACCTGAGAACGTATTTCTATATAAGAGAAGGAGAGCTGAGAGCAGTCGATGGGCTGTCATATACCATAAAGAAGGGCGAATTCGTTGCCCTGGTCGGTGAGAGCGCCTGCGGTAAATCTGTCAGCGCCCTGTCAATTATGCGCCTCATCCCCAATCCCCCAGGAATTATTGTTGGCGGTGAGATAATCTTTGACGGCAAAGACCTCCTCAAACAGAGCGAAGAGGAGATGCGTGCCATCAGGGGTAACCGTATAGCCATGGTCTTTCAAGAGCCTATGACCTCTCTAAACCCGGTGCTCACCGTAGGACGTCAGCTAGCAGAATCTCTGGAACTTCATCGTGGCTTTGATAAAGAAAGTGCTTTAGGAGAAGCGGTGAAGTTCTTGAAACTGGTCGGCATCCCTGATGCTGAAAGGCGAGTAAATCAATACCCTTACCAGTTTAGCGGTGGTATGCAGCAACGGATAATGATAGCCATGGCGCTCACCTGCGAGCCGGCCCTTTTGATTGCCGATGAGCCGACAACCTCGGTCGATGTGACAGTCCAGGCCCAGCTAATGGAGCTGATCAATAACCTGAGGTCGGAATTTGGCATGGCAGTTTTACTTATAACCCATAACCTTGGGGTGGTAGCCCGTTACGCAGATCATGTCGTTGTAATGTATGCCGGGCGTCTTATGGAGTCTGCCTCCACAGATGATATTTATTCCAACCCCCGGCACCCCTATACCATGGGTCTCATTGCCTCTGTACCCCGGTTAGACCTGCCACGCGATCGCAGCATTCATGTCATCAGTGGTTTACCTCCAGACCTTACTCGACTACCCAAAAATATCTGCCCCTTCGCACCTCGTTGCCAGTTCAAAGACCATAGGTGTACCGAGTTAAGACCGGAGCTAGAGCAGGTCGGTGATGGACATTATGCTGCTTGCTTCAGACATAATGAAATACAATCATTGGTGGAGCACGAAAAGTGAAAGATAATATGTACCTGGTCGAGGCAAAAGACGTGGTGAAATACTTCCCGCTGCAATTTGGGCTTTTTAAACGGAAAGCAGCTGATATCAAAGCCGTGGATAAGGTAAGCTTCGGTATTAAATCTGGCGAGACTTTAGGACTGGTCGGTGAGAGTGGCTGCGGCAAGACAACTACTGGACGCTGTATTCTTCGTCTTTATGACCTGACCGCTGGAAATATATATTTTGATGGTGAGGATATCACAATTCTCGGCGGCGAAAGGCTGAGGCGGATCCGACGAGACATGCAGTTGATTTTTCAGGATCCCTATGCTTCGCTCGACCCAAGAATGAGTGTTGGAGACATTATCGGTGAGCCACTATTGGTACACAATCTGGTTAAAGGCAAGGAATACAAAGAACAGGCAAAGGAAATGATGAAGCTGGTCGAGCTCGATGCCAACATGTCAGACCGTTATCCACACGAGTTCAGCGGTGGGCAACGTCAGCGCATCGGCATAGCCAGGGCATTATCCACCAGACCGAAATTCATCGTCTGCGACGAGCCTGTCTCGGCGCTTGACGTCTCCATCCAAGCTCAGATCATAAAGCTACTGACCAGACTGAAAGAAGAACTTAGCCTGACATATTTATTTATTGCCCACGACCTTTCAGTTGTACGATATATTAGCGACCGTGTTGCTGTGATGTACCTCGGAAAGATTGTGGAAATCACTCACAGTGCTGAGCTTTATGCTAAACCGCTCCATCCTTATACTCAGGCACTGTTGTCCGCTGTACCTATACCCAATCCCGAAGTTGACCGCCAGCGAACACGTATTTTATTGGTTGGTGATGTGCCCAGTCCCCTCTTCCCACCGAGAGGTTGCCATTTCCACACTCGATGTCAGTGTGCAATCGCCGAGTGCAGAGAAAAAGAACCGCAGCTAAGAAACTTGGGCAATGAACATTGGGTATCCTGCCACGTAGTTTAGATTTAGAGTTCTATCCATTACCCCGAGTTTCTAAATTCACATCTAATTGTATATATCATCATATTTTTTCTCCCTGAAAGAGGTTTCTATGCAAAATTGTGCGTAAGAATACAAATCATGAAGCTATGATAAACCTAAAATCGCTACTTGCTAGGAAATTTTGGCGATGACTTCACCCAAAACCACAAGCTTTGGCCCTTATACGTCTTTCCAAACGGCGAGTAGATAGTCTCGTCCCCTTTTTTAACTGGTTTCCAACGGGAGTTGTTTACGGCGTTGGGCTCCTTTTTGCCTTCTTTATCTTTGTATACTTGGCAATCCAGGTCATTGTCGATTTTACAGGCAACGAGCCAATGGATTACTTGGCTGTTACCGCTGTAATCCAATTCTCCATCGTAGTTATTGCCGGCTCATTGTTAAATTCTCCCCCCACGACTCTGCTTGCCTTCCTTGAGCATCACTGTTTTAGCATTTCTCATCATGTTCGGTATATGTGTCTCACGATTATTAACGAAATAATGAATCTATTTCTTATCCTGTCATTTGTCCTACATGCTACTACAGTAAATAGTGAAGGTACCATAACGGGCAATTCAATTCGTTTCACCGAATGTAGTAAAATTAATATGGATGAATGTAACACCTCTTAGAAAGCAATATCTCAGGGTTAAGCATAAGTATCCCCAGGCTATAGTTTTTTTCCGCTTAGGTGACTTTTACGAGACCTTCGACGAAGATGCCAAGGTCGCTTCGCGAGAGCTGGACGTTGTCCTGACCTCCCGGGAGATGGGCAAGGGGCAGAGGGTGCCCATGGCGGGAATACCTCACCACGCTCTGGACAACTATTTGGCCAAGCTCATCAACCGCGGTCATAAGGTAGCTATTTGCGAGCAACTCAGTCCACCGGGTAAGGGGCTGGTCGAAAGGGATGTCATTCGGGTGGTTACGCCGGGTACGGTTACCGAGCCCAATTTGCTT
>Ga0209635_10002295_pt1 | contig 14604 bp, 16 predicted proteins | sample DeeMarSWOR230_32_FD_187463 | JGI IMG/M metagenome (GOLD analysis project Ga0209635, IMG submission 187463) | Marine sediment microbial communities from White Oak River estuary, North Carolina - WOR-2-30_32 (SPAdes) (version 2) | ecosystem: Environmental > Aquatic > Marine > Intertidal zone >... | reverse complement strand
CTAAAAGAAAAAGAATTAAAAGAGATTTATAAGGCAATTAAAAAAGTCCTAAAGAGAGCGATTCAGTTAAAAGGAGAATCAATATCTGATTACAGGAGAGTGTCTGGAAAGAAAGGTTTTTTTGACAAAGAAAGAAAAGTCTATAGAAAGACAGGCCAGAAATGTTTGCGTTGTAAAACAAAAATAAAAAGAAAAAAAATAGGAGCAAGATCTGCTCATTATTGTCCAAAGTGTCAAAAATAGTGAAAGAGGTTTCTATGTCTGAGCAATCAACAAATCTAATCCTAATTCTGGACTAATCTTTCCGGTCTTGATATTAATATCTGTTTGATATATCTTTCTGTATATTTCTTTTAGTTCCTTTATGTTAAATTTTTTACAAAGTGGTAAGCTTTTTTTAACCACAAAAGGATGAATCTGTGATTTTTTAGTTTTCAAATAAATATTTTTTCCTGATTTATAAATCTCTTTTATTATTAAAAGATTTCTGAATTGAAAATTTATCATTGTTAAAAGATAAAGGGGTGAATCACCTTTTTTCAAATGTTCTTTTAGAAGCAAAAGTGCTTTTTCTTTTTCTTTTTCGGCTATGAAATTTATGGTTTTAAAAATATTAGGCTCTGCTTTTTGATGTACTATTTTTTCAACATCTTCTTTTTTAATCTCTATTTTATTTTTATTCCATTTGTAGTTCGCTAATTTTTTTAGTTCATTTGAAAGCTGCCAAAGATTATTTCCAGCACGTTCAATTAAAGCATCTATTGCTTTTTTTTGAATTTCCAGATTCATTTTTTTTGATTCTTTTTTAATCCAATTTTCCACTTCTTTATTGTTTAAAAGTTCAAATTTTTGAGATTTTGCTTTTCCTTTTAGAGAAATTAAAAAAGGATCTTTACTCTTAATATCCTTTTTTTCGTATAAAACAATAATGTTTTTAGATTTTAGAAAATGTTTTTGTTGTTTTTTAAATTTATCTTTTAGTTTATTATTTAAAAAAGTATTTTTTAGAATAAAGAATTTTTTTTCATCAAAGATTGATTTCGTTTGAAATTGGTCCTTAAAATCTTCAAAAGAATTATTTTCAAAATCAAAGAATTTTAAATTTAAACCTGTTTTGTTTAAATCTTTATAATAAGAAATAATTTCTTTTAATTTTTGTAAGGACCTAAAAGTGTCCTCTCCATAGAGAAGAAGAATCATTTTTGTTCTTGAGCCTTTTTTAACAGCTTTGTAACTTTTGATTTTTCTCTGGCGGCTTTATTTTTTTTAATTAATTTAGATTTTGTTGCTTTGTCAAGAGTTTTATATATTTTCGGAAGCAGTTCTTTTGCTTGTTTTTCTTTTTTTTCAAGAATTAAACTCTTTAAAGTTTTTTTCAGCTTCTTAATTTTTTTCTTTTTTGCCAAATTTCTTTCTCTCCTTTTTTTATTCTGCCTTAATGCTTTTTTTGCAGATTTTGTAATAGGCATATCTTTTTATTTAGTTTTTAATTCAGATTAAATACTAATATAAAACCTGAATCATATGAATCATAGTAGCATGCTTTCTTTTCCTGTGCAAGCCTATTTTTTTTGCTTTATTTTTTCAATTAAATCTCTAATCTGTGCTGCTCTTTCAAAATCTAAATTTTTAGCAGCTTCCTTCATTTCTTTTTCTAAAATTTTAATATCTTTTATGATTCCAAATTCTTGCTTTATTTCCTCTTTTGAAAAAGGCCATTTCCTAATTGGTTTTAAAATTTGGCTGGGAGTAATGTTGTGAATTAGATTATATTTTTTTTGAATTTTTCTTCTTCTTTTTATTTCTAAAATTGCAGCTTTCATTGATTTTGTTATTTCGTCAGCGTATAAAATTACATGGCCTTTTTGGTGCCTTGCTGCCCTGCCCATTATCTGAATGAGAGTGGTTTCTGACCTTAAAAACCCTTCTTTATCAGCATCTAAAATTGCTACCAGAGCTACTTCTGGAAGGTCTAAACCTTCCCTTAATAAATTTATCCCCACAATAACATCATATTTTCCTTTTCTTAAATCTTCTAAAATCTTCGGACGCTCTAAGGTTTTAATTTCAGAATGTAAATAATGAGTTTTAATGCCTTGCTCTAAAAGGTAATCTGATAATTCTTCTGCTAATCTTTTTGTTAGAGTGATAACTAAAGTCCTTTGTTTTTTTAAAACCCGTTGTTTGATTTCTTCTATTAAGTCTTTAACTTGGTTTTTAACAGGTCTTATTTCTATTGAAGGTTCCAATAAACCAGTAGGTCTTATTAATTGCTGGACAATATTTTCCTTTTTGGATTTCATTTTTTCGTATTCAGCCGGAGTAGCCGAAGCATAGATTATTTGTTTTGCTCGTTTATTAAATTCCTTAAAGTTTAAAGGACGATTGTCTAAACAAGAAGGCAATCTGAATCCGTATTCAACCAAGGTCTTTTTTCTTGTTTTGTCTTGATTATGCATTGCCCTGAGTTGAGGGATTGTCTGATGTGATTCGTCAATAATAACAATAAATTCTGAATTAGTTTTTTCAATAAAATAATCCAATAATGTAAAAGGAGGTTCTCCTTTTTTCCTGAATTCTAAATGCCTTGAATAATTCTCAATTCCATTACAGAAGCCTGTTTCTCTCAGCATTTCCAAATCATAATTTACTCTTTGTTCTAACCTTTGAGCCTCTAAAAGTTTTTTTCCCTTTTTCAGTTGTTCTACCCTTTCTTGGAACTCAAGTTCAATATTAGAAAGGGAGATTTTTAATTTATCTTCAGGGGTAACCCAAAAGTGGCCAGGATATATAAGTTTGTAGTTTATGACTTTTAGTTTATAGTTGAACGGTTTTTCTGTTTTTGCTGTCCATAGATTAATTATTTTATTTTCTGAAAATTCTATTTTTATTATTTCTTTTCCAGTAATAGAAAAAATCTCAATTATAGAGCCTCTAACCCTAAAAGAACCAGGTTCAAAATTAACATCATTTCTTTTGTATTGCAGAGAAACAAGTCTTTTAAGAAAATCCTGCCTTTTTATTTCTTGTCCTTTTTTTATTTTTAATGCTACTTTTTGGTAATAACTGGGAGAACCTATATTATAAATACAGGAAACAGAAGCTATAATAATAATGTCATTTCTGGTTAATAGATCTTGGACTGCAGCATGTCTTAACCTGTCAATTTCCTTATTGATATCAGCATCTTTTTCAATATAGGTATCTGTTTGGGGGATATATGCTTCTGGTTGATAATAATCATAATAAGAAACAAAGTAATGAATCCCATTTTCTGGGAAAAATTCTTTGAATTCCTGATAAAGCTGAGCGGCCAATGTTTTATTATGAGAAATAACAAGAACAGGTTTTTTAATTTCTTTTATTACATTAGCTAAGGCATATGTTTTGCCACTTCCTGTTACTCCCAAAAGCACTATATGTTTTGCGCCTTTTTGGAGATTCCTTATCAATCCTTTTATTGCCTGAGGTTGGTCTCCAGTTGGTTTAAGTTTTGAATATATTTTGAAATCCATATCCTAAGATTAAAATCTCATAAATTTTTATAAATATCAAGCATCTTTTCAGGCTAAAATATGCTAAAATAAGAAAAGATATGATTTCTTATTTAAAAGGAAAAATCATTTTAAAGAAAAAAGACTTTGTGGTTCTTGATGTTTCAGGAGTAGGATTTAAAGTTTTTTTGGGCCAGTCCCATTTGGAAAGAATTGAAAAAGAACAGGTTTTGGAATTATATTGCTTTCTTTCTTTAAAAAGAGACACAATTGAATTATATGGATTTTTAGATTCAGATTCTCTTTTGCTTTTTGAAAAATTAGAAGAGATTTCTGGAATCGGGCCCAAAACAGCATTGGCTTTAGCTTCTTTTGGGTCGTTGGATTTATTAAAACAAGCTATTGAGAAAAAAGACAGAGAATTTCTTGACAAGATAAAAGGAATTGGAAGGAAAAAGATTCAGAGAATTATATTAGAACTAACAGGGGATTTAAAAAAAGCTGAAAAGGGAATATCCTTTGAGCAGGATGAAGCATTTGAAGCTTTGGTTTCTTTGGGGTTTCCAAAACAAAAAGTGAAAGCAGTTTTAAATAGGCTACCAAAAAGCATAAAAAAAACAGAAGAAAAAATATCGCAGGCCTTAAAAATGTTAGGAGAAGGAAAAGTATAGTTTATGATTAGGTTTAAAAAAAATATTTTTGGATTTTTAAAAAGATTTGGTGATTTTTTTATTTCTTTGGGTAAAAAAATTTTTGATTATTTCCCTTTTTTTAGAGATTTTTACCATTTTATTTTAGCTTTTTTAGGAAATATTATTTTCAGATTTCCTTCAAAAAAAATTAAAATTATTGGAATTACAGGAACCAATGGTAAAACAACCACCCTTGAGCTGACAAAAAGAATTTTTGAGGAAGCAGGTTTTAAAACAGCATCTGTTTCTTCAATAAAATTCAGCATCGGGGAAAAAGAATGGGAAAATACCTTAAGAATGACTTTGCCTGGAAGGCTAAAGGTTCAAAAATTTTTAAGGGAAGCAGTGGATTCAGATTGTAAATATGCTATTTTTGAAGTTACTTCAGAAGGGATAAAACAGCATCGTCATAAATTCATAGATTTTTATTTAGCTCTTTTGACAAATTTAACTCCAGAACATATTGAAGCACATGGTGGTTTTGAAAATTATAAAAAAACAAAGGGTAAACTTTTTGAGGCTGCAAAAGAATTCCATATTGTTAATTTAGATGACAAACATTTTGATTATTTTTTGACATTTGGGGCAAAACAAAAAATAGGATATAGAAAGCAGAAAACAACAGGAGATAAAAAATTAACAATTAAACAGGAAGGGTTAAAGGTTATAGAGGCAAAAGAGTGTAAAGTTTATCCTTCTGGAGTAAGTTTTTCTATAGATAATATTAGATTTAATTTAAATCTTTTAGGAGAATTTAATATTTATAATGCTTTGGCTGCAATTTCCATTGGGCTTTCTCAAAAAATTGATTTGGAAACTTGCAAAAGAGCTTTGGAAAAAACAAAAGGCATGCCAGGAAGAATGGAGCGCGTTATTTTAGAACCATTTATGGTTTTTGTTGATTATGCTTTTACTCCTAATGCGCAAAGGCAGGTTTATCAAACAATTAAAAGAGATTTTGCCAAAAAAAAATTAATTTGTGTTTTGGGTGCAGCAGGAGGCGGCAGAGATAAATGGAAAAGGCCTGTTTTAGGAAAAATAGCTGCAGAACATTGTGATGAGGTGATTCTAACCAATGAAGACCCTTATGACGAGAATCCAATAGAAATAATAAATCAGATAGCACAAGGAGCAGGGGATAAGGCAAGGAAAATATTAGAAAGAAGAGAGGCAATTAAAAAAGCATTAGAAGTTGCAGAAAAAGAAGATGTAGTAATAATTACAGGAAAAGGTTGCGAGCCTTCAATTTGTCTGGCAGGAGGAAAAAGAATTCCCTGGGATGACAGAAAAGTTGTTAGGGAGGAATTTGAAAAAATAAGAATTAAAAATTAGTATTAATCACACATGCCAGGCCATCATTCTCCAAAATACAAGATTTTAGAACATACAGCTGATTTAAAAATCAAGGCTTTTGGAAAAGAAAAACCTGAGCTTTTTAGAAATGCAATGCTTGGCATGCAGCAGGCTCTGCGTCCTAAAATAAAAGATGAAAAAGCAGAAACAAAAATAAGGATTGAGTCAGAAAATATAGAATCACTTTTATTTGATTTTCTTTCAGAGATTAATTATTTAAATGAAACTAATTTTGAAATTTATCATGAAATAGTTTTTAATGAATTTTCTGAAACAAAGATAGAAGCTGAAATATTTGGGAAAAAAGTTAAAAGATTTGGCTTGCAGATTAAAGGAGTAACCTTTCACGATTTGAGTATTAAGAAAGAAAAAGATAATTTGTGGGAGGCAACAATTCTTTTTGATATATAATAATATTAAGAAACAAGAAAAATATGTTAGCTAAAAAAGATTTAAAAAAAGTTAATAATTTTCTTTGGGAAATACAGAAATCCTTTCGTAATGACATGAAAGTTCCAGCTCGTATTTATGTTTCAGAAAAGATAATAGAACAAATCTTTAGGGATAAGTCGCTTTCTCAACTGGTAAATGTTACTACTCTTCCTGGAATAGTAAAATATGCTTTGGCTATGCCTGATATGCATGAAGGATATGGATTTCCTATTGGCGGGGTAGCTGCTACAAAGATTCCAGAAGGTGTAATTTCACCAGGTGGTATTGGTTTTGACCAGAATTGTGGCGTTAGGTTATTGCGTTCTCAATTTCAAGAAAAAGAAGTTAAACCCTATCTTGATAAGATAGCTACAGAAATGAAAAAGGAAATTCCTTCAGGTTTAGGAGAAGGTAGGGTTATAAAGTTAAGTATCAGTCAGATAAATGAAATTTTGGAGGGTGGAGTTCCATATCTTGTAAAAAAAGGATATGGGGTAGAGCAGGATATAGAAAATTGCGAAGAAAAAGGAAAAATGGAAAAAGCTGATTCTTCTTTTGTTTCAGAAAAGGCAAAAAACAGAGGAAGAAATCAGGTGGGTACTTTGGGCTCTGGAAATCACTTTTTGGAAATTCAAAAGGTTGAACAGATTTTTGATGAGAAAATTGCCCAAACCTTTGAATTGTTTGAAGACCAAGTGGTAGTAATGATTCATACAGGTTCTCGTGGTCTTGGGCATCAGAATTGTACTGATTATTTAAGAATAACAATGAATGCTATTGGAAAATATGGAATAAAATTGCCAGACAGAGAATTAGTAGCTGTTCCTTTTAATTCTCAAGAGGGGCAAAGATTTTTTAAAGCAATGTCTGCAGCTTGTAATTTTGCCTGGGCTAATCGTCATATGATAGCTTATTACACTAAAAAAGCTTGGAGTCAGGCTTTGCAAAAAGAAGTCAATCTTAGTTTGCTTTATGATGTTGCTCATAATATTGCAAAAGTAGAAGACCATTTAGTAGATAATAAAATGGAAAAACTTTTGGTTCATAGAAAAGGCGCAACAAGGGCTTTTCCCCCCGAGCATCCTGATATTCCTCAGGTTTATAAAAAAACTGGTCAGCCTGTTTTGATTCCAGGTTCTATGGGTACGGCATCATATATTTTATCAGGAACAAGTGAGTCAGCAGAAGCTTGGCATACGGTTTGTCATGGCGCAGGAAGAACAATGTCAAGAAGAGAGGCAACAAGAAGAATTTCTGGCACAGAGGTGGTTAGGAAATTAGCAGAAAAAGGAATAATTGTAAAATGCAGGTCGCAAAGAGGAATTGCCGAGGAAGCACCTCTGGCTTATAAAAATATTGATGATGTTATTGAAGTAGTACATAACGCAGGCCTGGCAAAAAAAGTGGCAAGACTAATTCCCCTTGCTGTAATAAAAGGGGAATAAGTCAAAAATTAAATGTCTAATTTGCCTAAATCAAATATTAATGCTATAGTATTTTCTGTATCTCTATTTTGCTTTTATGAAAAACAAAACCTTTCCCAAAAGCATAAGGAAATTTATTCGCAAAGAAAAATCTCGCATCAGGAGACAGGTTTTAGATATAAAAGAGCAGGAAGAGCAAATAAAACAGCTTTATGAAAAATTCTTAAAAAATAAATCAAAAAATAAAAACAAAGAATTAAAAAAAATAAATACAAAAAAATATGAAGATAAAAGAAATTCATAACTTGGCAATTAAAATGGGAATAGAAAGTGATTTCAGGGGAAAACAAGGAATAGAAAAAATTTTAAAAAGAAGAAAAGAAAAATTTGAAAAATTAGATGATAAAGAAAAAAAAGAATTTGACCAGGAAATTCTTTCTAATCCTTATGCTGACTCTCGGATTTTAAATATAGCAGAAGACAAAGATATTAAAAAAATATTAGTTGGAATTGATATTGAACCTGCAGAAGTTCTTTTAGCAAAAGAATTAGGAGATATTGATTTAATAATTTCTCATCATCCTCTTGGAAAAGGTTTGGCTCATTTGGCTGATGTAATGGAGCTTCAGGCAGATCTTTTAGCTCAATATGGTGTTCCTATTAATATTGCAGAAGGTCTAATGAGTGAAAGAATTTCAGAGGTGGCGCGAGGAATAAGCGTTCATAATCATGAAAGGCCAGTAGATGCAGCAAGATTGCTAAAGTTTAATTTAATGTGTTTGCATACTGTTTGTGATAATTTGGCAGCTAATTTTTTAAAACAGAAAATTGAACAAGAAAAACCTGAAAGAATAGGAGATTTGATTGATTTATTAAAACAGATTCCGGAATATAAAAAAGCTTTTGAGATTGGAGCAGGTCCTATGATTTTTATTGGTGACAAAGAAAATCACTGCGGCAGGATTACTTTGACTGAGATTACAGGTGGAACAAGCGGTTCTTCAAAAATGTATGAAAAAATGGCACAGGCTGGAATAGGAACTATTGTTGGAATGCATATGGGAAAAGAGCATTATGAACAGGCCAAAACAGCTTTAGTAAATGTGGTTATTGCAGGCCATATGTCTTCTGACTCTTTGGGTGTAAATCTTTTTTTGGATGAATTAGAAAAAAGAGGAATCAAGATACTGCCTTGTTCAGGGTTAATTAGAGTTTCAAGAGTAAAATAGAAATGGAACAAAAAGAATTTCAAAAAGAAAAAAAGGCAAATTTTTCTTTAAAAGGGATTTTTATTTTGTTTTTTCTTTTTATCCTTACTTTAGGCCTTGGTATTTTTTCAGGCCTTAGAATAATTAATTTATTCAAATTCCAGAAAATAGAAATTGTTACTATTTCATTCTGGGAGTTTTTACTTAATTTTGTAGTAGCCATTATCTTGATTGTGGCAGCTTTTATTTTGGGAAGAAAGTTTAAAGGAAAAAAAAGAATTCTTTACAAGCTTCTTTTTGTGATATCTACAGGCTTTGGAGCTTTAATTTCATTGGGAGTAATTTTTGAAGATGTAGCTCTTTTTTTGGTTTTGATTTTATCTGTTTTATGGCTTAAAAAACCTTGTGTTTTATTGCAAGATATTTTAGTAGTTTTTGGAATAGCTGGCACAGGAAGCTATTTGGGGGTGAAAATGGAACCTTTAGTAGTAGTCGGGCTTTTGGTAGTATTTTCTATTTATGATTATTTGGCAGTTTATAAGACAAAACATATGGTAAAAATGGCAAAAGAAATGGTAAAAGAGCAAGCAATTTTAGGGTTAGTTCTGCCTCAAAAAATTTCAGATTTTAAAGCCAGTTTGGCTGAAGTTATTCCAGGCGGTGAAAGATTTTTTATTTTAGGCGGAGGAGATATGGCTTTTCCTCTTTTGCTTTCTTGTTCTGTTTTACATGAAAGCCTGCAAAAGTCTTTGGTTGTAGCTTTTTTTTCTTTTATTGGATTTTTATTTACTATTTTTTTATTTCTTCGTCAAAAAAAGCATCAACCAATTCCGGCCTTACCTCCGATTGCCCTATTTTCAATAATAGGTTATTTAATAACAAAATTAATCCAATAAGCAAACTATAGATTTTTTACTATATAGGTATTTTTTAATTTGTAGCCTAATTTTCGGTAATACTCTCTTACTCCTATTCCTGAAATTACAGAGATTTTTTTTAAATTAAATTCTTTTTTTGTGATTTTTTCTGCTGTTTTTATTAGTTTTTTACCCATTCCTTTGTGTTGTGCTCCTAATCCTTTTTTTGAAATTGGAATTTGCATTCCAAAAGTTTGGATTTCCCTGATAATTGAAGCACCCTGCAAAACAGGAATAAAATGCTTTTCTTTAGAATTGACTCTTAATCTTAAATAAGAAAATAATTTTGTTCTTTTTTTATTTTCAAAGCTTAAAAATATTTCTATGCCTTTTGAACTTTTGTAATCTTTTCTAAATAAATATATTTTTTCTTTTGGATTAAACCTTTCTCTTACTTCTCTGCATCTTATACAATTACAAGATATTCCCTTTTTTTTCATTTTGTTTTTCACAACTTCTCTTAAGTTTAAAGTTTTGGAGCCTGCTTTAATTTTTTTTGAGGGAATATCCCTGAATAATCTTGTTAATCTTGTCCAGTGGGGCAATATAGTTTTAATTTTTATTAAAAGGTCTATTAATTCTTTTTCTGAATAAGGTTTGTATTTTTTGTTTTTCCATAGATTATAAAGCAAAGTATTTTCACAAACCAGGCAAGGATAGATTTTTATCCAATCAGGCAAAAAGTTTTCATTTTTAAAAATAATTTTAAAAGATTCAATATCTTTTTTAATATTAGAGCCTGGTAAGTTTGGCATCAATTGATAAAGAATTTTAAATCCTGAATCCTTTAATAACTTTGTAGCTTTGGTTATTTGTTTTCTTGTAATATTTGTTTTGCATTTTTCTAAAACTTCATCAAATACTGTTTGAATTCCAAGCTCTACCAAAGTTATACCAAGCATTCTTAATCTTTTTATTTCTTTTTTTGTAATAAAATCTGGCCTGGTTTCAATTGAAATTCCAACAATTCTGTTTTTTGCTTTTTCATTTTTCTTTTGAGTTTCAAAAAGATTTTTACTATTTTTTCCATTTGCTGCATCAAAACATTTTTTAATAAACCAGGTTTGATATCTTTTTGGATAAAAAGACCATGTCCCTCCCACTATTCTTAGTTCAATTTTATCTGTTGGGTGGCCTTGTATTTTTAACATTTCCATTCTTTTTTGGACTTGTAAAAAAGGGTCAAACTTTAAGTTTTTTGCTCTTTGAGCAGCGGGTTCACCTGCAACATAGCCTTTTGGAAATCCTTTTTCAATTGGACAAAAAATACATTTTCCTGGGCAGGGATAAGGTTTTGTTAAAACAGTAATATTTGCAATTCCAGAAAGAGAACGAACAGGCCTTGTTTTAAGTAAATTTCCAATAACTTTACTCTTTTTAATACTTTTGTTTTTTAGCAATCTATGATAAGTTTTGAGTAAAGTAATGTTTGAAGGGCAGGGAATTTTAAACTTTTTTGAAATATTTCTTTTTAACTGACTCAAATCTTCCCGGGTTTTAATCTGGGTCTTAATTAACTCTTTGATTAATATCTTACTTGGTTCTTGTTTTTTCATAAATCTCTTTTTAATCTTACCAAAAATGAATCAAAAATACGCAAAATATCTTTTGGAAAAAACTCAAAAATATTATAACCAGATAGCAGAACATTTTTCAAGAACGCGTAGTTTTATTTGGCCTCAAACAGAAAAATTAGCAAAAATCGTAAAAAATAATGATAAAATCCTGGATTTGGGATGCGGAAACGGAAGACTTAGAGCTTTTTTTAAAAATCTGGACATTGAATATATTGGAATAGATTTCTCAAAGGAATTAATAAGACTGGCAAAAGAAAACAAAGGCTTATATCTTGAAAATCAAAAATTTTTAATTGGCAGCGTTCTTAATTTACCTTTTTCTGCAAATTATTTTGATAAAATTTTCAGCATTGCAGTTTTTCATCATATACCTTCCAAAAAACTTAGAGAGTTATTCTTAAAAGAAGCAAAAAGAGTTTTAAAGCCAGGAGGTTTTTTAATTCTAACTGTTTGGAACTTATATCGAAAAAAATTCTTAAAGCATCATTTAAAATATTCACTCTTAAAAATGATTGGTAAATCAAAATTGGATTTCAAAGATATTTTCCATCCCTGGAAAAACCAAAAAGGACAAATTATAGCCCAGAGATATATTCATTGTTTTACAATTTCTGAATTAAAAAGAATAGTACAAAATTCAGGATTTAAAATAAAAGAAATAGGATTTTTAGAAAAACAAAAAAGCAATATTTATTTAATAGCTGAAAAGCCCTTGTAGTTTAATGGATAAAACATTTCCCTCCGGAGGAGAAAATGTGTGTTCGAGTCACGCCAGGGGCATAAAGTATTAAAATAGGTTCGAATCCCCTAGCTGACGCAGAATTCAGAAGATCGCCTTTTAGGCGGTTTTTTGATATAGTTAATAAAGATCATTAAAATGATTCCCAAAATATGAAGGAAGAAAAAAAGGAAATTATATTTTGGCTTTTAATATTAATTTTTTTAATTGCTGGCATTATATACGAGATTAATGAAATTGTGAAATATTTTAATTCTCCTAATCCCTTAAGGAGGAATACGATTATTAGTGGCGGATTTGGTATAATCGTTACCATTTTTATTTTCAAGAAAAGATGTAATAGGTTGGGCGGGCTTTCTTTATTTCAAAAGATAATTAGGAAAAAGAGCTAAAACAGGTTCTAATAAAGTTTACTTCCTGACTTGAAAAGCCTTTCCGTCAGCTTATTAGCTGGGGGATTTTGTTTTTGATTGACTAAAATAGATAAATGTGTTAGAGTTATATTGTGATTTACCGACGAAGTTATTGGAATAAACACAGACAACCCATGAAAGGAGGAAGTCAAGTGGGCGAGCAAGACAAGGCGCAGATGCATATACGCCTCCCAGAAAGGAGCTTTACCATAAGATGGCGTAACATCCGCAACTACCTGTGGTGCTTCGTTGCGGGTCTTACGACCGGATTGTGGGAGACGCTGGACGATGGGGCAAAGGGAAACATTTTCGGTGTATCCCTTGGCCTTGCCATCATCATCACCGTCATCATTCACTTCGTCATAGACGAGGGGGAGGTATAGCATTAAGTCCGCACACGCGGGCGTAAGCTCTCCGTTCTCAGGAGCGGGGAGCTTTTCATTTTTATTACAAAACCCCTGGAAGCTCTAGTTAACAAAACAGGTTCTAATAAAGTTTATTTCCTGACCTTACGACTTTTCCGTCAGTTCGTTAACTGACGGATTTTGTTTTTTGTTGACTAAAATAGATAAATATGGTAGGGTAACATTACAATAATGGGTATGATACCCTAGACGAAGAAAGGAGATAAGCACCATGGAATGGGACTATAAACTGGAACCTGTACCAGCGGGTGTCGCTCGGAAATCCCAGCTTATGCTGGGCATCTTGAGCGCGCAAGGTGACCATGGCTGGAAGTATGTTGGTCTACTTGAAACAGATGAGGGGCTTCGACTCGTCTTCGTGAAGCCACGCCTGTTCCCGAGGCAGGGCAAGGACAATTCGTTGACTTCACCATGATGGCGCACAATTTCGTCAGAGTGTTCTCCAACTGGGCAAGCCTGTTTGCGGTTCAGAATCCGCTTGATGGTTGCGACCCGGAGGAATACAGAACATGGACTTGTTGTGAGGAACACATGAACCTGGCAGAAGAACTCACTGCGCTCAGGGGGCTTGCCAGGGGATTCGGCATCGACAGAGAGCTAGGGATAGATGTTCTGAGTCGTCTCTGGTTCGAATTGCTAGGCGAACGATTTGCATTCGCGCTCCCCGATAATATGCCACAAAACTGGCCTGGCCAACGAAGAGAAGATCCGATCGTTTATTGGGTCTAAGCTTCAATACGAGGCGAAGTCCTGCTACCACGAGTAGTGGGACTTCTTCATTTATTACAAAACTCCTCGGAAGCTTTAAACGGCAAAACAGGTTCTAATAAAGTTTATTTCTTGACTTTTAACTTAATCGCCTCCGCCGGTTGGCGGATAGGCGGTTTTTTGATAGGATAAGGAATATGAATGAAGAAGGTGTAAAGCAACAACTTGACAAAATCCGAAAAGCTTATGATTTAACTGTAGAAGAATTTAAAAAAGGGACTGATCTATTGGATAAGCTTCCGCAAGAATTTAAGAATTCAGAAAGATTTAAAAGATTTTTAGCCTCTGGAAAAACTAGTAATAGTGGATCTTTGGAGTATAAAGAATATCTTGATCCTAAAGCCGGGATGAAATTTTTAGATGTAGGTTGTTCTGCTAATTTAGTAAATTATAAGCTTTATGAATGGTCATCTGAGTATTATGGAATTGACATAAGTTCAAAATTGATTGAAGCAATGAAAAGTTTTGTTAGGAAAAACGATATTCAGATTGGAGGATTATATGTTGCTGATGTTTCAAAATTACCCTTTGAGGATAAATTCTTTGATATTGTAGCTGCAATTGGTGTTTTAGAATATTTTGATATTAATTACATTGAAAAAGCCTTAATTGAATTACACAGAGTTTTAAAACCTAGTTCCAAAATAGTTTTAGATATGCCTAATTTAAAGCATCCAGATGTTGAAACCATGTTTGAATTAGAAGAATATTTAGGAAGGCCTAGAAAAAATGTACCTCAAAGAAAGGAATTCGAAGAAGCGTTAACCAAATCTTTTTTAATTGAAAAAGTTGATGATTCTTGTGTAATGATTAAGTATTTTTTAAGAAAAAGAAGCTAAACAGGTTCTAATAAAGTTTATTTCCTGACTTGAAAACCTTTCCGTTAGCTCATTAGCTGGCAGATTTTGTTTTTCATTGACTAAAATAAGTTAATATGGTATAATTATAATTGTAAGCAATTAGGGAATGGCAGGTATATGCCCAATATCGGAATGAAAGGAGTGATGGGCAGTGGACAAGTTTGAGTATACAGCCCACTATATGAGTGCTGAACGAATGCAGCACGGTGCGAGTTTCCTTGAGGCACTGAACCTCTTCGGAAGCAGGGGGTGGCAATGGGTTGGCACCCGCCCAGCCGAAGAAGAGGGTTCCATGCTTTACT
>Ga0209635_10002291_pt1 | contig 14611 bp, 14 predicted proteins | sample DeeMarSWOR230_32_FD_187463 | JGI IMG/M metagenome (GOLD analysis project Ga0209635, IMG submission 187463) | Marine sediment microbial communities from White Oak River estuary, North Carolina - WOR-2-30_32 (SPAdes) (version 2) | ecosystem: Environmental > Aquatic > Marine > Intertidal zone >... | reverse complement strand
AACGGATCAAACCTAAGGCAATCCTCTTCACGCCTCTTTCCTCCCGTTACCCAGCAACTGCGCTCGAGATAATAATTCTTCCATCGCCCTCTTCAGGGTATGATAATCAGACTCAACCGCGGCCTGGCGGGCGATGAACACCATATCCCAGCCGTCTTTTATCGGCGTGAGCCTGACCCCCTCCCGAAGCCGACGCTTCACCATGTTACGCACCACCGCATTGCCCAATCGCTTGCCCGCAGCGAAGCCATAACGATTCGAACCGCGGTCGTTGGGCAACGCCCTGAGTGCCAGCAGATTATTAGACCATGACATCCCTTCTTTGTAGACCGCCTCAAACTCCCTTCTATTGGTAAGCCGCTCTTCCTTCCTCATCGCTACACAGTGAGCCGCTTACGACCCTTCAGCCGCCGACGCTTGAGCACAGCTCGACCGCCACGAGTGCTCATGCGCGCCAGGAACCCGTGCTCCCGCTTTCTTGGTATCCTTTTTGGCTGATAGGTCCGCTTCGGCATGATACGATTATACTTCACCCTAATTAGAGTGTCAAACTGCAATAACTGGACTCCCTTCCTCAGCAGTAGTATAATCTTTTCAGACAGCCTTATCACAAGGAAGGGAGTCAAAAATGGAATTCCAGAGTATAATCTATACCAAAGAAGAAGGCATTGCTACCATAATGCTTAATCGCCCCCAGGCGCTAAACGCCTTCACCCCGATGATGCAACAGGAGTGGATTACGGCGATAGAGGATGCGAGCCGTGACGACGAGGTTAGGGTGCTGGTGCTCACGGGGGCCGGGCGTGCCTTCTGCGCCGGTATGGATCTAAGAGCCGAGGGTGAGCGGTTTGCGGAATCTACTTCGCTCTCCCCATTCCACATAATGCAGCACATGCGTGATAATATTCACGGGCTAGCCCTTAACTTGGCGAACCTGAACAAGCCCTATATAGGCGCCATAAATGGGGCTGCAGTAGGGGGAGGGATGGATTTCGCCAGCATGTGCGATATCAGGATCGCCTCGGAAAAAGCCAAGTTCAGCATGGCATACGTAAGAATGGGCATGGTCCCTGCTGGTGGGGGCTGCTACTTCCTGCCGCGCATCGTGGGCATCGCCAAAGCATGCGAGCTCATCTGGACCGGCAGGATGATGGACGCTGAAGAGGCGCTCCGCATCGGCTACGTGAGCAAGGTGGTGCCCCATGACGAGCTTGAGGCAGCAACAAAGGAGCTGGCAACCCAACTGGCAAAGGGTCCCTCAGTAGCCATCAGGCTGGCCAAGCACCTGATCTACCGTTGCCTCGACCTAGACCTGGTAAGGGCTCTGGAGGACCACCAGACAGCGATGCTTATCGCCCAGAGCACCGAGGATGCCAAGGAGGGGCCATTAGCTTTCATCGAGAAGAGGGAACCCGTTTTCAAGGGGAGGTAAAGTGAAACTTGAGGAACTAAAGGTTAGCACCAGGGATATTCTGGGTAAGAAGGTGAGATTTCTCCGCCGAAAAGGGATCACCCCCGTCAACCTCTACGGACCCAATATCGAGTCCCTTCCTCTACAGGTGGAGACCTCGCTCCTAAAGCGCCTCATCGCCAGGGTGGGCCGCAATGTCCTGCTCACCCTCAGGGTTGATGGTGATAAGAAGCCAAAAACGGTGATGATCCGCGATATCCAGCGCGACCCCTTAACCGGTGAGCTACTCCATGTGGGTTTTTTCCAGGTCGAGATGACTCACAGAGTGAAGGCTGAGGTGCCACTGCTGTTCATCGGTGAGGCCCCCGCAGCGAAGAGTCGCCGCGGGATGTTGCTCCACGACCTGACCACTATTCATGTGGAAGCCCTCCCCGGCGAGCTGCCCCGAAATATCGAGGTGGACATCTCCGGGCTTGAGGAGCTTAACCAAGCAATTCACGTTCGGGACATACCGGTGAGCGATTCTATTGATGTGCTCAACGATCCCGACCAGGTGGTCGTCCGGGTGATGGAGACCCGCGTCGAGGTGGAGGAAGTGGTTGAGGAGGTGGTTGAGGAATTGGAAGTGGAGGTCCCGCCTGAGGAAGCGGAGGGTGCAGCTTGATTGCACTTATGTCTCTGTTGAAAATTCAGGGATTAGCCTAGCATTATGTATCAGAAGCAAGCTTCGATATGGTGAACCCTCCTCCTTGAGCCGTTTCCTGATAATCGATAACCATTCCCTCTAGCGCCTGGGCTATATCGCTGCCAAGTAGTAATATCTTTACCCCCTCGCTATCCACTACTTGGTCGCCTTCTTTTTCAATGTCCAACACCATCTCTAACTGATTGGGCACTGAAGAGGAGGGAATAATTCTAACGCCTACCTCAGGCTCTTCCGTTGCCTCTTGCAACTCTTCCCTGAGCCTCTCGGCTGCTGCCGCTGTCACTGTTACCATGTTGCCTCCTTTCTTTACATTAAGGCGAATCAACATCGCATCCCCAGGGCGATGAGGATAAAATAGAGCAGGTATGCCAGCGCCTGCATGAAGGCCGCCACATAGGTGAGGGCGCCATAGAGAGCACTGTCGCAACCCCCTTAATTGTGTGCAAATTTTAACATAACCTGCCATTTATTTTCAACAGGGCAGCAGCGCCCCGCTAAACCCACGCTGCCCCCTCAGGAACTCCTCGGCGCTCATCTCCCTCCTCCCCTCAAGCTGCACCCGGCGCAGCCTGAGAACCCCACCGCCAGTTTGCACCCCAACCTCACTTCCTGCCAGCGAGATCACCCTCCCCGGCTCACCCCGCTTACCTGACAAAGGGCTAGCCTCCAGGATCTTTAACACTTTGCCCTGCCACCTGGTATAGCAGCCAGGCCAGGGGTCAAAGGCGCGCACTCTGCGCTCGATATCAACGGCGGGGAGATGCCAATCGATCTCCCCGTCCTCCTTGGAGAGAATCTTAGTATATGTGGCATCCCCCACTTGAGGTTGGGGGCTAAGGGCACGGGAAAACCAAAGGGGCAGCGTTTCCTCCAAAAGCTGGGCAGCGATTTGGGCCAGCTTCTTGGTAAGGGACTGGGTTGTAGCCTGGGGCTCGATGGCCACCCTCCGCTGAGCGAGTATGGGGCCAGTGTCCACACCCTGGTCCATAAGCATAATAGAGACCCCGGTCCAATCATCGCCGGCGATGATTGCCGCCGGTATTGGGGTAGGGCCGCGGTGCCTGGGGAGCAAGGAGGGGTGAAGGTTGATACAGCTAAGGGGCGGGATACTAATCACCTCCTCAGGCAGTATCTTGCCAAATGCTGCCACCACAATCATATCGGGCCTGAGCTGAGCCAAAAATTCAACGGCGCCCGACTCCTTAAAACTCTTCGGTTGGTGTACCTCGAGCCCATGCTTCAGTGCTACCCTCTTCACCGGAGTGTAGGAGAGATCTCGCCCCCGCCCCGCAGGCTTATCAGGTTGCGTGTAGACAGCAATCAACTGGTGCTCGCTAAAGATAAGCCGCTCCAGGGCGGGCACGCTGAACACGGGTGCCCCCATAAAAACGATGCGCATCGCGCCCATTCTATCATGGAAGGAATGGCGGTAACAACCTAAGACTATTTGGCAAAAAAGGAATTTAAAAATTGGTGCAAAACTGGTGCAAAAACCTATTGACCCGGGACGGGGTTTTTGGTATTGTTTCTGTTGCTATCCTTATCACCCGGATTCAAAATCCCCAAAACTCTTGCTACCTTAAATATCAGGGTGCCTTCGATTCAGCGGGGACATCACTGACCTTGTGATTCTGTTTAATACAGAAGAGATTTCGTTCTCCAGGGTGGTTTTTGCTTACTTCCCCTTGCCACCTGCCAAGAAAAACCCCAATACTGGGGACTGTGGAACACTAGATTTGAGGAGTGTGAAACAGATGTCAGCTAAAGAAATTTGGGAGGCAGTGCTTGGGGAGCTTCAATTACAAATCACGAGGACAAATTATGACACTTGGCTTAAAGATACAGTCGGCTTGAGTCATCACGCGGATCTGTTTGTGGTTGGTGTGCCCTCCCCTTTTGCTATTGAGTGGCTGGACAAGCGTCTGCACTCACTGATCAAGAAGACCCTCATTGGCATCACAGGTAGTAACCTCAACGTCCGTTTTCAGATTCAGGAGCAAAGCACATTACTTAGGTCCAAGAGAGGCGCCAAATCATCAGTTTCCAGTAGCCTTCTGAATAGCAACAGGAAAATAAGTTCTAATACTTTCAATCCCAAGTACACTTTTAACTCTTTCATCGTAGGAAACTGCAATCGCCTCGCCCATGCTGCCGCTCTGGGAGTGGCAGAAAAGCCCGGTAGTGTTTACAACCCGCTGTTTATTTATGGTGGGGTGGGGCTAGGAAAGACCCATCTACTGCATGCTATAGGACACTTCGTTCATCAAACCAAACTCCGAGTGATCTATGTTAGCACCGAGCAGTTTACTAACGAGTTCATAAAAGCGATCCGGGAGCGTAAAACTGAGGAATTCCGCCAAAAGTATCGGGGTGTGGACGTCCTATTAATCGATGATATCCACTTTATTATTGGCAAGGAACAGACACAGGAAGGCTTCTTCCATACCTTTAACGACCTCCACAATGCCAACCGACAGCTCGTGATCACTAGCGATCGTCCCCCCAAATCCATGCCCTTACTTGAGGATCGGTTACGCTCTCGTTTCGGATGGGGTCTCATCACCGATATCCAACACCCCGACCTGGAGACTCGCCTGGCTATTCTTCAAGCGAAGGCTGAGGAAAATGGTGTATCAGTCCCACAAGAAGTGCTTGACCTCATCGCTCGCAAGGCTCAGAAGAGCATCCGTGAGCTTGAGGGGTCGTTGAACCGTGTAATTGCCACTGCCCGGCTCACCAGAGCTCCTCTCACCATAGACCTTGCCTCAAAAGCGCTTGTTGAGTTCCCCGATACTACGCCCCGCCGTGCCCTAAACCCTCCGTCGATCATCGCTACCGTGGCTAAATACTTCGATCTCGATCCGGGATCATTGGTAGGAGAGAGGCGGGACAAACAGACCGCCTTGGCGCGCCACATCGCCGTGTACCTCACCAGGGAGGAAACAGAGCACTCATTCAGCGAGATCGGGAGAGCGCTGGGGGGAAGAGACCATTCCGCTATTCTCCGCGGTTATCAGAAGATCGCTGCGGAGATCAATACCAGCCCTCAATTGCGTCGTGATATCATTGAGATTAGGGAGAAGCTCTACTCCAACCCTGATTCCGGTTAAAGATTCCGCACTCTTTCCAGCCACCAATAAACATAAATAGGTGCGTAACTAGCTTAATTCTGTGCATAACTCCCTTAAAAGGTGCAAAAATGGCCTTCTTTTATGTCAGAACTCACTCCTGTAGAATGTGACTTATTTTTATGCCCATAATTGCTACCTTTTCGCACTATGTTTTCACCACACTTGCACCATGTCTCACTACCAGAAATTCAATATTTCATACAGGATGGCATCATATAAACACACTATTATTATATATTATGATTAAATTAATATATCTTATATAATAATAGTTGTAATAACTGCGGTAATAAGAAATGGTTGATACAGTTGATATATATGTTAAGGCGGGGGATGGTGGTGATGGGATTGTCAGTTTTCGGCGGGAGAAGTATGTTCCATTTGGTGGTCCCGATGGTGGTGATGGGGGCAATGGGGGCAGTATTTTTATTGTTGTGGACAGGAGCATGACCACACTGCATTGGTTCAGGCAAAGGAGGCGCTTCAAGGGAGAACGGGGTCGGAATGGAGCTGGCAAAAAGATGCATGGGAAAAATGGTCGTGACCTTACAATAAGGGTGCCCCTGGGCACGGTCATTTTCAAGGAAATTGGAGAAGAGAAGGTGCTGCTAGCCGATATGGTAGAGGAGGGGCAAAGGGTAATGGTAGCACGAGGCGGTCGTGGTGGCTTTGGTAACACGCGCTTCGCCACTCCTACCAATCAGGCGCCCCGAATTTCACAGAAGGGGGAGGATGGGGAGGAAGAATCGCTCATCCTCGATCTGAAGCTGATCGCCGATGTAGGGATAATAGGCTACCCCAGCGTGGGTAAGTCCACCCTGCTGGCATCGGCATCAGCGGCTCGTCCCAAGATCGCTGATTACCCATTTACAACTCAGGAGCCTACTTTAGGGGTAGTCGACGTGGGAAATCGCTACTTTGTGCTTGCCGAGATCCCGGGTCTCATAGAGGGGGCTCATCGTGGGGTAGGCCTAGGGCATGATTTCCTCCGTCACGCTGAGCGCACAAGGGTACTAATTCATCTGCTCGATGGTACCGCACAGAGCCCCCTTTGCGACCAGAAGAATGTGAATAAGGAGCTGGCCCTATTCGATCCTATACTAGCGGAAAAGGCACAGATCGTGGCGGTGAATAAGATCGATCTGTCAGAGGTCCAGGCTCGCATCCCTGCTTTAGAAAAAGAGCTTAGCCAGCACCAAGCGCCCCTCTTCTTTATCTCGGCAGCTACCAGGAAGGGAGTTCCTCAGCTAATGGCGAAGGCTGCTGAATTGCTGGATATTGTTGCCGCTAAAACGGTGCAAGAAGAGGTGGCTGTATTTCGCCCCAAGCCCAAAAAAGAGAAGGTCGCTGTTTTCAGAGAGGGGGACATCTTTGTTGTAGCCTCCCCGAGGGCGGAAAAACTGGTCGCTAGGATGGACCTGAAAAACCCGGAGGCGCGCTCCTATCTTAGAAGGCAGTTCAATAGTATGGGGGTGACCGGCGCCCTTAAGCAGGCGGGGGTAAAACCTGGGGATATGGTGAGGTTTGGCAGATTTGAAATGGAGTGGGAATAATGAATATCGGCGTATTAGGCGGAACCTTCGACCCGATTCATAACGGGCACCTGATTATCGCTGAGGAGGCCAGGCTCAAGCTAGGGCTTTATCAGGTGGTCTTCGTCCCCGCCGGCGAGCCCTGGCTCAAAGAGCATAAGAACATCGCCCCTGGGGCGCATCGTCTTGAGATGATCAAGCTCGCCATCGCCCCCAACCCTCACTTCAGCGTATCAACGGTGGATCTGGATCGGGCAGGGCCATCCTATACGGTGCACACTCTTCCCAACCTAAGGCGTGAGCTGGGTAAGGAGGCAACTTTTTACTTCATCCTTGGCGTGGATGCCTTAGCAGGGCTTCCCTCCTGGAAGGAGCCCGAGGGGGTAGTGGAGATGTGCTACCTGGTGGCAGCGATGCGCCCCGGATCGGGCGCTTTAGATTTGGATTCACTGGAGCGAAGCATCCCCGGCATCTCAAAGAGTATAATCCTCCTCGATAATCCCCTGCTTGACATAAGCTCCTCAGACATTAGGGACAGGGTCTCTGCTGGCCTCTCAATTACAGACCTCGTCCCCGATACGGTGGCGCGCTACATTAAAGAGCAGGGGCTATATAAATAGCGGGAAGCTCCGCAACAGGGGCTGTTCAATCTTAAAGCTACACGGCTTGACAAACAGGGAACTCTGATATATTATCCTCACACACGAAACTCTGTATCGAATTTTCTGAAATAGTACCCCCTAACAATTCTAAACCGTTCCCTCAGGAGAGGGACCTCAACTGCGTGGCTAAGCCTCGTTCCAATACAGACCGAAGATAGAGATTGACCATATGGTTGGTCTCCCCACGTGTCGCTGAGTTATGCGACCTTTATGATTCCCGAGTCGGTTGTTATGGAAGGAGATGATGTAGATGGACTGGGCATCATTAGAACTGATTATACTCTACGTAGTGCTGATAGTAATCACCGTCTACTGCTGGTGCCGGATATGGGGAAAGGCAGGCTTTCCAGCTTGGTATGGTCTCTCAGTGATCATACCAATACTGAACCTTATAGCCTTCCTCTACCTTACCTTTGCTGAGTGGCCCAACGCGCCCTTGACTATAGGAAGAGGGAGAATGTGGGGAGGCGTGATCCGTTAAAATAGGCAAGAGGTCGCCATCTAGCGAATCAACGGGGCAAGACTTCTCAAATGCCAAGGGGATGCTCATAGCCGCAAGGATTGGGACTCGAGACCAGCGGCAGCCTAGCCAGGCGGATTTGGAGGAAGAAAGGAGGGTTACAATGCTGAAAGACAGACGATTTGGGTCTTTGGCGTTGGTCATTGTGGTCACTTTTGGCTTGCTGTTTGCGGCCTGCTGCCCTACGCCGACTGGGGAAAATGTCTACTCTAAATTTGGCTTCAGCTTCGAGTATCCTGCCGGCGTCACGCTTATTGAGGAAGGCATGTACTCGGCGACCGCTGATGAATATTCGGGGATGGTTAGCTGGTATATGGGGGACGACTATTTCGGTATAAGTTGGGAGAAAACAGAACTATGGAGCTCAGAGCTCGCAGAAATTTCCATCGATGGTGGGATTTTAGGGATGGAGATTGCAGGAGGAGTGATAGAGCTTAGTGGGGTCAAGGTTACCTCGAGCATGAGCGGTTTCGACGTCATGTATCAGCTTTTCAATTTAACTGTACAGGGCGAGGAGTACAATGGCATTATTGCTGTTTGGTACTGTGAACCAGGCGCTAGACTTTTTGGGGCAATATTCTTTACAGGCGGTGCCACTCTGCCCTATCTAGAGGACTTCATGCCCACCTTCAGCTGCTAGTAGCTTTTTAAAACAGTAGTGCTTATAAGACTTCTGTGAAGTTCTAGATATCCAGGTTTCGCACGCTTTTGGCGTGGGCCTGGATAAAGGCTTTGCGCGGCGGCACCTCGTCCCCCATGAGGGTCTCGAATATTTTGTCAGCCTTGACTGCGTCCTCTACGCTAACCTGCAGTATCGTCCTCGTTGCCGGGTTCATGGTGGTCTCCCAGAGTTGCTGGGCGCTCATCTCCCCCAGCCCCTTGTAGCGCTGGATTACTATTCCTGACCTGTCAGACCTTTTCTGAAGCACTTCAGCAAGTTCATACCAGGGAATATCTTTGTCAATCTCCTTGCCCTTCTTAGCGATAATGTATGATTTATTCCTAGTCAATTGCTTGACCTGCGGATACACCTTGAAGCAGCTATCAAGAATTGGATGCTCAAAAAGGCGCTTGTCAATCCTAAATTTTCTGTCTTCTAATTCAACCTCTATCCAATATTCCTCTTCAGTATCATCTGAGTATGACGTTATTGTAACCCCGAACTCCTCAAACCACTTCCTGACCTTTTGCATACTTCCCTTCTTAGAGAAGTCAAGGCGGTGGGAAGGCTCGTCTTTCATAAGGAGAATCGCACTTACCTCTCGCGGTAAGCCTTCCCTCTCAAGGGCAGCTAACCCCTGGTTTAACTCCCTGAGTGAATTCAAAAGATTACGTATCATTCTTCCGTTGAAAGTAATAGAGCCATCTGTTGAGTAAATAGAGAGATCCTCGAAAGCTTCCTCTGCAATAGAGCGCTCCAGTTCTTCCTCGGAATATATCCACTTTTCTGTTTTCCCCCTAGCTAATCGATATAGCGGCGGCTGGGCGATGTAGAGATGACCGCCCGAGATTAGCTCCGCCATGTGGCGGAAGAGGAAGGTTAAGAGCAGGGTGCGAATATGAGCACCATCGACGTCGGCGTCGGTCATGATGATAATACGGTGGTAGCGCAACTTGGAAAGGTCCATTTGGTTGTCTATGCCGGCACCTAGGGCGGTGATTATAGTGCGGATCTCCTCATGAGCCAGCATCTTTTCGGGGGAGGCCTTCTCCACATTGAGGATCTTGCCCTTTAAGGGGAGAATCGCCTGGAAGCGACGATCGCGCCCCTGCTTTGCCGAGCCGCCAGCGGATTCGCCCTCCACCAGATATAGCTCGCAACGGGAGGGGTCCTTCTCCGAGCAATCGGCTAGTTTGCCGGGGAGGGTGGCGGTCTCCAGGGAGGTCTTTCTTAGCACTAGGTCGCGGGCCTTTCTCGCTGCCTCACGGGCACGGGCCGAGGTGAGACACTTTTCGATGATCCTTTTCCCCTCGGCGGGATGCTCCTCGAGGTACTGGGTCAAGCCCTCAACCACTGCGGACTCCACATGGCTTTTTACCTCAGGGTTGCCCAGCTTTGCTTTGGTTTGCCCTTCAAACTGGGGCTCGGCAAGCTTAACGCTGACAATGGCCACCATCCCTTCCCTGGTATCATCGCCGATGAGATTGGCTTCCTCCTCTTTAAGTACCTTGAATTTTCGGGCGCAATCATTGATGACGCGGGTGAGGGCGGTGCGGAATCCGGTGAGATGGCTGCCGCCATCCAGAGTATTGATGCAATTGGCAAAGTTAAAGGTAGTCTCGGCGAAGCCCTCGTTGTATTGAAGAGCCACCTCAACCTCGGTGCCATTAACCGTCTTTGAGATGTAGATGGGCTTATGGAGCACAGCCCGATTTTTATTGAGATAGCGGGCAAAGCTAGCGATGCCCCCCTCAAAGTAGAAGGTGGTCTCGCGGTTCGTTCTTTGATCCTCGAAGTGAAGCTCCAGCCCCTTGGTCAGATAGCACATCTCGCGGAAGCGTTGCGCTAGGGCATCGAAATCATAATTCAGGTTGCCGAAGATCTCCTTGTCGGCAAGGAAGGTGGTGATCGTTCCCGTATCCGAGGCCTCGCCCACCTCCTCCACCGCGTTCTGAGCTACGCCTCGGCAGTACTCCTGGCAGTAGCGCTTGCCATCGCGCTTCACCTCCACTCTGAGCCATGAGGAGAGGGCGTTTACCACAGAAGCGCCCACCCCATGGAGGCCGCCGGAGACCTTGTAGCCTCTGCCGCCAAACTTGGCCCCGGCATGGAGCATAGTCATCACTGCCTCCAGCGCCGAGGTGCTTGTTACCGGGTGGACCTCAATGGGGATTCCCCTTCCGTTATCAGCGATTTCCACCTGACCATCCTTGAAGATGGTCACCTCCACCTTATCGCAGTAGCCCGCTATCGCTTCATCGATGCAGTTATAAGCAATCTCCTGTATCAGGTGGTGGAGCCCCCTCTGTCCGGTGCTGCCGATATACATTCCGGGGCGCCGGCGCACCGCCTCAAGCCCGTCTAGAACCTCGATGTCTTCGGCGGTGTACTGGTAGTCGTTTTCTGCGTTCTTAATCGTGCTCCTCCAGCTAAAAATAAAGTTTCGCCACCAGCACATAGGCGGAGCGAAACTTTAATGCACAAAAACCATTTGTGAGCGAATAGTTGCCGACATTAAATAATTATACCACAAATGGGCGCTTATGTGAAGCGTTTTAGGTATAAACCGCCACAACCACCGCGTCCTGTGGGTTGGTCTCATCAAAGAAGATGAGGGCACAATTTCGTCCGTCAACCACCTCCGCTGAGGGGATGTTGCGGGCTACCGCTACACCTTCAAGCCATACGGATAGGCTCTCCGCCACCTGGATCGTAGCCTTGTAGCTTTCGGAGTCAAAGCCTTTGATAACGCCTTTTCGAACTGTCATGGTGCTTCCTTAAACCAGTTTCCTGACCTCTGAAATTCGGGAGTTTCACCCCCGCAACCCCTTAAAGCATCAAACTTCTCCCAGGCTGAGCCTTTGCTCGTAGCAAGCCTCCTTTGTAGTGGATTAGCGTAGCGTTATGCCCATAACGCGCCGCTTCACCGATATTAGACCCGTCCGCTCATCGGTGATCTCGATGACATCGTAAAGGTCCTGGCCGCAATTTACCGGCACCACGATCTCACCACCCCTTGCCGCCATCTGCTCCTCCCTTAGCTGGGCATCACCCCGCTCTTCAGCCTTGGCTAAGGTATCGATATTGAGGTCCTGAACCTGACCCAGCCGGTCGTAGACCTTAGCGATCTCCTCCCAGTCGAACCTTTCGCTCATTACACCATCACCATAGACCTGCATGCGATTGATGACCTGGGCGCTGGAGGTGTATCGAGCCTCCAGGATAGCGTGATCACTCCCATAACAATAGGCGCTTCCCTCATCAGCTAGAGGATTCTTAATATAGCCGCAGTCCCTTACGAAAAAAAGCACATCTGGAACCATCTCAAGAAGGCGACGCACCGCGGTGGCACCACTCTCCCTCGGGTGGATGGTGAAGGTGGGGTATTGATTTACCAGGGCGCTGCTGGTTGAGAATGTGGAGAATTCCAGCCCCGCTCTGGCAAAAAGGAAAGCAAGTATCTGAAATATGTTCTTCTCCCCTTGAGCCCAGCTAAACTGCCTTCTGGCCCGCCATCGGTCAAGGAGCCACCACCCATCGCGCCCGTGGAGCCGGAAGTAGGAGCGACCTGCTTCGGAGATGTATTCCCATCCCTCGATCCAGTATGTAGGACCGAGAGAGGCCTCGGGACCGGAGGTGGTTCGATAGCCTGGGCTGAGGAGGAGCTTGGAGCCCTCTCTGATTGCGGCGTAATCACCTGTGCCAACATCCCGATACCGACTATCGTCGTTACGAAGCATTACCACAACCCTGCCCGAATGGGGCTTAGTCCATGAGGTCACCGCAAGGACATCTTCAGTAACATTTACTGCGGCGGGGACAAGCGACGCCCGCCATACCCCAGATGGGGCGGTGAGCCAAACATAAGAGCCGCTATAAGTAATAACCACGCCGTAGTTAATAGAGAGATCGAAGGGGATCGGCTCGTGCCACAGGTTGGAGATGAAGTCGGCAGTAGCAAGGGAGTGAGACCAGTAGGGGCGAGAGTATGCCGCTGCCCCGATGTATTTTTCTACAAAGAAGGTTCTGAAGACATCGGGGAAGGAAAGCGAAGGGGCGTGAAACTCCAAATTTGAGCCTGCGCTGGCTATGGTGAGCTCGAAAAGGCCTGACCAGGTGTCAACCGCTCCGCTGTAGCCGTCGCCAAAGATGCAAGCCCAGACACCTGTTTTGCCGGTGGTGTCGATGCCGGTAACGACTACATTCCAATCGCCCATGTAGGTGACAGCCACGCCGGTAATCGTTTGGAGTGTATTGCTCCAAGCCGCTGCGGCTTCCCAGGTTTCGCCATTCCATCGCCGGCGATAAAGGGTGGTGCCGTCTGAGTAAAGGACTATGGCGTTTGTTTCGTTCTTAAAGCAGGAGGCGACTCGATAATCGCTAGGTGAGGCTCCGATGATCCCCATGTCTATCCAGCTTTCCCAGTTTGCCCCGTTATCACTGCTCTCACATTGATACAGATTGCCATTGGCGCCGACCCCAAAAGCGAAGACTTGGGCTCCGTAAGAGCAAAGGGCGACCGCGTGGGTGCCCGCTTCTGCCTCCTCCTCCTCGCTTCCCCATGTTGCCCACGTTGGCTCTGGGAAGCAATATAAGCGAAGTAGAACCCAATCTCCTGTGACAACAGTCCCGGAGGCAGCCCAAGTTCGCATGTATAACTTCATATTACCAGTGTAGATACAGTCCGTGTCCTCATGGGTTACTTCAAGACTGTTATCGATTAAATAGTTGATTGCCGTAGTGCTTTCTCTTACGGTCTCAAAGATGTGGTAGTCAGTATCTTTGGAGACGCTTGTGTTTGTAGTTTCACTGTTGGGAGACTTGGTGGACTTAGCTTCAAAATATGCGCTTCCAGAGTGTCGGTGTTGTGAAGCATAATTTAGAAAACTGCTATTTTGACTGAAGAGTGCCAAATTTGCACTGTCGCCGCTTGCCTTTGACCTAACTCTCAGGGCACGGTTGTACGGATAGGCATTTTTGGATTCTATGAATGAGCTTCCCTGGCCAATGGTAACCTCGCCGCCTGAGACGGAAACTGCCCCCGAACTATTCCACTTGCTGCTGTCAAGGCTAGTCCCGGGGAAGTCATCAAAAAATATTAAGGTAGCCTCTCCATCGCTGGCTGAATCTGCCTCTGCCTTTCCGTAGTAGATATAAAAGTTGGCGCTATCTGGTGAAGCAGGAATAGAATCGAACTCTATCCAAAAGATGGCATAATCACCGGAAACATAGCTCTCCCGCCAGTGGTCAAGCTCGGTCTCTCCGTCTGACTTTGTGAAGCGAATATCGTTGAAGTCATCTCTACAATGATTATTGAGGTAGACATGGGCACCGGAATCCGTGCCACTACCTTTGTGGACGGTGAGTTTCATCTGGTAATTCGCCTGAGCACCGGCAGTCGAGCCGTTAATGGTTATCTGCTTGCGGTAGGTATATCCTGATAGCCAAGAGCCTCCTCCCGCGGCCCACTCAGTCCACTGGGAGAAATCGCTACCTGGGCCCGGGTTGGTAATGCGCTGGCGATAAAGGGAATTATCGCTCGAGTCAACCCGCAGGCGAATTAAGCTAGCGTCCCTTGGCAATGTGTTGGCGTGAAAGAAGTCGGGCTCGCTGCCTTCATAGAGCCTCGCCCAATCGAACCTGGTGACTCCTCCCACCTTGGCCACGATCTCCACCTTAACATAAGGCAGGCTGGTCCCGCTCCTCTGTGCCTCAAGCAGTGTGTTCGATAGGTTTCTCATTGCTCGATCAGCGTACCAATGTATCAGGAAGCTCCTTATGGCCCCCAATCGGTGGTTTGGCTTGGTTTGGGTTCATAGGGGCGGTAAAGGCGACGGGAGCGCACCACATTCTTTCTGCTGTGCTTGGCCAAGCCCCGCATGAAGGAGGCCAAACGGTCCTGTCCCCAGATAAGGTAGTTTCTCCAAGTCTGGTCTCCTCCCAGGTTAACGCGATTGGTGGCAAAGCTGGCCCACTCAATGGCGGCGG
>Ga0209635_10002288_pt1 | contig 14619 bp, 9 predicted proteins | sample DeeMarSWOR230_32_FD_187463 | JGI IMG/M metagenome (GOLD analysis project Ga0209635, IMG submission 187463) | Marine sediment microbial communities from White Oak River estuary, North Carolina - WOR-2-30_32 (SPAdes) (version 2) | ecosystem: Environmental > Aquatic > Marine > Intertidal zone >... | reverse complement strand
CTTCAAATACGGCCTCAACGCTTCCATCATAAAGATTCTTCACCCAACCAGTGAGCTTGCGTTTTTGAGCCTCCTCCTGGGTATATGCTCGAAAGAAAACACCTTGCACCCTACCCTCAATAAAGAGATGAACCCTAATTTTGGACATAAATTACTCTCTAAAGATGAACTATTCGGGAGTGATACCTCCACTTCTCGTTCTGCAATTACATGGATAGTTTAGGTAGTCCATACCTTTTCAAATATGAAATAAATGAAACCACGAGGACCACGAAGAAGTACTAAGAAAGAAAAATATTTAAGCAGTAAATTCTAAAGAAAAGATGATACATGACGCACAATTGTTTCTTTGTATTTTATATCCTGTATCCTATATCTTGCACCATGTATCATAAATCATGTACTACTATTTATCCCTAAAAAAATTATAGATAGCTTTAGCAACACTTTGTTTCAAATGTGGAACTTGACAGAGCTCAGCTAAGGAAGCCTCTCTAATTTCATCGACACTTCCAAAATGCCTTAAAAGACTGTTGCAAATCTTTTCACCCACTCCAGGGATATTCTCGAGAGTGGAATGAAAATCTTTTTTGTAGCGTATCTTTTTATGGTAAGTCAATGCAAAACGGTGAGATTCATTACGTATCTTTTCCAGTAAAAGAAGGGCAGTTGACCAATAAGGTAGAATCAGAGGATTCTTCCTCTGGGGAAGAAAGATTCGTTCTGGTGTTTTTGGACTTCCATCAGCCTTCCTTCTCCTCCCTCCACTACCTTTAGCCAATGCAATAATATCTATTGGCTTAAAGCCTAACTCTTGTATCACCTTCACTGCAACATTAAGCTGTCCCTTACCCCCATCCACCACTATTAAATCAGGGAAAGGCACATCCTCTTCACCTTTACAGAATCGTCTTTTCAATACTTCATAGAGCATTGCACAATCGTCTGATCCTTCAACAGTCCTAATCCTAAAACGACGATAGTTATTCTTCAATGGTTCTCCATCCTTAAAATAGACCATAGATCCTACTGCAAGTTGACCCCCTAGATTAGAAATATCATAACACTCAATCTTTAAAGGCTTAGTGTTTAAATGGAGTCTTTCCTTCAATTCTTCAGCAATTTTATCAGCATCCTCCAATTTACTCTGCTCTGCTTTAAAAACACTCTCGACATTGAGCCGAGCCATCTCAATCAGTTTTGCCTTTTCTCCTCGTTGAGGAGTGATAAGGTCCACCTTTTCACCTTTCCTATCCCTCAAAGAATCTTGAATAACGTTTTGATCTTCCAATGTAACTGGTATAAGAATCTCTCTGGGAATGAGCTTATCCTCACGGTAAAACTGATTGACAAAGGAGGAAATTACCTCTTCATCCGGCACTTCTATCTTTTTTAAGGTGAAATCTTTACTTCCTATAACTTTGCCATTTCTTATGAACAAAACCACAACTACCATATTACTATCTTGACGATGAAAAGAAATAACATCGCGATCAGTGAAATCGAGCAAAACCGCTTTCTGTTTCTCCAAGGTCTTTTTCAAAGATGTAATCCGATCTCGTACCTTTGCTGCCATCTCGAAATCGAGTTGATTTGATGACTCTTCCATTCTTTCCCCTAGCATCTTTATCAATTCCTGGCTTCTCCCCTTAAGAAAAAGTTCCACCTCCTTCACCACAGCACGATATCTCTCCGCATCAATCAACTTAAAGCAGGGAGCAGGGCATTGTCCCATTTGATAATTAAGGCATGGTCGTTGACGAAACTGAAAATTTTTGGTCTGACACTTGCGCAGTAAAAAATTCTGATGAATCACCCTCATAGTCTCTCTCACTGCTTGAGCCGACGCGAAAGGACCAAAATAGAGGGACTTATCTTTCTCAACTCTTCTTACCAGCGATAACCTGGGAAATTGCTCCTGTGTAGTAAGTTTTAAATAAGGATAATTTTTATCATCCTTTAAATTAACATTATAGCGTGGTCGATGTCTTTTGATTAAGGTGCTCTCTAAAATCAGAGCTTCCTTCTCAGTGTTGGTAACAATATGTTCCAGATCTGAAATCTGAGAAATCATGGAGTGTACTTTAGCAGGGAAAGAAGCGTAATGTTGCAAATAAGACTTTACCCTATTTCGTAAATTCTTAGCCTTTCCCACATATATAATGGTACCTTTCTTGTTTATCAGTAGATACACACCTGGAGCTTTAGGTAAAATCTCTATTCTCTTTTCTAATGGTCCCATTAACCCATAAGACACAGCTAACCCTTCCAACCCTCTCAAAGGATAATTTACTCAATCTTTTAACTATCCTCGTTACGTCTATGATTACCATAAAGATTTTAAATAATCAATATTATGAGTATATAGTGATTTCTTAAAAGGAGGAAAGGAGAAGCAGGTGATAAACTATCAAAAGGGTCCAATAACTATTTGACTTTATCATCTTTGTTTACTATAAAGTTTTTAAGTATGTTAAAGATTATAACTTTATTTATAGGTTTTCTAAGTAGAGAGTCAAATAAACTACGGTGAATGCATCAAAGAGGAGGTAAGTAGTAGTGTGTGATTACGATGTTATTGTGGTAGGTTGTGGTCCTGCGGGGCTTATGGCAGTTGCTGAGCTCCAAGAAAAAGGGATCACAGTACTTGGCATAGATAAGAAACCAAGGCTTGATGAAAATGTAAGATCGGCCTCTGGCTTTTTTATCGATAGTCAAGAGATGAATGGGGAATACATTCAACTTGAACACCTAAAGGGAAAAACCACGATTGCCTATACTAAATGTGGTTTTTCTCTTGAATACTCAAGGCCTATGGAAGGAATCCACCACACCCATATTATCGTCAATTCAGGAAGTCATTTTCAAGCAACATCCCGAAAAAAACCACTCTATCATATTTTTAACCCCACTACCTGGCTTTCCGATCGCTATAAAAGAGCAAAGAAATTAGGTGTTCCTTTTATGACTAACACTGTTGCGCTAAGAGCAAAAGAAATAAATGGTGGGGTAGAAGTAAGCTTACGAACAAAAGGAAAAACCACCAGTAAGACCTGTAGAAAACTCATAGCCTCTGATGGACTTCAATCAAGGATTACCAGAAACCTTGGATTAAATAGGGATCGTCTTGTCTTTGGGAAAGGACCAACTATTGAATATGAAATGATCAACGTTGATTGTCCTCTCGACCGTGGAGACATTTATATCACTGGCGAAAACAACATAGGTCAACCAGGCGGAGTCATAGCAGTCCCGAGCCCCCGGGGCAAAAATGCTTATCGATTTGAAACCATGTCTGCCCTGCCAGGAAAAACCTCTTATAATATAATGGAGTTTTTCACTAAAAAGAGTCCCTTTGCTAAGTGGTTTAAGAAAGCTGAGATTGTTGAAAAAAGCGGAGCAATTGTTGAAATGTTCACTCCTCTCAAAACTCCCTATCTTGGAAATATTCTCGTGGTAGGTGATGCGGCTGCCTTTGCTGAATGCCTATATCAAGGTGCTACCATGTGTGGGTACATGGCAGCCCAGGCTATAGAGAGTGAACTTAAGGGTAAAACCGGTTTTAAGGACTATACCAAGTGGTGGAACTCTTCTTTCGAATGGAACAAAGATCCCAAAAGGATGGCTGATTACTCGAAAAGGGTTCTATTCCATCGTTTCTTTACCCTTGATGAGATTGATTTCCTTTTTGATCTCTCAAAAAAGCATCCAGCCTTTGTAGATGAAATGGAGGCGGGTGTGTATGATTACACCAATGTCCTTATGGATTACTTCTCAGGCCTCCCCGAGGTACCATATCAACTGAAAGAAAAAATGAAAATGATTAAAGAAGCAGATCTGGCTAAGTTGTCAACCGTCATCAGTCAAAGAAGAGATTAATCAACAACGTCATTTATCCCCCCATTAAATAAGTAAATTTTATACATCAACTCACTCCTCCCCGCTCTTATCAAAACGGGTTTTTTCTTTACCCATAACCAGAATACGGAACTTTCTTAGGTCTCAATAATTCCATATCTCTTTGATTATTTCCAATCAATAAGAATTGTGATTCAGAATTTATATCAACTTTTCACACTATTCTTAACATTTACTAAAAATATGACATTATTTTGACGCTTCATCGAATGTCTCGAAATTTCTCCAATTTATTGAAATCAAAGTGATTCTTATAAAGCTCGCATATTTTCCCTACACCTGAAATGATGGAATGGTGGTATAAGTGGAATATGATTAAGAGTCAGGTGTTTCGTATTAGAAAAGAATGATAATAAAAAATATAAAAACCCCGCAACTTGCGACTCGTAACACGTGACATATTTTAAACCCATTATTCCATTATCTATATCATCCCATGATTCAAGTTGATCAAGCGAAGCTAAGTGCAGGTCCACAGAGCGTAAAAATGATATTTTAAGAAACTGGCATGCTTATTGCTCATTATTGTGCACAATGATATGTACTCTCAGAAGATAATGCCAGACCAAACGGAAAATTATTTATAAATTTGCTAGATAGAAAACATAGGGTTAAGCATGAGATAATAAAATTGATGTTTAAATGACTATCATTTTGTCAAAAAATTGACGAATTTAACTTTCAAAAATGATTGTGCACCATCAAGCGGGAAGTGCTTGCTTTAAAGGATAAACTTGATGAAGAATATGAGAATAAGAGCTTTATTTTTTAGTGCATTTATTATGATCTTAGCCCCCGCTTATCTTTCAATCGCCTCTACCTCTATCTCCCACTATGAAGCTACCTTTGAGGTTATTGCCACTCACAAAAATGAGTTTAGGGATATTCATGCAGAGCTCAAAGTTATCTACAACATTGATGAAAAGTTAAAAACAGGGGGGATGAAGTTTATAGAATCACAATCTATTGAGGCGGTTCAGGTAACAGATGAGGAAGGCAAACCACTACGATTCAAAGTTTCCCATAGTGGGAAGAGGTATAGCAAAATAACCTGGCACTTTCCTGGTATTACTGAAGGTAAGCAGGTGGTGATTATTAGTTTTAAAATTCCTGATGCTATAATATTTAAAGGGGGGAAAAACTATTTCTCGGCTTATTGGGTTGGAAGCTGGATAATTCCAGTGGATAGAGCGCTGTATCGATTTATTTTTCCTTCGGGATACTCTTATCAAGAGTGTAGTATCTATCCACAATATGAATATAAGGAGAAAATAGTAGAGGAGAGGAGGCACATTGAGGTTCCTATTGCACCTCTTAGGGGTGAGTCCTTTACCCTAGCCTTTTCACCGAGTTTCATGGAGTGGAAAAGGGCTGAAAAAGCAATTAAAGAAAGTGATAGCATTGAAAAGCCTGAGTACAGATCAGAGGAGGAAAATGTAATTGAAAGAGTCAGATTTGGAGTCCATGATGCATTTTCCCGGATAGTGTTTGATCTTAAAAGGAAGGTTAGCTATGGTGTGGTAGCTTCTCCCCAGGAAAATTTGATTATCATCTCTCTTCCCAACTGCACCTTAAGTTCACAGGCGAAAGGTGAAGAGTATAATGATACTTTAATAAAGGGCTTAGAGCTCAGAGAAAATTCAGCTAAAGAAGTGGTAGCTAAGATAGCGCTGACTGAGCTTAAAAGTTCTTTCACTCATGAAATTTTAAGTGATCCTCACAGAATTATCTTTAATGTTATACCAAAAAAAGATGAGGCTAAAAGCGAAGGGGAATCCTTTAAGAGATTAGATAAGGAAAGTGAAAAGCCTGATATCGAGGAGGAAAGAGTAGTTCAAATTGTGCCTTTACAACCTGAGGAAAAAATTGAAGAGGAGGAGATAAAAGAGGCAGAAAGAAAAGAGGAGAAGGTAAAAAGAGAGGATAAAGTGCTTGCGGCTTTATCTACAACTACGACTAGCAAAATACCTCATAAAAGAAGAGGTGAAAAACAAGTGGTGAAAGCAGAAGCCAAGAGAGTCTACGATTCGGCTCAGGAGCTCTTTACGCAAGAGAGATATAGAGAGGGTCTGTCTACTCTCCGTTATTTCATGGATAAATATCCCCATAGTGAACTGGCCGATGCGGTCTCATTTCTAACTGGACAGTGCTATTTCCATCTTGCAAAAGAAGGCACCTTAACGAGTTATCAACCTGCCATTGATGCTTTTCAACTGGCATTGGCACTCTATCCCGACTCGAAAGATGTACCATGGGGATTATTTCAACTGGCTAATAGCTATAGAGAAATGAGATACCATTATGAGGCTGATGGGAACTATCAACTGCTGATAGACAAGTACCCCAATGCTGAATGTATTCCTGATGCACATTTTTGGATGGCAGAAAACCTATTTCAGGGAGATGAATTTGAGGAAGCGAGAGATCAATTCCAGAACTTTATAACGAGGTATCCCCAGAGTGATCATTTAAAACTAAAACAATCTGTTTTCCGCATCGCTGATTGCTATGCGGGATTGAAAGATTATGGGAGGGCACAAAAGGGCTATGAAGAGGCTTTGAGTCGATGGCCTACTCAATCCGGTTTGTTTCCTGAAACCTTATTTAATATGGGATTAACATACTTGAAAAACGGGAATTATAGCAAGGCACGGTCAGTGTTATTTCTAGCCTTCAACATTTTCCCGCAACAAGATTACAACCATATTGTACTAACCAGGATTGGAGATACTTATCAGATGGAAGGGAGGGTAGAGGAAGCCCTTAAGGTTTATTCACAAAATAGCGTTCTCTACCCTGAAAGTAAGGGGGCTCTGATCAGCGAAATTAAGATGGCTGATATAGGTGTGAATAATCCTGGCTTTTTCAATTTCGACCAGTATCTTGACCCTTTGAAAGTGTACCAACAGATTATTGAAAAGTACCCCACAACAGATCTTGCAGAAGAAGTCCTCTATAAACAGGGATTTGCTTTCTCAGAGCAAAAAAAATATCAAGAAGCAATTACCTCTTTAATGACGGTATTGGAGGAATATCCTGAAAGTGATCTTTCTAAAAGATGTTTTTGTAGTCTTCAGGAAATCCTCTGTAAATTGATTGATTCCTATTTCTCAGAGGAGAAGCACTATCCTATTCTTGAACTATATCAAAAACATAAGAACCCTTTTCTTGCTGAGGTCAAGAACACTAAGACTTTATTTCAGGTAGGGGAGAGCTTTCGCCAGGTGGGACTCTACGATGAAGCTTTAGAGGTATATAAGAAGGCGCAAAGAATCTATCCTCGAAATTATCCAGAAGATGAACTCATTCTTAGAATGGGTGGGATTTATATGCTGAAAAAAGAGTATGCGAGGGCGGAGAAAGTGTTTAAAAAGTTAATCAAGAATTTTCCTGAGGGTAAGTACCGCAAGCTTGCCTTTCATAATCTGGCCGACAGCTATTTTGAACAAGAGCGTTATGGTGAGGCTCGCCTTGCCTACCTTTCAGCTTTAAAAGGGAAACAGAGAATTCCTCGAGACATAAAGGGATTTTTCTATTTAGGCAAATGTTATCACGCTATGGGTAATCTCTCATCAACCATTGATGCTTATAGGAGGGCTATCCAGGTAGCGGAGGATTTAGGTGAAGGTCAAGTGAAACAAGAATTTGTAGTAAAAAGTTATTTTCAACTCGCAGACTGCTTATACCAAAACCGAAAGTATCTGGATGCTATCGAGGTTTATACCCATGCGGTTGAACATTACCCGGAGGATGATCGTGCCCAATGGGCCTTATATCGTATTGCAGCGAGCTATCGAAAAGCAGGAAAGGAAAAGATTGATATAGAGTCTCTCAAGAAACTTGCAAACAGGGGAAACAGAGAGGCATTCTGGGAAAAGGTGGTGAGTGAAAACATTAGAAATTTAGAATGGGAAGCAAAAAACCGTGAGCACCTAGTTCCTTAAACGTTCTCTGGCTGGGTAAGAGCTAAAAACTATTTGAGTGGATTGAGCAAAAGGCAGATGAATAAGAGAGATCCAGGGTTAAAGGTAAAGGAAGAGGGGATAACCTTACTAAATCAAGCCCTTTATCATTTTAACCTCTCAACTTCAAAGCTTCAAGATTCCTATAACCAATTGCAGCGACGAATAAACGCACTCAATCTTGAATTGGGGAAAAAGAATGAACAGCTTGAGGTTAACCTGAGAGAAAAGGAGAGGGTTAAAAACTATCTCTACAATATCTTGGAAAGTCTGAACAGTGGAGTTGTAGTAGTCGATGGAGAAGGAAAGGTGACTACTTTTAACAGGGCGGCTGAACTGATCACCGGGATTTCTAAGGAAGAAGTTGAAGGAAAATTTTTTAATGAAGCACTGGATCCCCTCTTTCCCGAAGACTTCACAAGTGTCTTTCCTCTTAGGTACTTCCAGATGTCAGAGAGGGAGTGTAAGCTCGGAAGAAAGGATGAGAAGGAGGCACGCTTAAAGGTCTCGGTTACTCCTCTAAAAGGAAAAGAATTAGAAGGTAGTGTGATCATCTTACAAGACATTACCCATCTGAAGAAGCTGGAGGAACAAGCAGAGCGCAATAATAGATTAGCGGCTATGGGTGAGATTGCAGTGAGTATTGCCCACGAGGTGAGGAATCCCTTGGGGAGTATTGAATTGCTTGCCTCTTTGCTCAGGAGAGAAGTAGAGGATGATGAAGATAAAAGGAGGCTTATGGATCATATTTTAACCGGCGTGAAGAGTATTGACTGTATTATTAACAACCTTCTTCTCTTCAGTAAGCCTCAACATCCAATCTTTAAAAAGGTTAATATCCATACCTTTCTCGACGAATCTCTCCTTTTTGTCACTCCTTCACTCAAGCAAAGTCACATTAAGCTTATCAAGAAATATGATCCTCCTGATCCCCTGGTGATGGGCGATGCGGAGTTATTAAAGCAGGTATTTCTTAATCTCGTCTGGAATGCAATTCAGGCTATGCCTCAAGGTGGGCAATTGATGATTTCTACTGAGATACTTGATAGCAGTTTAGAAAGCAGATCAGGAGGTGCTATGCGTCTCTCTTCTTCTCGGGATCATTTGAATGCATCAGGCTATCTTGAGATAAAGTTTGTCGATTCCGGTGTGGGGATACCTGAAGAGGAGAAGAGGGAAATTTTTAATCCCTTTTTTACCACTAAAGAAAAGGGTACAGGGCTGGGTTTGGCAATAGTACATAATATCATTAAGGTTCATGGGGGAATGATAGAGGTGGAAAGCGTTGTTGGTAAGGGCTCTCTTTTTACCATTACCATGCCTTTGGTGGGAAAAGAAGAGACAAGAGATTGATTGGTGCTGAACAAAATGCGAGAGGAATCAATATTAGTTATTGATGATGAGGAGAGCATGCGTCTCGCTCTCACAGAAGTGCTTTCCAGAAGTGGCCATCTGGTAGATTGCGTTTCCAATGGATATGATGCCCTGAAGAAAGTCCAGTCTTTACCCTTTAAGTTGGTTATTACCGATGTGAGAATGCCAAAGATGGACGGTCTGGAGGTTTTACAGGAAATCAAGAAGGTTTCGCCTCAGACCCCGGTGATTATGATCACTGCTTATGGAACCATCCACAATGCGGTAGAAGCTATGAAGAGGGGAGCAACAGATTATATCTTAAAACCTTTTTCTTTCGAAGAATTGAATGCCATTGTGGAAAGAGCACTAGTGAGTGGTAGAGAGCAGGAGTTGGCTGTCAAAGATAAGCAAAAATATAAGAAGATTGTAACTAGAGATCCACAGATGTTAAAGCTCATTAATGTGGCTGAAAGTATTGCCTTAAGCAAATCGACTGTCCTCATACAGGGAGAAAGTGGGACAGGGAAAGAACTTTTTGCCAGGTATATTCACCGACACAGTGACCGCAGAGAAAAGACGTTTGTTGCAGTCAATTGTGCCGCCATTCCTGAGAACCTCTTAGAGAGTGAACTCTTCGGGTACGAGAAAGGTGCCTTTACCGGTGCTGTAAGCAGAAGATCAGGAAAGTTTGAGTTAGCTGACGGGAGCACCCTTCTCCTGGATGAGGTAAGTGAAATGGGCTCACAACTTCAAGCTAAGCTCCTAAGAGTACTACAAGAGTTTGAAATCGATAGGGTTGGAGGTAAAGAACCTATTCCTGTAGATGTAAGGGTTATCGCCACTACTAATGTTGATTTAAAACACGCAGTTGAGGAAGGAAAATTTAGGGAGGATCTCTTTTATCGATTAAACGTTATTCCCCTGAAAATACCTCCTCTTAGGGAGAGGAAGGAAGATATCCATTTGCTGATAGATCATTTCGTTAAAAAACATAGCAAGGTATGTAAGAAAGAAGCTCCCCGTGTTTCACCAGAGGCTCTCTCAGTATTAAAGAACCACGAGTGGAGGGGAAATGTGAGAGAATTGGAAAATGTGATTGAGAGAACTGTTCTCCTCCACAGAGATGAAGTATTATTGCCAGAGCATCTTGCAATAGAAGAGGTAAGTGTGAGTGGAGAAGAGGAAGGGCGGCTTTCTAATAGAGTCCGTTCAGTGAAGGAGATGGAAAAGGAACTAATCTTAAACACCCTCAATGAATTAGAGGGAAACCGGACTCATGCAGCTAAAGCCCTGGGGATAAGCATCAGAACACTACGTAATAAGCTGAATGAATATAAGGGATAGGAAGGATTACAAGATTAGACAGCGTGAAAAACACCTGCGAATGGAAAATCTTCTACGTTATGTTTTTTGGCATGAAGCTTGCTTAATATACACACGGAGTGCACAGAGAAAAATTTATTTTTTAAAAACTCTATGAACTCTTTTAAAGCTCCCCTTAAAAGGAATTCACACGAAAGACAGCAAGAGATGGGCTAAGCTATAAGGATAAAGAGGTGGGAAATATATAATAGATTATTTGGTAGAAATGCAGGTCTTTACTAGTGAGAGACTGTGGAGGCAATGAACAAAACATATGAGTCCAGTTATTGAGGTTGGCATAAAACAGCTAGTAAATTAAGAGATCAAAGTCATGAAAGGAGGAGATAATTGTGCCCTCTGAAGTCTTATTTGGTACTACTATGGTAATGCTAGAAAAACTACTAGATTTCCAATCACAAAGACACAATATGCTTTCCACTAATGTTGCTCATGTTGACACACCTGGTTATAAGGGTTATGACTTACGCTTTTCGGATGAACTCAAAAAGGCAGTTGGTACTAAGGGGACCATTCCCTTAAAGAGGACCAATGAGCAACACCTACCTTCAGAAGCAAATAAGCTGAAAGGGCTGAAGGGTCGTTTGGTTCTCTGTAATGATGCCATTCATAGACGCGACGGCAACACAGTGGATCTCGATAAGGAAATGGCAAAATTGGCTGAAAATAGTTTATACTATAACACAACAGCTCAAATAGTATCTAAGAAAATGAACCTACTTAGAACTGCTATCACTGAGGTAAGGTGAGATGGATTTTTTAACCGCCCTTAAGATTAGTTCCTCAGCCTTAAGTGCTCAAAGACTTAGAATGGATGTGATCTCGAGTAACCTGGCAAATATCAATACGACTCGTACATCTGAGGGAGGTCCCTATCGAAGAAGAGATGTGGTCTTTGCCTCTCAACCAATTACCGGAACCTTCGGTGAGGTGTTTAACTCTGAGCTGGAGAAAAGCCTTCAGAAGGTTGAGGTAGTTGATATTTCTATTGATCAAAAACCACCTAAGATGGTATACGACCCTCGCCATCCTGATGCCAATTCATTAGGATATGTTGGAATGCCTGATATCAATGTGATTGAAGAGATGGTGAACATTCTATCTGCCACACGCTCTTACGAGGCTAATGTGGCTGTTATTAATGCTACCAAGAGTATGGTATCAAAAGCTTTAGAGATAGGAAGGTAGAAAAGGGTTAATGGTCCATAAATCTTTTAGGGAGATGTGAGAGCCATGAAGGATATAACCATAGAGTCGAACTTAAAATCTTTGTTACCCCTTTCATCAGGAAAGGTAAGGAAATCTGATGGTGATGGGAGTCCTTTTAGAAGGATGTTAAAGGGTTCCATTGAAGAAGTCAATCGGTTGCAGAGTGAGGCAGACACATCCATTGAACAGCTGGTTGCAGGTAATACAAAGAACCTCCATGAGACTATGATTGCCTTAGAGAAAGCTGACATTTCGTTTCGACTGATGATGGAAGTGAGAAACAAGATTATTGAAGCTTATCATGAGATTATGCGCATGCAGGTTTAAGGTAGTATATAAAAATTCAGGAGACAGAAAAATTACTTTTATCTTCTGGATTATGGCTCCAGAATTCTGATAGCTACACACTTAATAGAATAGTTGCTGAAACTAAATGCTTAAAAAAGCTTGAACTCAAAGTTTAAAAGTGAGGGGGAAAAATGTTTGAATTCTTACAACAGTTCCTTACTCAGCTACAAGCCAATTTTAAGGTGCTTCCACTTAGCAGGAAGGTGGTATTAGTAAGCGTTGCGTTAGGTACACTACTGGGGATTGTTATTTTGATCGTCTGGACTAATAGGATAGACTACCAGCCTTTATACTTTAATCTTAGTCCAGAAGATGCAGGAATGGTGGTAGAGGAGTTAAAGGAGCAGAAAATTCCCTATCGCTTATCCGCCAATGGAAGAACGGTTATGGTTCCTTCTGGAAGAGTCTATGATCTTCGATTGGACTTGGCTAGTCGTGGGATTCCCTCCGGAGGGGGAGTAGGATTTGAGATATTTGATAAGACTGATTTCGGTACTACCGAATTTGTTCAGAAGTTGAATTACCAGCGTGCACTTCAAGGAGAACTGGCTCGCACCATCAATCAATTTGCAGAAGTGGAACAATCGAGGGTACATATCACGCTTCCTGAAAAAACCCTGTTTTTGGAAGATGAACAAAAACCTACCGCATCGGTAGCACTGAAACTCTGTCGCAAGGGTGCACTTCAGGAGAAGCAAGTGCAAGGGATTGTTCACCTGGTTGCGGGTAGTGTTGAGAGGCTAGAACCTGAAAATGTTACAGTAGTCGATGTAGATGGTAATGTGCTATCAGCTGGAACCTCTGAGGGTTCTCAGCTTGTTGGTCTGAGCAGCACCCAACAGGAATTTCAGCGAGAACTGGAAGAGGGTTTAGAAAAGAGAGTGCAAACCATGCTCGAAAAGGTTGTTGGTAAAGGCAAAGCCATCGTCAGGGTAACTGCCAGCCTTAATTTAAAGCAGGAAGAAAAGACAGAAGAGATCTTTGACCCAGATAGTGCTGTTATTCGCAGTGAGCAACGAACAGAGGAGAAATCTAAAGGTAGCAGTCCCGTTGCCATAGGAACTCCAGGGGTAGTGGCAAACCTTGCGGAGGCAGAAGGGGGAAGCCCCCCTGGTGTTAGTAGCTCTGATTTGAGTAAGACCAACGAGACCATGAATTACGAGATCAACAAGGTAGTAAGACGTATAGTTGAACCCATCGGTGTGGTTAAAAGGCTGTCGGTAGCTGTACTGCTCGACGGAACCTATGAGGTTACAAAAGGAGAGGATGGAAAAGAAGCATATAACTACATTCCTAGGACTGATGAGGAGATGAAAAAGTACGAGAACATTGTAATGAAGTCAGTTGGTTATAATGCTGAACGGGGTGATCAAATAGAGGTAACCAATATTCCCTTTGAAACGGCGAGGTTAACTGAGAAGGAAAAGAAAGCGATGGCGCGAGAGACCTTGTGGGGAACAATGCGGAAAGCACTACCCTCTCTGGTTACCTTTTTACTTATTGCCTTACTGATAGTGTTAGTGCTACGACCATTGGTAAAGTGGCTCACGAGACCAGTGGAGGGGATAGGCATGGTCGCTGGAATTCCAGCGGGTAGAACACCAGGAGAGATTGGGGCGGGGATACTTCCCAGGCTGCTGGGAGAGGGTGCAACAGGCAGAGAACAAGTGACAGAGCTTGCCAGAGTTGATGCTAAACGTTTTGCTGAATTGCTTAGAAGCTGGATAGCTAAGAGGTAACCTTATGGAAAAAGAGGGAGAATTGACTCATCTTGAAAGGGCAGCCATCATTATCTCTTCTTTACCCGAAGATGTATCATCAGAGGTTCTTCGCCATCTGGATGCCACTGAGATCGAAAGGTTAAGCACCTGTATAGCCAAGATGGGAACGATACCGAGTGAAATAGTTGATAAGACAATCAACGATTTCATACAAATGGCAGTTCAGGGAGCAGGAGCTGTCTCTCTGGGGAAGGAATATGCAGAAAACCTCATCTCTAAAGTCCTCGGTGTAGATAAGGCTAAAGCAATGGTAGGCAAGATGTCTGAAGGAGAAGGGTTTCGATCTCTTGAGCTTTTGGAAGAGCTTGATCCCAGGATATTGACTGATTTGACCAGAAATGAACACCCTCAAACTATTGCACTTATCCTCTCACACTTGAGTCCAGAAAAGGCAGGTAATGTCTTAACCAATTTGCCTGAAGATCTCAGGGCAGAAGTGGTTTTAAGAATCTCCAATCTAGAGCGGGTTCCCCCCGATGTAGTCAGTGAGGTTGCTGAAATGCTCGAGACTGAAGTGAAATCGATGGGAGGTGTTGGTCATCAACTTGGGGGAATAAAAACTGTGGCAGATATCCTTAATCAAATGGATCGTGCAGCAGAGTCCTCCATTCTCACTAAAATTGAAGAAACAGATCCGAAAATGGCCGACGATATTAGACAACTTA
>Ga0209635_10002287_pt1 | contig 14621 bp, 9 predicted proteins | sample DeeMarSWOR230_32_FD_187463 | JGI IMG/M metagenome (GOLD analysis project Ga0209635, IMG submission 187463) | Marine sediment microbial communities from White Oak River estuary, North Carolina - WOR-2-30_32 (SPAdes) (version 2) | ecosystem: Environmental > Aquatic > Marine > Intertidal zone >... | reverse complement strand
TGATACGCAGAAGCCTGGTGCCTACAGCGAGAGGTGGGATGGTACTGATGCGCGTGGTTTAAAGTGTGCATCTGGTATCTACTTTGTGAAATTCGCAGCCGGTGATTACGCATCTACGAAAAAGGCAGTACTGTTGAAATAGCGACTGCAATAATCATTTATAATCTCGTGGGCGCAGGATAATTCCTGCGCCCATTTTCTATTCCATTCCTTGACTTTTTTTACATTTGTCTTAAAATTAAAGTGTAGATTGCTATAGGGGAAAGAATAATGATAATAGCGATTCTGTTTTTATCTTGTGCGTGGACAGAAAGTTTTGAATCACAGAACTACTTTCCGCCCAATGATTGGATGATTGTCAATGAAGATGCCCTTGACGCATATTGGTATAGGGATTCAGCAGAAGCCCATATAGGTATTCACTCTGCTACATGCTACAGTGATTCGTCTTTTGATACACTTTCATCCACTAATCGAGATTATCTGATAACACCACAGGTTCTTCCACTGTTTGCTACTTACGACACACTTGTGAGCTTTTGGTATCGCACTACGAGCAGTGTTGCCTGCAGTCTGGACATCTTGGTTTCGGAATCATCACCGCCTTCAATCCCATCATTTAGCTTGCTGCGTTCACTTGTCGCTGCCGAAACGCTCTGGACACAGCGATCAGTTAGTTTGAGTATGTATAACGGGATCCCAGTTTATATTGCATTCAGAATTCGGCGCATCCCTACTGGTGCACAAATCTATCTTGATGATATCACGCTTCCAGATATGACAGCACAACCTCATATTTGCAACGGTAGGTTGAGAACAAAAGGGGCACCGGCACAAAAGTATCTGCAAGTCTGGGGTAGTCATTATGATATCGGATATGCCCATGGTTATCTGCTTGGCGAGGAGATTAAAGCAAATTGGGATCGTGTGATTATCGGATCTGAACCTTTTTATCATTGGTTTACTTCAACAGAGTGGGAGACAGAAGTACTTCCTTATTTTCGATTTCATTATTCTATACCCCCGAAATACCAAGGTGAAACCCAAGGTGTACATGACGGAATGATTGCCAAGGGCGTTGATCTCTATCATGCAGACCTGGGGAGAATGCTTACGGTCGAAGATTTGCAATGTTGCACTGCTTCAGCCGGGTTTTCACCACGCGAATGTTCAAGTGTTTCGGGTTGGGGAGAGTCAACCGCTAACGACGACAGCCTGCAGGGTGGATTAGTAATCGCGCGTAATTATGAAGGTGGCGCTGGCAAATATTCAACGCTTGGTAATACTTCTCTCATAATCGCTTTCACGCCCACTGAATTAGATGAACAGAAATTCTTCATGGTAACGATGGCTGGGTTTATTGGCCTTGCTTCTGGAGTAAACCGGCAAAGTGTGGGTCTCTGCCGCAACTCAGGCAATCATCCAGATACTAATTACATACCGCCAAATTCTTTAATTCCAATCGGCTTGTCATGCAGAAACGCTGTTGAGACTGTAGATCCCGATTCAAATGGTGCACATGATATTTTTGATATCGTATATTCGCTGGATCATACTACATTTTTGAGATCAAAGGACATCCATCTCTTTTCACAACATGATACGTCTTATCCTGTCCCTGCTGCGATTCTCGAGATAAATAATATCGGTGACTCTTTGCGCCTTGTGACTGACAACAGCATCCCGCCAGCAATTAATTCGCAGTGGAATATCGCCGTGACAAATCATGATCGCGTTCTCTATCCGCCCGAAGCGTGCACTCGATACCAGACAATAGCCGATTCACTCAATGCGGATTTTCATCTCACCAGCAAACGCGCACTTGCAATTGGTAACAGTGTGGCACGTGCTACGGCATATCAATCTATAGTTTTTCGCCCCGATTTTATAATTGATCATCCTGATTGGCCCTGTGTTGGTGTTAGTTATGCATGCCGTTATGAAGCTGCACATCTTCAAGGGAAACACTATTATTCCTGGAATGAATTATTCGATGGCGTTCCGGGCGTTGAAGAACATATATCGCCTTTTGTCAAAAAGAAATCATTAGGTGCCACAATCATCAGTGGGCCGCTACACCTGCCTTATGGAAAAAGGTGTAGGGTTTTTGATATTATTGGAAGAGAGGTTGATGTAAATAGACTCACCGCCGGTGTTTATTTCATTGCAATTGATGGAAGAATCAAATATAAAGTAGTAAAGATTAAATAGTATAGTTTAAGAAACAGACATGTTATACCTACTAGTATCCCCTAACTACTTGCTACTCTTGTACTATTTTATCAGAAGTACCTGCCCCATTTCTTGATAATCATCTATTTCTAACTTCACAAAATAGACACCGCTGGGAAGTGGACGATTGGCGCGGTCTGTACCGTCCCAGGAAACTGATTGCAGATCGCAGATATCAGATTTCAGATTGAATTCTTCTATCAATTGTCCAATGCTGTTATAGATTTTTATCTGCGGCTGGTTATCTGTTGTCTGCAATCTGTCATCAGTTATATGCCATCTGATCTTTGTGGACCGTGTAAAGGGATTCGGATGCACTTCAAACTGGAGTTTTCCTATCATTTCATTCATCTCTGATATACCAGGACTGCATCGGTAGTAAACTTTAAATTGTTGCGTTGTATCGACATTAGCAATAATTTTTATCGTGTCACCGAAGGTATTTACTCTTATTGTCTGCCTTATATCATCCTCACGTATTATATCGCTACCCGTAGAGGTCTTTACAATTGCCTTACCTCCATATATACCACTTGCTTGGGCAGATTCAACAAGGGCTACTGCTATTCCACCTGTGTAAACATCTGATCTCAAAAGTACTACTGCAGCCTCGCGGAACTGTGAATTCCTATCCATCCCGTATAGCCTCAAATAGAGCGTATCAGGATCACCACCAATTGAATCTACGGTTATAGCGTATAGACTATCATAATTGCGCACAGAATCTACTGAAACGGGTTCGCCCGGAACACCTGTTATAAAATCATTGAACCACGGGCTGAAATTGATTCGGCCCTCGATCAACGAATCGATCATTATTGAATCCGTAATCCACCAAAAATTATTCTCAAATGGCATAGTAATATCCTCATCGTTGTCAATCTCGATATCTTGTTGGTACGTGTTGCAATAAAGATGTGAATATCCTAAACTCATGATATCACAGTCATACGGTATGTGAATGCACCCTGACTTGGTTGAATCGAGCGAGCCGTTGTCAACAAAAAAGCAGCTATCGACGATCAATTCACCATGTCTCGGATAAAGACTTCCTCCTTGAATTTGGGCAATATTAGCCGCGAAAAGTGAATGTTTTATGTAAGGATATGATAATTCAAACGAATTAAATGCTCCACCGCATTCAGTTGCATAGTTATTTGTGATGGTGTTGCTTATGAAGATCGAAGAACCTCTATTATGAAAGATCCCACCGCCAAGCCGTCCTACGTTTCTATCGATGGTGTTATTTTCGGCTGAAGCGAAGCTAAACCAACAAGATATCCCACCGCCAAGTTCACTTATGTTATCTTTGATTACGTTGTTTTTTATTGTCGAATATTGATAGGCAGTTGAGCAGCTAAAAACCGTTATCCCACCTCCATAACCAACGGCGTAATTATCACTGATATTATTCTCCTCGATAAGGAATGATGATGAATGGCAATAGATACCACCTCCTGCGATGTCGGTTGAGCAACTTGATATTGTGTTATTTTTTATTACTGGTGGGGTTGCAACAGACCAGGGGTATCCAGTACAGGCTATACCCCCGCCACAAACCGCTGTGTTATTAATTATGAGATTATCTTCAATAATCGGAGAGGCTTGATTACATGCTATCGCTCCCCCGCGTTCTGCATAATTCTTCTCGAATTTACTATTTCTTATTACCGGATTAGTAAATACGTCACAGTAAATGCCGCCGCCCCATGTTCCTGCGCCATTCCCATCAATTATAGTAAATCCTTCTATGACTGCTTCAAATGAGAGGGGATGGCACCAGTTACAATAGATGACATGTTGGACAGTATCTGTACCCGCAGAGTTCAGTCCACTCAAAGTGACGCTGTCATAAGATAGACTTAATAAAATAACACTGTCTCTCATTAAAATACCATTCTGGCCGAGATCACGAGTATAGTAAATTCCACAGTGGACCATGACTGTATCGAAATGTGACGAAATGTTTATCGAATCCTGAATTGCCCGGGCTCCATCAGGTTCATAGATATGTCGGGTGGTGGCAAATAACATAGTTAGAAATACAGAACATATAATAAGCAACTTCCTATACATATATCTCCTTTCCTTATTATATTATACAAGATGCAAAATTATTGTCAAGTTGATCGATAATATTTCTTCTTGACATTTGCCTTATTTTTTTTACAATACAACTGATGCATCTGAAATACACGGTGTAAATAAAATGAATCACGAGAATAAGACAAGAGAAGAACTTGTAGATGAAATTAACAAACTACAGCAGGAAATTGCCGGGTTAAAAAAGACGCGGGAAGCACTGCAGGAGAGTGATATAAAATTCAAGGTCGCTTTTGAAAGTGCAAAAGATGCAATTTTTTGGGCTGATCCTGAAACAGGGTTGATCATCAATTGTAACAAGGCAGCAGAAGATCTTTTGGAAAAAAAACGTGGAGAGATAATAGGTCAACATCAAACAAAACTTCATCCACGAGAGAAAGGTGAATATTACGAGAGCGTATTCAAACGGCATTTCGAACAAAAAGGGGCTGTCGACGAAGAGGCAGAAGTAATAGCAAAATCAGGTAAAATTAAACCTGTTCACATAACTGCTTCAGTGACCATGGTGACTGGGAAACCAGTAATTCAGGGGATCTTTCGTGACATTACGGAACGCCAAAAAGCGTTTAAGGCACTGCAGCAAAGTGAGGAAAAATATAAAACTCTAGCCGAAAATGTAAACCTTGGTGTCTACCGAAGCACAGTTGGTCCTAAAGGTAAATTTATTGAAGCAAACACTGCAATGATTAGAATATTCGGATATAGTAGCAAGGATGAGTTTTTGGCATTGGATGTTTCTGATTTATATCAAGATCCGGAGGATAGGGATAGTTTCAATAAGAAACTACTCGCTGATGGATTTGTCAAAGATGAGGAGCTGAAACTAAAGAAAAAAGATGGTACACCAATTTGGTGCTCTGATTCTGCAGTGGCAGTAAGAGATGAAAAAGGGAAAGTGAAATATTATGATGGTATTGTTGAAAACATTACCGAACGAAAACAGTTTGAAGAACTCCAGATGGCACTATACAAAATATCAGAGGCAACACACTCTACACAAAGTCTTGAAGAACTCTTTAATTCGATTCATCATATTATTGATAGACTGATGCCCGCGAAAAATTTCTACATAGCTCTTTATGATAAAGAGAATGGTATAATAAATTTCCCCTATTTTGTAGATGAATTCGATGAAACACCGACCCCAAGAAAACTTGGAAAAGGTATAACAGAATACGTAATCCGGACAGGACAGCCTTTACTGGCATCACCAGAAATCTTTGGAGAACTGAAGAAGAAGAAAGAAGTGGAAGTTATAGGTACACCAGACGTTGATTGGCTTGGTGTACCCCTGAAAACACAGGATAGGATTACTGGTGTGCTGGCTGTTCAGACCTATACTAAGGGCGTTAGGTATAGCGAAACAGACCTGGATATCCTCAGATTTGTTTCTGATCAAGTAGCAATGGCGATCGAACGGAAGCGCGCAAAGGATGCGCTTGAAGAAAGCGAACAGAGATTGAGCGTTTTTATGGATTCAGCACCGGATGCCTTTGCACTTTTTGATTCAAAATTAAATCTTGTTGAGATTAATAATATTGGATTAAAAATGATGCCATTAGGGACCAAAAAAAATGGCATATTAGGAAAACATATTACTGAATTGTATCCTCATATCAAAGATCGCAAACGGTATGACAAATACCAGAATGTTGTAAAGACCGGGAAACCGATAGCAATCGATGATGTCATTATTCACCCCCTGTTTGGAGATATACATGTGGCTGTGAGTGCTTTCAAGGTTGGCGAAGGTCTTGGTCTTATTGTTACTGACATTACAGAGCGTAAACAGGCAGAGGAAAAACTGAGGATCCTTGCCACAACAGATGCGCTAACAGAAGTTTTAAATAGAGGATTTGGATTGCTCCTGTTTGGGAAACAGCTTCAATTAGCCAAAAGAAACAAAGCAAAATTAAGCATTTGTTATATAGATGTGGATGGCCTCAAAGAAGTCAATGATACCTATGGTCACCAAGAAGGTGATGAGGTTCTGAAACTTGTAAGTAACTTTCTGAAAGAGACAGTGCGAGAAATTGATATTGTTTGTAGACTCGGCGGTGATGAATTTTTAATTGTCTTACCTCAATGTCCGATTGATCAAGCTTTGGTCGCGTGGGGACGTATTGCTGATAAGTTAACCGCCTTCAACGTAAGAGAGACAAAGCCTTATATTATTAATCTAAGCCGTGGTTTTGCAGAATACGATCCTAAATATGAAAAAACTGTCGATCAGCTCATAGCCATCGCTGATCAAGAAATGTACAAACATAAACACTCAAAACCTACGAAGTAAATATATTTCTGAAAACAAACAGGATTTATAATTCTATCTTCGGGAATTTTCTCCAGTTCGCCTGCGGATTTAATTCGAGTCTGGGGAACCATCCACCCCTTGACAAACCGACACAGCACCATGTAATTTACCAGGAGGTGGATATGATATTTCATTTTATATGTGCGATAGCATTAGCAGCGGGTACCTTGAATTTTCATGCTAATGAGGTATTTAAGGCAACACAGACGGCTCTAAATGAGCAAGGAATTTCGATCAGTAAAGCTATTGACAATGTGCTTATAACTGAAAAACTCGAGTTAGACCTTAGGGCTCTCCAATACTATATTACAGAGGATCAACCAGACGAAGATCCAGGATGGATAGCTGCACGATACTATCTACAAATAACACTGAATGAAGCAGTTTATGACCAAACAGAGGTCATCATTGAAGCTTACTATGAAAGATATGGAGTTCGTTCAGCCATGGTTCTCATACCACCGTATTGGTGCACGGTTCCTTCTAATGGTCTCATGGAAAGAGAAATCCTTGATGCAATCGAAAAAACGCTCACCAACAACTAGGAGGATAACATGAAAAAAGTAATATTGATACTAATCGCTCTCTTTCTCTTTGCCGACCCGCCATGGACAACCGACGTACCAGTAAGTCAGGACCCTGGAGGCGGCAATCAGAATGAGACAACAATAGGCATATTTGCAGACAGTCTCGTCTGTGGCGGATGGAATGACAGCAGACTCGGTGCTTACCATGTCAGCTTTGCAGCTTCAACTGATTACGGTGCGACTTGGCAAGAAACACTCATGTTCGAACCAAGCTATCCTTCAGATTGTGACCCGTGTATAGTTGTCAATGATTCTGGAACTATCTGCTATGTTTGGCTCTCCTATAATGCGAGTACAATGCGCGGCGATGTTTATGTTACCAAATCAGCAGATTGGGGACGAACATGGGGTCCATCTATATGTGTTACTCCAAACACACCAACGACACTTGATGACAAACCATGGGGTGCATGTGATGGAAATAACATGTATGTAACATGGAGAGCTTTTTATGGTGCTACTGGTATCAGATTCAAACGTTCAACAGATTGGGGACAGACTTGGGGCTCAGATGTTGTCGCCAATACTGGTACATTTATTGGCGATTACAATGCAATTGCTGCAGATCGATTAAACATATACGGTCTCTGGTGTGATTGTCGGAGCGGTTCTTCAAATCCTGATGTCTTTTCCTCAAGAAGGACAAATGATATCGCCATAAGAGAGCGGAAATCAGTGTCATCACCAAAACCCGGATTGATTTTATCCTTTCCTAATCCATTTACAAATCGATCTACTATAAGAATCCTGCCAGAGGATGCCAATCTTCACATCTATCAAGCCGATGGCCGGAGAGTTGAAAAGCTCGATGCCGTAGGTGTATATTTTTTGGTACTTGAAAAAGGAAATCATTCAATAACGAAGAAACTGGTTAAGATAGAATAGCGTATATACTTAAGCTAAAATTGCGATTTACTCAAAAGGCGCAGGAATTTCCTGCGCCTTTTTCTTTTGCTCCCATTTCATCGCTGTACATGTGTCATTCGCCAATCCGTAAATATTTTCCGATTAATCAATGATTTAATGACTAGTTGACGTGCTATTTGTTTCTTAGTACATAGTGCCTAGTACCTAGTGTGGGCTATTCACCGTTTCTCCGGTTCGCCGATTCCCCGGAGACTTTCTACTTGCCTATTTTATGAAAAGTACTTGCCGCGTCTCTTTGTAGTTATTTATCTTTAATCTTACAAAATAAACACCGCTTGGTAATGGACGATTAGCTCGATCAGTACCATCCCAAGTGACCGTAGAGTGTAGAGCGTCCCGCTGCTGCAAGCTACGGGATAAATCAAGAGTAGTGCGAGGAAAATCATAAACCAACCGACCATTTACATCATATATTTTTATTGAAAAATCTTGCATCGTGCATCCCGTATCGTGTATCATGTATCTTATTTTTGTCTTTTCCCTGAATGGATTCGGTTCTATTGTCAGTTCTGCGCATGGTGCTAACATGTCTCTTTCATAAACCCCAACAAGATCAGGTTCAAGTTTAACAAGATAAACATCATAGTCTTTGGTTATAGACCAGTTATAGCCAGTGATGATATAACCACTATCAGAAGTCTGTTGAATTGAGACCGCACGCTCCGCCCCGGAGCTGCCCACTGTCTTTGACCAAAGCATATCTCCATCAGCGTTTGTTTTTACAATATAGAAATCCTGGTCACCTGCACCAAAAGAATAAGTGTATCCTGCCACAATGTATCCACCGTCTGCAGTTGTATCAACTGATAGAGCAAAATCATTCGATGCTCCACCAAAGGTTCTTGCCCACATCGTATCGCCATTTGCATCGGTTCTTAAAAGCCACATATCAAGTTGTCCGGCACCAAATGAACTGGTATAACCAGCGATGATATAGCCACCATCGAGAGTCTGCTGTACAGACCTGGCGCCATCAGAGGAAGTACCACCGTATAATTTTGCCCAGATCGTGTCTCCATTCGCGTCCGTTTTTAACAACCATAAATCGATATAAAGGCTTACATCAGAATATGTTTGTCCAGCAACAATATAGCCGCCATCTGAAGTTTGTTTAACCGAGCTGCCAAAATCATTGTAGGTGCCGCCGTAAACTTGAGTCCAATCAACACCTCCAACGACATCTGTTTTTACCAGATAAATATTGCTGTAATCCGGAGTGTTAGGACCGTAGGTGGTTGTGCTTCCAGTGATAATATACCCGCCATCTGTTGTCTGCTGAACTGAATACCCAATCTCTTTTCTGGTTCCACCGTATTCCTCTACCCAAAGACTATCACCATTGGCATTGATTTTTATCAAATAGATATCCCGCCGATCACGACCCCGTCGCCAGGTCTCTCCAGTGATTATGTAATCACCGTCAGATGTAATATCGATTGCATGCCCCCATTCAACACTGTCTCCACCATACTCCCTGATCCACGTCGCAGTGCCGCCTGCATCTGTTTTTACCAAGTAAATGTCATTTAGAAAAACATTATTTGAATATGTATATCCTGCAATAATATATCCGCCGTCTGCGGTCTGTCGAACAGATTCTCCTATCTCGCCATCAGAACCTCCATACGTTTTTGTCCAGAATGTATCAGGAGCTTGGGCAGATGAAATATTCAGAAAAAGTAGCAATAATCCAAAGCTTAGTGCGCAAACAGCATGTCTATCCACCAACTTCATAATTCCTCCTTCCTCTACATCTAGTTAACACTTAAGTATAGTTACAATGAGAAATCTGTCAAGAGGACTCAGCGAAATCAGATCATTTTGTTTTTTGCACTTAATCGATTCGTATTTCAAAAGATTCGTGCCATTCGCATTCTTTATTCTCCTAATTCGGGATGCAACTACATCCTTGCAAGATCAAATTCTTTGGCTAAAATTGTGAAAAAGGAGACAATATGCCGACGAGAAAAGAGTTTCGCGTATCGCTGCCTCACAAAACAGGTAAACTTGCCTTAGTGTGCGATGCCTTAAGTCATCGCGGAGTTAATATCCGTACAATTGCTGGAATTGCAGCAGCAGCCCCAGTAATTGCCATTGTCACTGAACAGGACGCGCAAACAAGAAAGGTTCTACAAGAACTCGATCTAAAATTCCAAGAGGTGGAATTGTTATCTATTAAGCTTTTCAACAAACCTGGCGAAATAGCTAATCTTGCCAACAAGCTTGCAGAGGCAGGTGTTAACATTGAGTCAATCTATCTGAGCGCTGAATCCAAGGGCGATGAGGGAGAGATAAGCTTTACTGTAGATAATCCCAAAAAAGCAAGAGAGGCATTAGGACTCTGAAAAATTTGAAACGATAACAATCAAGGAAGGACAATCCATGAATTCAACAATGATGCAAGTAGAATATCAAGATGCTGTCGTAATCGTGAGGTTCAACCGAGATGTAACTAATGCGATAAACCTTGAATTTGTTCTTAAATTAACAGAAATTCTTAAAAAAACGAAGAACGATCCTGACACCTATGCTCTCGTACTTAGCAGCTCCAATGAAAAATTTTTCTCAATCGGCTTTGATATACCTCAGTTGTTTACGCTCACTAAAGATGATTTTAAGATCTTTTACCAGGCGTTCAATCGAGTATGCCTTGATTTATACACAATGCCTAAACCGACAATCGCGGCGATAACAGGTCACGCTGTTGCAGGCGGATGCATCATCGCAATTTGCTGCGATTGTCGATATATTGCCGAGGGTAAGAAGAAAATGGGGCTTAACGAGACAAAGCTCGGAGTGCCTGTGCCATATCCAGCTGATCGCATCCTGCACCAAATAGTTGGATTTCAAAATGCCCGGGAGATAATTGATACGGGTGAGTTTTATCTCCCTGACATGTTGTTCAAAATGGGTGTTGTAGATGAAGTTGTGCCTTTGGACGAATTGGAAGCAAAAGTGATTGCAAAAGCCAGATTTTTTAGCTCCGTGCCACAAAATGCCTTTGCGCTCATTAAGAAAAATCGTGTAGAAACAGTCGAAGCTCAAATTCTGTCAAAACTAAAAGAAAAAGAGATTGCTTTTTTGAACTGTTGGTATGCTGATGAAACGCGAAAACGATTAAAAGAAGCAATGAAAAAATTCTGACATCAGCGTACCATACTTATGATTTAAGGATGAGAAAAAATATCGAAGATCTAAAGAAATATTATGCAGATAGGGCAAAAGAATATGAGGAGACTGCTGGATACAGAGATCCTGTTGCTGAAAAAATTAGGGAGAAAATAAAAGTTCGGCATCAAAATTATTTTAGGGGACATGATGTTCTGGAAATTGCCTGTGGTACAGGCTATTGGACTGAAGTCATTGTAGTATCGGCAAAGTCAATCTTGACAATAGATATTAACAAGGAGATGATCACAATCGCAAAAAAAAGACTTGCCAGATTCCCCAATGTAAATTTCAAGGTTGCAGATGCATTTGTACTGGATAAGATACAGGGATATTTTTCAGCCGCATATGCTCATTGGTGGTGGTCGCATATTCCAAAATCGATGATAAGAGACTTCTTGTTGAATTTGCACAGGAGATTAATACCTGGAGCATTTGTTTTGTTCGCTGATCATTTACCTGGGTACCCTGGAAGAGAAATTGAAGTAATTCGCGACAAAAATGGTGATCGACTTGAGAAGAGAGTACTCAAGAATGGTAAAAAATATCTTATTATCAAGAATTTTCCTACACAGGAAGAGATTAATATGTACTTATTGGGGATCGCCAAAAATATAAATTTTCACGAATACAAAGGTTATTGGGAACTAGGCTATAATGTAATAAAGAAACAATGAGATGTGGCAACAATGGAGCAGCCTGGCTGAAGCAGAATGTTTCACCTTAGGACTTTAGGACATTACTGCAAATGACTGCAAATGGCTCTTGACAACCTCGAGATTATTTTTACAATATATAAGGACTCTTGAATATACTTAAGAGTATATGATTGGAGGAAGATATTGGATTGTGTAGGTATGATTATATTTTGTGATATGCCGAAAATACCTTCACAATAACAATATAATGATGAATGGAGTAAAGAGGAGGTGAGGGAACATATAGAAGATGGTAATTGGGTTTGGATGCTGGAATAAGGAATTAAGTATCTTATTCAGTCATTCGCGTGTATTCGGGTACATTTGTGTAGAAAGAAGGAGGTATATATGCGTAAGCTGTTATTAGTGGTGTTATTATGTGCGGTCGGTTTTGGTGCCGAGATAATAGCATTTGACAACAACTGGGCAGAGCATCCTTTATACAATGTGATAGCGCAGAGTCCGAGTGGTGTGGATATTGTCTTCAGTATGCACAAGATGGCAATTGACGAACAGGTTATTGATGGTATTGTCCATAGGAGTTATGGTGTGCCGGCGGTTTTTCTTCCGGATGAGGGGGTGCCTAATCTTACTGGTGCATCTCGGTACATTGCAATACCCCAGGGTGCCCAGGCTCAGTTAAGGATTCTTGATTATCGTACCGAGGTTTATCATAATGTTGAGGTAGCGCCAGCGCCTAATTATCCGGCGGAAACTGATGATTCACCCCTGATTTATAAGAAGGATATGACAATCTATGGTAAGAATGCCTATTGGCCATCATCGCCTGTGAAGTTATCCAGGCCGAAGAAGATTCGTGGTGTTGATGTTGTGATAGTGGGTGTTATTCCTTTCCAATATAATCCCGTGACCAAGGAATTAATTGTGTATAAGGATTTGCGTTTTCGTATTGATTTTGTGGGTGGTAATGGTCATTTTGGCGAAGATCGATTGCGTTCACGATTTTGGGAACCACTTTTACAGAATCATCTACTGAATTACAACTCTTTGTCGAAGGTTGATTTTTATGCGCCTGAGCATTTCCAGAATCGGGACAATGTCGAGTATATCATCATTGTGCCCGATGATCCGGCTTATTTCCATGCCTGGGCAGATACGATTATGGCCTGGCGAAAGTTACAGGGGATTTCCTGTGAGGTTTTCACCCTTTCTCAAATTGGCGGTAATGATTCAACGGCGATCAGACAGTTTTTACACAATGCCTACAATACCTGGGATCCAGCGCCGGTTGCGTTCTTATTATTATCGGATTATCAGTCATCGGGTGATGTTTACGGGATAACTTCGCCGGTGTGGAATAGCTATTGTGTTTCGGATAACATCTATGCAGATGTTGATGGTGATGATTTACCAGATATGCATCATGGTCGGTTTACTGCGCAGGATGAGGCACATTTGATTACCATGGTCAACAAGTTTTTGAGTTATGAGCGTAATCCCTATACGTCGACAAATTTCTATGATAATCCATTATGCGCTTGTGGTTGGCAGGATGATCGTTGGTTTCAACTAGCCTCTGAGGTCTGTCGTGGTTTCTTAATCAATGTATTGGGCAAGACTCCAGCCCGGCAGTATAATAATACTGGTTCACCAAGCCCGGGTGGCCCATGGTCCACGCGTACTGGTACGACACCAGTAGTCGCCTATTGGAATGCCTATGGTTATGTCCCCTTAACCAATCCCTATAATGCCTCGTGGTGGGATAATGGTTCTGCGGCTGGGGTAAATGCGGCGATCAATTCTGGGGCATATTTTGTGCAACATCGTGATCATGGTTCAACATCAGGTTGGAGTGAGCCTAGTTATGGTCTAAATGATCTTGACGGTTTAAACAATACGGAGTTTACCTTTGTCAATTCAACCAATTGTTTAACTGGTCAATATGATTATCCAAGTCAGGTATTCGCTGAGAAATTCCATCGGATTCAGTATGGTTGTTGGGGTATAAATGCAGCCAGCTCTGTCTCTTATTCGTTTGTCAATGATACGTATATTTGGGGTATGTGGGATTGCATGTATCCATATTTTGATCCTGGTTATCCAGGCCTTGACATGATGGGTCATGACGATCTTCGTCCCTGCATGGCAATGACTTCTGGCAAGCATTATTTAGCTGTGATGTGGTTTCCTGATTCTGTTCCTGGGGTATCACCTTATCGGGTTTACACCTATCATTTATTCCATCATCATGGTGGTGTGTTTACTGCGCTCTATTCAGAGGTACCGCAGAACTTGAGTGTGAGTCATCCGCCGACCCTTATCGGTGGTGCGACAACGTTTCCTGTGAGTGCCAATGATAGTTCAGTGATTGCCTTAACGGTCAATGGCGAGATTATCGGTGTTGCCGAAGGTACGGGTAGTCCGGTGAGCATTACTATTGCACCCCAGACGCCGGGTAGTGTAATGAAGGTGACAGTCACCAAGTGGAATTATTATCGTTATGAGGCAGACGTCAATGTTGTATCCAGTTCTTATCCGTATGTGACATTATGTGCGGATATCATTGACGATTCTGCTGGTGGTAATAATGATGGTGTGGTCAACCCTGGTGAGACGATCGACTATGGTGTC
>Ga0209635_10002283_pt1 | contig 14632 bp, 6 predicted proteins | sample DeeMarSWOR230_32_FD_187463 | JGI IMG/M metagenome (GOLD analysis project Ga0209635, IMG submission 187463) | Marine sediment microbial communities from White Oak River estuary, North Carolina - WOR-2-30_32 (SPAdes) (version 2) | ecosystem: Environmental > Aquatic > Marine > Intertidal zone >... | reverse complement strand
CGATCGGTGGACTAAAAAAAAAGTTGCCCTCAAAGTCCTCACCGCAGATTTTGAGAGTCCTCATTTTTTAGAAAGCTTCAAAAAAGAATTTTTACTTCTCACTCAACTCAAACATCCGGGTGTGGTGGAGGTGTTAGATTTCGGTTATTCAGAAGAAGCCATACCATCGGGGCAGCTTTCCCCTTATTTCACCATGGAACTGGTGAAGGGAAAGAACCTTGGGGGAATCTTTGCTAACTTCTTTGATCCATACCGGGCGGCATACGAGTTTGAAAGACTCGCTCGTCTGATCTGGCAGATATGTGATGTTTTGGAATTTCTTCATCTCCGGGAGATAGTGCATTGTGATCTTAAACCGGACAACCTGAAGGTAACGGATAGAGCCTTTCGTCCTAAAATTTTGGACTTCGGATTATATGAAAAGATGAGCTCCAAAAAGAGCAGGGACACGAAGGGGACTCTCCCTTATATGGCTCCGGAGATGTTTTTAGAAGAACCTTTAGATGAAAGAACCGATCTTTATTCTCTGGGAGTTATTCTTTATGAGCTGGTCACATCCCAACTCCCCTTTTCTTCTGATGATCCGGTTAAAATCGTCTCCGCTCATCTTCAGCAAAAACCCACCCCACCATCGCAGCTGAATCATAATCTCCCCTCTTCTTTAGACGAATTAATCGTGAAAATGCTAAAGAAGTCCCCCGCCGATCGTCCAGAGAATGCCATCCAGGTGAAGGAAATGATAGAGGCTCAGCTTAAGCCAGGCAAAACAAAAGCAAAAAGATCCTATCTTGCGCAGGAGAAAACCTTTCTTGCACATCTTCATAGTGGTCCTATGGTGGGAAGAGAGGCGGAGTTAAGCCAGCTTGAACATAATCTGAATCAGGCGATTTCTTCCCAGGGAAGCAGTCTTTTTCTTTCAGGAGAGCAAGGGGTGGGTAAAGTCTTTCTCCTCAAACATCTTAAGTTGAAGTGTCAGCTTCAAGGGATCATCTTTGCGGACTCGACCTGTCTGGAAAAACAGACCTTAGCCTATCAACCTCTATTTGAGATCCTCCATAAATTGGAACCATATGTTGAGAATCGGTGTCCAGATCAGATTGTCCAAAATCTAAAAGGGGTCTTTAAATGGTCCGGCGATAATTCTTCCACTTCTCTGGAAGATCAGTCCTATTTTCATCAGAGGATCGCCGACCTTCTGCTGGAGATATCTCAATTTTTTCCTTTTGCTATGGTTCTCGAAAACCTGCAATGGGTAGATCTTCCTACCCTGAAATTTTTTGAGCTCTTTCAAAAGCAAAAACAGAAAGGAAAGGTCTTCTTGTGTTGCTCTTTACGTGAGGAAAAGCTAAAAGAGAATGCCCCATTTCAGGCTCTTGTGGAGCATTGTATAAAAAAAGGATATAGCCCACATTTAAAACTGAATCGATTTGATCTTTCCAGAACCAAAAGTTTGATTTTGTCCCGATTGACCAGACAGAAATTCCAGCCGGAGTTATTCAATTATGTTCACCAGAGGACATCGGGCAACCCATTTTTCATCATCGAAGTGCTGAAATACTTAGTGGAGCAGGGCATCATCTTCCTGAGTGATTCTATTTGGGCTGCAGATATGGAAAGGCTTGAAGATTCAGCCATTCCGGACTCAATCGAGACGGTTCTGCTGAAGAACTTGGAAAGATACGATAAAAAAACGTTTGATTTCTTGAAGGTGATAGCGGTTATAGGGAAAAAATTTACCCTAAGGTTGTTGAGGGAGTTGAATCTGTTTGATGAAAAGACTCTATCGGAGACTTTGTCGCTTTTGACGCAAGATCAGGTCCTGATTAAGAAGGAAGAATCCGCCGGGGGAAAGACAGACTACGAGTTTGCCAACCAAAGCCTACAGAATCTCCTTTATCAAAGGCTGGATGAGGCAAAGCGGATCAGCCTGCACAAAGAGGTAGGAGTGCTTCTGGAGAATATCAGCTCAAGAGAGGAGGAATCAGTTTTCGACATTGCTTTCCATTACCTCGAAGGAAAAGAGTTTGATAAAGCTTATCAATATGCGCTTCTGTCTGCCGAGAAGATGAAGCAAAGATTTGCCAACGACGAGGTATTAAGATATCTGGCAAACGCCGTGGAAGCCGCCTCGAAGATATCCAACAAAAAAGAGGCTTCAGAAAAACGGGTTGCGGCTTTGATGAAAAGAGCTGATTTCTGCAAAAGGGTGGGTGGACTTAACCAGGCAGAGAGAGATTACCAAACTATCTTGAAACTGATAGAAAGCTCTTTTGATCTTAAAATGCTGGCGGAGACATATAATGGTTTGGGCGACACCTATCGCTTACAGCACGATTATAAAAAAGGGATTACCTGTCTTAAAAAAGCCCTTGAATTTCGGCAAAAATCAAATAACCGACTTGAAGTCGCACATACTTTAAATAATATGGGACTTCTCTATCGGATAGACAGCCAGTATAAGGAAGCTATTGTTTGTCTTAAAAGGGCAATAAATATTTATGAAAGCCTACAAGATAAATTTTACGTTGCATCAACCTTAAACAACATTGGTCTGATATACTGGAGCCAACACCTGTATAAACGGGCAATGATTTTTTTTAAAAACTCTTTAAGAATAAAAAAGGAACTTGGGAATAAAGAAGAAATAGCGCGTGCTTTAAATAATATTGGGGCCACGTTTTTTGAATTGGGTGAATATGGTAGATGCATTGATCACTTCCTGGAATCTTTTAGACTTAATGAAGAGCTTAAGAACCAAAAAGAGATGGCTTTTAACTTAGAGAACTTAAGCGAAGCCTATCGAAAGATTGGTAACTACCCCGCCGCCCTAGAGTATGGACCGAAGGGATTGAAATTGGCCAAAGAATTGGATTTTACCGAGAGAGTTGGATGTATATTGAAGGATTTAGGAGTGATTCATTTTGAGCTGGGCGAGTATCAAAAAACTTACAGATATTTTCAAGAAGCGAAGGAGGTTGCAGAAAAGGTAGAAGACAAGGAATTGCAGATATTGGTTCTGATAGCCTTAAGCAAATTCTGCGTTGTTATTAATGACGAAAAGAGTTCACTTCGGCTTTTGGAAGAAGCCTCTACAATCATAAATTCCATAGGTGATGAGAAACCTTTGATCGCTATTTATCAGATCAAAAGCTGGCTTAAGAAAAAAGAGGGGAAATTTCAAGAGGCTTTGAAACATCTGGATAAAGCTTTGGCTTTAGCAAAAAAGTTAAAGGCCGGAGAGGAACTTTTCTCATTAGACGTAGAATACGGCGAGCTTTATCTAGAACAGAAAGAGTGGGTGAGGTCAAAAGAGTGTCTTGATCGAGCAAGAAATTTTGGGCTATCGCGCTATGTATTGTTCCAACCTCCATTTTATCTAATTTCCGGAAGATTAGAATGGACGTGTGGGAATTTAAAGTCAGCACAAAAAAACCTTGAAACCGCCCTCAGGCTGGCAGAAAAGCTGAACAACCCTGAAATGATGTGGCAGATTCATCATCATCTGGGTAAGCTATTTCTGTCCTCCCATAATATTGAAAGGGCTTATCATGAATTAGAAAATGCGGGGAGAATTTTGAAAAAGCTGAGTGAACGCATAAAAGATGAAGAGATGAAGCAAAATTATCTGAAAGATCTAAGAAAAAAAGAATTGCTTTCAGATCTCAGAGAGGTGGCCAAAGAGTTAGTCGGGGATACAAAGATTGCATAGAAAAATCAGGAGTGCAAAACTCCATTCTTTTGCAAACTTGAACTGGTAGGTTGAATCGTTGCGATCTTGATTACTTTACAAAAAGGGAAAGGCTATCCCTCTGGCCACATCCATATTGCCAGAACAAGATAGCCTTTCAAAAGGAGGTACTGGTGTTTATTCGCAAGGACGATTGCTTAGTGGCCTTGACCTGAGACGCTCACTGGAGCAATCTTTTCCTCCAGAACCTCAACTTCCAGCACTAATTCCTTCAGTTCCATACGTCTCACCTCCTTTATTCGTTAACAACAAAGAAGTATTTTCTACCAGGATGTCGAGGGAAGGTTATCCGAGTAGGTCTACTACGAAAACAAACCTACCCTCCGCCCTCGATTCAAATATGAGGGCTCGGATTCTTCTTGTCAAGAAATTTTTGTAAAAAAGTTGAACAATGGGGAAAAAATTGCTCAAATTTTAAACAAATGATGAGAAAACTGCGTATAGATAAGTTTGTCCTATGTCCTTCTAAGAAAGAGAGATTCTTTACCATCGCATTGCCTGGACCCAACATCTGCCCTTGGTTTTAACTCAATTTAGGGATACCGATAATAATATTAGCCCTTCTCTTAAAATTTACCCGAAAGAATGGCTGCAAGACCTAACACCATGTCTGCCTTAAGGATATTACTCAGGCGATGCAGATTTGAAGAGGAGGGATTATGCCACATGGACCAGATCACATAGGCTATAACCAGATCCACACCTAAGATCACCAGAACCAGATATAAGAAAGAGAAGATGTGAAAAATATAGGGGAACACGGTCAAAACTATCAAAAGGGTGAAAACCAGCGAACAAAAACCCAATGAAAAATTTACCCCGAGTTTAATAGGTAAGGTGGAGGCGCCAGAGAGGGCGTCTCCTTTAAGATCCTCCACATCCTTCAGAATCTCTCGACCCAGATGAAACAATGAGGCAAAAGCGGCGGGAATCAAAGAGAGTCGGAAATCACCGGTGGCAATGCCGCCATAGATGAAAGCCAGGCCACAAACCAGACTGATGATAAGATTTCCCCAAAGAAGCTCTCGTTTCAAAAAAGAACTGTAAGCCACTAAAAGTCCACAAGTTACAAAAGCCAAAAGGACACTCACAGGCCTTATCCAGAAACTTAAAAGGATTCCAAGCAGGAAAAGAGAAATTGAAAATCGAAGAGCAGAAGAGGGGGAAACTTCCCCTCGAGGAAGAGGCCGATAAGGTTTGTTGATCCGATCTATCTCCAGATCAAAGAAATCATTGATTGAGTTTCCACCAGCAGATATAAAAAAAGCGGAGAGGCAGGCAAAAAAGACCTTATCCCACGATTCGACCGCTGTTGATACTGCCGCGCCGACCAAAACAGATATGGCAGTGATCAGATTGTTCTTGGGACGGGTAAGTTTTAAATAATTCAGGATTTTTTCCAACTATTAACCTGCCTTTTTCTCTCAATAGAACGAATAATGGAAGGTGCGACCATGTCTCAAAAGCACACATCCCTGAAAATGTCTTCCATCCTGTTATATAGTTTCCCAAATATCGCACAATAATCTGTCATTGCGAGACAATCTCTAAGCAGTTGAAATTCAATGAGATTGCTTCGTCATCCCGCCAAAGGCGGGACTCCTCGCAGTGACAGGTTAAAAATGTTATTTGGAGACATTCTACTAATCTGCTTATCCCAGAATGAATTTGTGAAAAGAGACATTTATACTTTTTTGCCAACTTTATCAGAATCTGTTCGTCACTCCCAAATGTATCTTGCCCTGGCTGAAGCTGTCACCTTCGCCTAAGCCGTAATCGATTCCCAACAGACCAGCTTTGGAATCTATCCGCAAACCAAAACCATAACCTAACCTTTTGCCAGAAATTTTGGTATAAGACTTATCGGGTTCAGTTAGAACCCTTCGCTGGAAGTAACCATAGTCCGTGAAAAGGAAAAATCTCGAATTTTGGTTCAAAAGGAATCGATATTCCAGGTTAGCCCATGCTATTTGGGTGCCGAAAAGCTCCTCCTCCCGATAGCCTCTGAGGCTATTTATTCCTCCCAGCTTGAATTGATCAGAGAAGGGAACCTGATTTTCATCTGTGCTCAATCCTTTAAAATGTAATCCTACCAGGACCGTCTGTCTCTTCAAAGTGGGGAGAAAATGATTTAAGTTAAAAGAAATTTTGGCCAAAGAAACCTTCTGCTTCTCAGGAGTGAAAAAGGACGTGGGGTAGTTTCTTTTTTGAGCATAACTTATCCCTGTCTGATACAAAAGACCTTTTCTGGGATTGTGCGGGTAATCTAAAAGGTCAAGGGAAACGCTGATCCCCATTTTGTATTTTCTGCTGTCTGGAAGATGTGTTCTTCCCCACGAGCCGGCAACCACCTTTTCCCACCCTCCTTCCACCCCCCAGGACACTCTGCCTGTCGAATTGAATAAGAGTCTGGCAGAAAAAGCAAGCTGAAGGTAAGTGGAATCATAATCCAGTTGACTCACCTTCAATTCCAGGGAAGGGGGGAAGCCAAACACCCAGGGCTCGCGGTAAAGAAAGAAAAATTGGGAGGAGTATGGATCCTTTCTGGCCCAGTTCCACTCCATCCTTCTTCCCGTACCTAAGATATTGTCAAAAACCAATTCCATACTGCCAAAAAGATTGCCTTTTCGATTACCCTCAGCAGGTGCATAACCCAAAATTCCGCTGAAGGTGTTATTTCTCCTTTCCACCAGAGTGATCTTCAGTATGCCCTCTTCCGGATTATCTTTTGCCAGAAGCTGTGCTTCTTCTATCTCTTTTATATATGAAAGTCTCCCTATTCTATCCAGACTTGCGTTCAGACGAGTCTGGGAGAAAAGTCCCAGAATTTCTGTTCCCATTTCCCTCAAAATCACCCCCTTCTTAGTGGTCTTCAAGCCCTGAAGCTGGATTTCCTTAATCCTCACCTGCGGACCTTCCTCCACCAGAAAGGAAAACGAAAGTCCTCCCCCTTTTGAAATCCTGAAATGGGCAGGCGAAATCTGGCAGTAAGGAAATCCGTTCTCTTCATATAAGGTCAAAATACCCTCTATGCCTCTTTCCAACAAACCTACACTGCAAGAAGAACTAGGTTTTAGTTTGACTTCCGACAAAAGCTTTTCTGTGTCGAAAAATCGATTTCCCTGTATCTGGATATTATCCGAAACTAAAATCTGATCATCCTCGATCAAATCATCCCCTGCCAGGCAGGGAGAGCTAAAAAGCAAAAGAAGGCAGACCAATAAAACTGGCAACCGGAATTTTAAATACCTCATAAACCACTACTTTCCTCTTTTTGGGACTTCTTTATATTTTTTTCATCTATTTGAAGCATAAACTCTCACCCTAATGAATTAGACAACTACGATCTCACATCGCCCTGATTTTTAAACTTTGTCCTAAAACAGAGCTTTCAATTCCATCCTGGCCGTGTGTTTGGCCTCTTTCTCCGGCACTGACTCCCCGGAATAGACCACCGAAGTGGTAAGATTTCGATTCAATTTATAATCGAAGAAAAATCGCCAGTTGTAGTTTTCCCCAACTCTCTTCCCCTCACTCAGGATATAGGGCAGACTCTTCTTCTCCGGGACGGATCGAAGATGGGTCCACTGAAATTGGGTTTTTATCCTTCCTTGAGATAAAAGCGCCCATAAAACCTCAGGTGATATGGAGAAAAACTCTGCCGTTATGTTCTGAACCTGCTCCTCCCTCTTCCTGTATTCGGTGAAGACCTTAAGTTCCAGCGCTTGAGCTTGTCTTCTGGTAAAGCCAACTGCTACGCTTTTTCCCTTAATGAAATTTCTAAGCTCATCTCCCCAGTAATTTTTGATTTTTTCCTTTCCGACTCGAGACTCAAAGGAATGTCTGGAGGAAATATATGACTTGAGAAGAAACTCCTGTTTAAACCTCCTTTCCCGTCTTCCCCCGATGGAAAGTCCGACCTGGGACTCTGTGAAGAGATTGTCGTCATTTTCAGCCTTTTCCCATCTGAATCGGAAGTTAAGCGGTCTGGAGGCTGGCAGAAGGTAGAGGTCATGTCTGATGGTGACAGTCTGGGAGAGGATGCTTTCATCGGAAATCCGAGTCAATGGGTAGAAAAGATAGGAGTCCAATGACTTTTCATCTATAAAACTGCCTCGAAGGTTAATAAAGGAATCGGTGGAGAATATTTTTCCCACTTGCGACCAGAAGGATTTTCCCCTACTCCGGGATGAGAACTTATGCGGCGAAAAGATCATCCGCATGCTTTTATTCAAATCCACACAGGATTGAGTCTCTTCCATCCACTCTGACAACCGAATGAAATTCCCGTCAGGATGCGGAATATACTCTCCATCCTCGAAAACGTAATCCCCTCTGCCCTCTTCCACCTCCAGGTAGGTGTCCACCCTCCGGGCGGAGTGAATCTGATTTTGAGAATGATAGAATTTGAGATTTAGAAGCTGATTGGACGGATAAAAGTCGATCCTGGTGGTAAGAAGATCTGTTTTGTTGTCCGATCCCGAAGAGTGCCGATATTTTTTGATCCTTCGAGCAAACTCTAAATCAGATGAAAGCATGCTTTTGAACTCTCGCACGGAGAGCCGATTGTACCAGGTATAAGAAAAGGACTCAATCTCTTTTTCTTCTCTGAATCCGTCTTCCTCCCGATAAGAAAGCTGGGTGCTGGTCTTTATCACGTTTGATAATCCAAGAATCACCTTACCACCGAACTGATTAAAACTCTCCTTCTGATCTGCTAAGCCAGAAAGAAAAGAATTTCTCCGTTCCTGTTCCCAGGAAAGGGTTGTGGAGAGTTTACTGAATTTATTATTCAAAACCACCAGATTTCTTGTCCACTCTCCATCCTCTTTTAGATCATCCGGGAAAATCTTTTGACTTTTTATTTTCTCACTTTTTCCTCTTGCCGAAATCCAGCTTACCGGAGAAATCTCCATTCCCAGACTTCTCCGGTGTGAGGTAAAGTTCCCTTCCGTGCTCAACTTTCCATAATCAAAATCCAAAAGGAATGACTGCCAGGGCGCGATTAATCCGCTGAATTGGTAAGTTTTTTCATCTGTAGAAATTGGTTGCTGTAGAAGACCCCATTTTCTTTCCCTCTCCACCAGATCAACCCGACCGAAAGGGGCAAAATCCTTCTTGAGCAATCTGTATTCACCCTTGAGTTCCAGTCTGTGAAAATTTGCTTTTAAGAGATGAAAGTCCGCATTTTGATAAACCGATTTAAGACACACCGCATCGCCCCAAATGTATTCATCCTCCTTAGAAGAGAAGGTGTTCTTATCCTTCCTGCTTTTTGCCCATTCTATCTGAGTTTTCAAAGCATGGATGGGAGAAAAAGAGAAACTCAAATCTAAAAGGGAGTGGCTTTCGGGTAAAGGCAGAAGCACTACGGGCAGAAAATCTCCATTGCCCGGATAAACGTATTGATAAACTCCCCCACCTGTGTAGCGGTAGCTTCCTTTTCCCACCTTCACCCAGGAGAATGAAACCTGGTATGACCCTGAGTCGCTCCCCACATATTGATAGTAAGGGCTACCTGAAGAATCGTAGGCTAAATCGTAGTCTCCCTCTCCCTTCCCCACAAAGGCTGCCCCATCTTTTGATGCCAAAAGTCTATCGTTGCCCGCCTGACTCAGGATATATTCGTCCTCTGAGGATAAGCTAAAAGAGGAAGGGTGCTTTCGGTTATCGTTTTCAAATATTCCCGAAGCTTTCAATTCTGCCTTCCCGTCAAGAAAGTTGGTAGCCAGATTCCCGCTGTAGAAATCTCTTTTGTAATTCTTTTCCGAGTATTCAAAATCCACGGTTACGCGCGAATCTGAGGTGATTAACCTTCTGGGGGTGAATTGAATGGTACCTCGGTTGTAATCAATGGTGTAATCGTTGTTAGATCCGCGCTGCATCTCGTCTCCGTCCACCCATACCCGTTCTGTTCCGGACAAAATCATTATGTTCGTCTCACCATTCTTGCCTCGTAACTTATAAGGACCCTGTTTATTCTCCTCTCCCAAAAATTTATTAGTGTGATACTCTCCTTTGGATGAAGCTAAGGCGAAAGAAAGAGAAGTCTTCCCCACCGTAGCTTCAGCCATGATCCCTTTTAGTTTCTTTTCATAAAAGGATAGCTCAGCTCCTGAAGGCTTAAGGTAATAATCCCCCAAAGTGCCGGAGAAGTCTGGTGATTTGACTAAAATCTGTACCTTATCCAATTCTTCCAACCTTTTGGTGCTTCCCTCTGAGGTGGCCGCTCCTGCGGACATATTCTGATCTGAAAGTTGGAGGGAAATCTCCAAATTCTGAGTCACCTTACCTCTTGCCGAAAGCCACAACCCCTGTTTCAGAGAAAGATCCTGGAGAGATCCAACCTCAAGTGAGAAGGTTTTGCTACCGGAGAAGATCAAATCTGAGGAGCTTTTCTGGGGAAGAAAACTCCACCTTTTGTTTCTCAATCCGGTTGCGCTTTTCCCTCCTGATAAATTGAAGTCAGCTCTCTGATGCGGACCATCCCCATACACCAACTCCCGGTGGAAATACTTTCTTCTCAAGTTAAGGTTGAGCTTTTCATAGCTAACATGCAGAGTGTCAACAGGATAAAGTGGGCGAGAAAAGATGATTTGACCGCGATTGTAATCCAATAAATAATCATGTTTCGGGTTAAGGAGATGGCCTTTTTTCCTAACCTTCTCGGTCTCCTCTAATATGAAGTGGTCCTTAAGCTGATAGGGACCGGCAGTTCCATTGCCAACAATATAATTTGCCACCTCAGTAGTGAGATTTGCTTCTTCGGTAACCTGGGCAAGACAAGGATGTGCCCAAAAGAAAACAAGAAGACTAACTAAAGAAATCCTCACAAGCCACCTGAACAGTTTGAGAACCTCACCCCCTATCTTCCCCTCTCCATGAAATGGAGAGGGGGACGGGGGATGAGGTAAAAACAGATGTAGTTTTGCTTTTGGTGCAAATCTTAAAAATTCGGCTGGAATAAACTTATGCATTGGCTCCTATTTTTAAGAAGACTAAAAACTTCTATTTGAGAAGTTCAAAAACTAAGACTCGGTGGTTTCCTGAATCCACTACGAAAAGTTTGTTCTCTTTTCCCAGCTTGAGATCAGTGGGTCTGGACAAATTTACCATCCCCGATCCCCGATTTCCATATTCTGATACCAGATTCCCATCTGGATCGAAGATAGCCAAGCTGTTTTTATCTGTGTTAGCCACATAAACAAGCTGGTCCTGTCCAACTGTTACTCCCCTGGGTCTCTCTAAGATTTTTTCTCCAAAACTTTTTACAAAGCTTCCAAAGGGATCGTAAACCGTTACCCGATCGTTTTGTGAGTCAGCTACATAAACATTTCCATCCGGGTTTACGAAAACTCCTACAGGATCGCGCAAGCCTCCGCCTATACTTTCGAAACCTCCGAAGCTTCTTTCATATTCGAAGAAACTGTTCAATTTGACAAGAAGGTCCGCTTCCATATCGGATACGAGGATTTCGCCGGAGGAGGTAATTGCTATTCCCTCCGGCAAGCCCAATCCTGAATGATCGCCTTCCTCTTTGATTTCGATGGTGGAGACAAAGTTTAAGTTGTGATCGAATATTTGTATTCGGCTGTTCTGGGCGTCTACCACGTAAACGTTCAGTCCATTGTCCGTGGCGATGTAGGTGGGTCGATTAAACTCTCCGTCTTCCCATCCAAAACCTCCAATCTCTGCAAGAAACCTCCCTTCATTATCGCACTTGACCACCCGATCATTGCCTGTGTCGGTAATGAAGATGTTTCCCAGAAGATCAATGACAATTCCGGTAGGCAGATAAAGAGAAGAGGAGCCCAGCTTCCCCTCTCCGATGATTCTCACTGGTTTAAGACCCTTCACCATTCCCGGAGAAACGGATCGCTCCTGGCCGATGTTTTTCCTCACACCGTAGGAGGCACAAGCAAGACAAAGAAGTAGGATAATGGGGAGGAACTTGCCAGTTTTCATTTTTTATCTCCTGCTCGCCTGAATTCCTCTCTATGCTGGTATTAAGCCCAGACCCCTGAAATACCAGGTTGAGAATTTGGAGTATTCACCTTTAGGTGAATCAGAAAAACCTTTTTGTCCATCAAAAAGTTTTAGGTCAAACTAAAGTCGTAGATCCCGCTTGGGCGGGGCTTGACATTCCCCAGACGGGAGCGTCCGCTCAGCTAACGCTTTCCCAATTTAACTTTTTCAAGACGCCCGATTAATCGGGCAACTACATTTAAGTCCTATTTCACCTCTCCCCCATCCCTCTCTCTACATAGAGAAAAAGGAGAGATAGGGGGTGAGGTCTTAAAATTTCACAAAAAGTATTCTGCTCAAACTGAAAGATGCAGGTGAAATGAAAAAAATCTATAAAAGCTGAAAAAATCTAAAGTCGCCCCTTATGGGTGCAACTCAAAAAATATAAAATTTCGGCTTTTTGATTACAAGTTTTGTTTTCACCATCTTCGGGAGAGGTAGAGCATAACCGTGGGATTATGACCAAGTGGATTGGCTTTGAGGTCAAACTTTATGTGAGAGAATTCAAGGCTCCTCTTGCGATTGTAAGTTCGCACCGTCTTCATGGCATCCACCACCGAGACTATACGGTTCACGATGGAAAGCCCCACCAGGTACAGAGCATTCCGGGTTGCGTTTTTGCTTCGATTCTTAAGATCTCTATAGTAATACCTGGAGTCCCGACTGTCCCATTCCCAGTTCCAGAGATCATCCTCCGGATAGGGTTGCTTATCTCCTCGATGATACAATGGGGCAAACTGGTTATACTGATCCCGGCTATCATAAAAAGACAGCTGATCGAAGAAATCATCCGACTTTCCTTCTAAATTCACCTTCGCATGGGAAGCCGCATAAACCTTGTAGTCTTTTTTAAGCCACGACCCATAAGTTCTAAAACCAAAATACCCCGCCCAAAGGGAAGCCTCGGAAAAGATGAAGATCTTACCCTTGGTCTTTGATCCTCCATAGATTTCTCCAGCACCGGGCAAGAGAAGGGAAAGCAAAGCCGCCTTGGTGGCTGATTTTAAACCCTCCTTCTTCTCCCCGAACTCCCCCGGCATCTGGAAAAAATCTTCTGCTTCATCGGAGGTATAATACCGGTGTGAGAAATTCTTTTCCTCCAAATCATATAACAGATATTTACACTCTTGGGGATACCATATCGTCTTGGAGGAAGGGTTAACGGATACCAAACTTCTCTCCGTTGGGTTCCTCTCACCAGAAGCGATACCAGAGAAAACAAAGAAAAGCAAGCAGGTGAAAACTATTCTTCTCATTTCAAATCCTTTTATTCACTTTTTGTCGTTGTAACATTTGAGACTGTCGAAAAAGACCTTACATGTCATTGCCAGGAATCCCGTCCCGCCATGGCGGGACTTCGCTTTGCTCGCAATGATGGTAACCTGAGTTTTTCAACAGGTGCATGACTTTAAAAACGCATGCTCACCGACAGTCGGGGAATTATCTCCTGATCCCTCTTTACAAATCTTGTTTTAAATTCTATCTGGCCAAACCTTTCACCCTTCTTGTTGTGTCTTTTCACTGAAATGGCGGCGTCGAAGGCAGAGAGTATGTGATTGGCCAAGGAGAACATGGCGGAATAAGTAGCCTTATTCAAAAGATCGTTGGCGTCGCGACGCACACCCAGATAGAAATCTCTATACAGGCTGAAATTGGTGGTGTTGTCATAATCAACCCACCCCCAGGCGAACTGCTCGTACTTACCTATCATCTCGTAGTATTGGTCGGTCTTTTTGTCCGGCAGATGATGAGAAAGATAGGTCCATTCCTGCTTCTCCGGGTCCCAGTATTGAGCCGTATCGGAGTCGATGTGCAGATGCTCCCACAGCCACCATTTATATTCGGTCTCAGACCAGGTAGAGTCTGCAAAAGTTCTGTATTCGTCCTCCTTGTCCTTCCCCTTGCCATGATAGTTAAAATATAGTGCCCATAGGGTAACATCCAGTCCGAAAAAGAGCGCCGCCTTTATTTTAGAACCAGCATAAAGCTCTCCACTCCCGGGAACGATCAAAGAGTAAAGAAAAGCCTTCTTCACCGATTTACCCTTAAAGCCATACACATCCGTGATCTCCTCCCCTCGCAGCGAATCACTCTGATAGGCAAGATATGAAGCGTGGGTCAATCTGAATATCTTTTGGGAGTATTGGAAATGACTCTGCGCAAAAGAATTTTGAAAGGAGAGTGCTTGCGCCTTGTTCTCAACCAGGGTATTCCCCTTACTCTGACTAACAAGTAAGAACACAAGCAATAGAAAAAACCCGATGGCTTGAAGATTTATTTTTCTCATCTTTTCCTCCTTAAAAGATCTGTCAACGAATTAAGCGAATTAAACGGATTCTATCCGCTCGATCCGCCCAGACGGGCCCGTATGGGCGTCTGGGCGTTTCATCCGTTGACCTATTTGACTATCGCCATTTTAAAAAATACCACCTGATTTTCGTTTGTAGACTTTGCCTCCACCCGGCACAGGTAAACCCCGCTGGCAAATTCGGAGCAGTCCCACTGAAGTTCATTGTGAGTGTGTCCCTCCCCGGAACCGGCAAACTCATCCACCAGCATGCCGGAGAGATCATAAATTTTTATGTTCACCTCCGCATCCTCTTTCAAGAAATATCTGATTTTAGTCTCACTTTTAGCCGGATTGGGATAATTGAAAGCCATGTTTGCAGGCAACAGTTCCCCTGCCACAGGCGGCACAGGTAGAGTATCCTTGGGGAGATAATTGGTGTGGCCGCCATCATGGCCAAACATGACCCAGGGGAAGTTTTCTTCCTCATATTCTCCTGGCAAATCCCAGGCATAAATAAACCCGTCATCGCTGGCGACTAAAAGCTCTGAATTTATATACTTGTCCAGATT
>Ga0209635_10002280_pt1 | contig 14640 bp, 16 predicted proteins | sample DeeMarSWOR230_32_FD_187463 | JGI IMG/M metagenome (GOLD analysis project Ga0209635, IMG submission 187463) | Marine sediment microbial communities from White Oak River estuary, North Carolina - WOR-2-30_32 (SPAdes) (version 2) | ecosystem: Environmental > Aquatic > Marine > Intertidal zone >... | reverse complement strand
ATGTGAGCGCCCGTCCATGTCGAAGGATTCGACTGCAAAGATAAGGATTATGAATGCAACACTTCAGCATGAAACCGGAGAGAGCGGCGCTTAGCTCGGCAACTCCGAGAAATGAAGAGATATCCCCGCATGAGAATATCTACCTGAGTACAGGTAAGATGAACCTGAACTGGACAGAGGTGCTCTAAAGAATGGGTAGCAAACCGCTATTGTACGAACGCCGATTACAGATCAAGCACTTCTTCGATGATCGGAATACCGGTGCAACTCGGAGAACATGGCTTGAGCTACAGCTTGCACCCCCGGAGAAGACTCCTGAGGGATGGGTAGATGACGGGAAGATACGTTTCTCCCTAGGAGAAGACCGAGACGTCAAGGGTGCATTTCTTCTTTCCATAGATGAAGCAAGTCGGCTTCTCAAATGCCTCGAAGTAGCTGTGGAAGACCACGAGGCATTGAAGGCAGATCTTTGGAAGAAGTAGAGTAGGAGGGAAACCAGCCTCTGTTTATTTGGGGGCAGAACCTCCCAAGTTCTTTGTTGCAGCATTACACCCAGAATATACTTATTCGACCGGTCTCCAGTAATCACCTAGCGTTACAGGAGGAATCCCGATGGTCGGTCCCAACATCTCGACGGACATTACCGCACTCATAGACATTGATTTCCCTATGGTTGACGTGCTTGCCGTGACTCCTTATGTACTGCCGCTCCTCTTCATAGGAACGGCTCTGTTGCTTTACCAGCGGCATCTGCCACGCGAAGCGCTAAGACGCAATCTATTGGTTGCGGGTGGCCTAGGATGTTTGATTGCGGCGATTGTCATGACACTCTATGCTGCTTTCGGCGGCACTCCATGGGTCGAAGGTTACGACTTTGGTTCATGGTGGCAATTCATGCAGGTAATACAGCTGCTGACGGACACCCTATACGGATCGATATATGTGGGAGTCCTATACATCGCTGCCCTCGCCGTAATCTTTGCCGCAGTAGCACGTAGGGTAATCTCACCCCCGGACCCTGACTTTGTTGCCCTCCGCAGCGACCTCAAGGAATCGCAAGATGCCTCGAAGAGCATCAAGGCAGAGATGCAGAAGCTTGAGGAAGAAAACAAACGCCTTCAGGAGTTCTTGTCAGAGAGAGAGAGTTCACTCACCGCAGTACAGGCGCAACTCGATGCCATCAAGAGTGAGACTGCAGAGAGGGAGAGAGCGATGGTTCAAATACAGGCCAAGCTGGCCGATACTGCGACAAGTCCAGAGCGAGAGGAAGAGCTTCTCATGACAATCACACACAAGGACCAGACGATAAGTGACCTTCAGGCCGAGATTGCCCACCTGAAGCTCCGCGTGGAATCCGCCGCAGCTGTTCCCGATGCCGATTCCAAGTATCGCGATTACGTCCGAAGAGCCGAAACCGCGGCCGAAGTGTCGGATAGTGTAATATCAGACTTGGCAGAGCTAATCTCGCAAGTCGAAAGCAGCTCGCTAGATGTGGCAGCCCAGATTGCACTGACAACACTAATCAAGAGCATGGGACGTGCGATGGGACGCGTTTCGGAAGCCGCAGGGGGAGCTGCTGAGCCGAGGATTGAGCTGATCGGGGCAGTCATGATGGCCCATGAGGTTGTAGATGCTGTCAAGAAGCTAACAAGGGGATCATAGACGAAAAAGCAACCAATGACATCTTGTCGGGACGCGTCGTTGCTTCGACAGCATGACCATGGTTCTGAGCACGCCTCTAGGAATGATACGTCCATCTTACTGAAGTAGCAGAAGTCATAAGCAGATTTCCCAAGAGGAGTACTGTAGCCAAGGAGTGGATTGTGCAGTGCACACCAAAGAAAAGATCATGGTCGCACTCTTGATGATTCTCTCGGCGCACTTGCTCTTTGCTCCTGTCACTACGGCTGAAGCGACTCCAAACCGAGGAACTGACACTCCAACGATTAGTAACAACATCATCTCAATGGGCAGAGTAACAGGCCCCATGATTGAAGCAAACGAAACGACAACGACAGAAACACCGCCTCCTGAACTAAATCCAATCACGATTGGGCTTATTGGAGGAATTGATATCGGTATTGTCTTCGCGTTGATGTTCTTCATCGTGAAGAGGAAGTAGACTGGTGTCACTTCACAAGAATAGACCAGTAGAGCTAGAATCTCTCAGAGATGACCACCTCTGAAACAGCCCTGCGGGAACGCCTCTCCGGAGCTGAACGGGCGGGCTTCCCGATGGGTAGTATTGCGACCGGCCTCATCTCATCTGGGACATTCACCGCATCTCTGACAAGACCTTCGTCAAAGGCACCTACCCAACACGCGCCGTATCCCATGATGTGAGCTGCGAGAAGAACGTTCTCTGTCAGTGCTGCTGTGTCCTGAAGGACATACAGAGTCCTTCCTCGTTCTTGGTATCTCGCGGCTGACTCGGCGGGTACAGCACAGACTACGAGTACTACAGGTGCTTCCGCAATGAATCTCTGGTCATAGGCAGCCCTTGAAAGGCGACTTCGTGTAGACTCATTCTGGACAACAACAACGCGCCACGGTTGTCGATTTCCAGCCGAGGGAGCACTGAATCCAGCCTCCAAGATGCGTTCCACGTCGCTCGCAGGAACGGAATCATATTTGAACTTGCGAACGGAGCCTCTACTCAGTATTGCTGCAATGCATTCCTCATTCATCTTGTATGACCTCCGGATTGACGACGTAGGGGGGTACAGTGCCCCCCAGAGCCGCTATCAAGTTTTCGGCACAGATTTGAGCCATCCTATCCCTAGTCGCAATGGTTGCACTGCCCACATGAGGAGTAACGACCACATTGGGCAGCTGCAGCAAGGGATTTTGAATAGATACCGGCTCCTGCCTGAAGACGTCAAGACCGGCGCCTCCCAGATGCCCTGATTTCAGAGAATGATATAGCGCATTCTCGTCTACAATGGACCCTCTCGACGTATTCACAAGCACAGTCCCGGGTTTCATCATAGCGAGTTCTTTGGCGGCAATCATATCTCGAGTATCATCGTTGAGTGGCACATGAATCGTGACGATGTCTGATTCTTTGAGGAGTGTCTCCAAGTCGGTATTCTCGGCACCAGTTTCCCTTTCAATCTCATCTGTTTGGTCATTTCTGGTGCGGGAGTGATATAGAATCCTCATTGAGAACCCTGTTGCCCTCCGCGCGACTGCTCCGCCAATCCTGCCAAGCCCGATGATGCCAAGGGTAGACTTGTGGATGTCCCTTCCGAGAAGCATCCTAGGGCCCCATGCAACCTTCCACTTTCCCTCACGAACATACCTATCAGCCTCTACGATTCTCCTGCACGCAGACATGATTAGTGCCCACGTGAGGTCAGCGGTCGTTTCAGTGAGAACACCTGGCGTGTTCGTTACGATTATCCCTCTGCGCGTGGCAGCAGAGATGTCGATGTTGTCGAAGCCCACCGCATACTGAGATATGGCCTCTAGTTCTGGAAGAGACTCAATTACTACGGTGTCAATGGGGTCAGACAAGAGCGTCACGATTCCACTGCAGCCCTGTGACTTCTGAATGATGTCAGACTTCGAGGGAGGAGTTTCATGCCCCCATATGATAGTCCGAAACTCAGCCTTGATGGCATTCAGTCCAACGTCTGGTATTCTCCTGGTGACAAAGACTCTCTTGGGCATTCCAGGTCTCTCCGCTGAACATGGGTGATGCAACGAAACGAATGAAAATGCCGTACTTGAATGCTATCTTCCACCATTTTCCTTTGTGCACCCGAAGACACATGCTTGAAACCATTTCCTTATATTTAGTCTAAGGAGTCTATTCTGATGATTCTCGTGGGGATGACGTGAGATGTCTATTCGACTCCCTAAGAGCGCGAAGATAGTGCTCGCTCGGCTGACAGTAGACGGACCGATGACACCCAAGGACATCAGCGACACAGTCGATTTAGCTCCCAGAACAGTGAGTTTTGCACTTCGAAAACTTATGAAGGAGGATCTATGCCGGAAGGTCCCAAACCTTAGTGACATGCGATGTCCCTATTACCGCAGCAACATGCAAAGGGTCAGGGAACTCAATTTGATCTTTAGTATTGACACTTACTACCGACTGAGGCCCTCACCAGGCAGTGTTGATTCTTCTCGCTCCTTCAACCGTTGATTGGCGTTTCGCCATCGATAATGTGATTTCTCGACTTCTCGTATTTCATCTTCCCAATTTAGAGTATCTACTCCTGCTTGAGGAGCATATGCGGAAAACCATCTTCTTATATTAGGTGGAGAGAAGATATCCCCACAAAGCCACCAAGACAAAACATGTGGTATAAGAGATGTCTGTTGATCTGCCCAGGAGTGCATTGATCATTTTAGAGCGCCTTACACTCGAAGGTCCGATGACACCTAAGGACATCAGTGTAAGAGTCGACCTGGCACCTAGGACAGTATCTTTTGCTCTGCGGAAGCTAGTTGGCCTCGATTTATGCAAGAAGGTTCCCAACCTACAGGATATGCGCCAGCCCCTGTACCTAGCAGACATGAAAAGAGCCGAGGAGTTCCGCAGGAAGTTCGAGAAAATCATTCTTCAGCTTACTCAGAGATCTCCTTGATGCTCTTAGGGCCTCATTAGTCGGCTGGAATCATTCTTGCCAGGCCGGTTGAAATTAATACGGGATGGTTAGATGACAAAGGGAGAGGTCAAAAGATGGCTCACGAAGGTATTACGATAGTCTTGGTGCTGTTGGGAATCGTTCTTCTTGTTTCGTATCAACTTGGCCCAAGCAATGAAGTGCGAGCTGTGAAACAGCTGGAGGCCAAGGCTATGCTGATACCATCTGCCGTCCTACTCTTCATTATCGCCGCGGTGCTGTTCAGCGGAATCCTTGGCCCCTAGTCATACTGCATCGAAATCAGTCTGCAAAAAATCGCGGCAGAAACGAAGTCAGCAGTAGTGCCTGGGTTTAGTAGATTCCCTTCTTCTCGGAGGACCATGTCAAGGTGGTCCAGAAGGTCGTCGGTCGCTTTTCCGTTCATGCCCTCAAGCACGATTTTCGCAGCAAGTGACCGAACCTCCTCAGCGCGTTCAAGTCCTGCCTTCTTGGCGATAAGACCGTCTGGCTTGCGAGAGAGTTGCCAGATGAATGTTCGTACTATCCCTTCTTCAAGGTCTTCCAGGCTCTCCGCGACCCTTGCCAAGTATGGATGGACTTCGTTGATGATGCCATTGAAGTATTGAGACCATTCCTCGCAGATGGGATCAACTTCAGCTGACCTTCGAAAGAGGCCTTGGAGAGTAGTTGCGTCCTCTCGGATGTTGTCGTAGACTAAGGGGTTGTCAATGTCATACCGGTCATGAATGTCCGTCCAGGTAGCGTCTTCCTTGTTCAGTTCCCCGCCAGGTCCAACAATGTGAAACGCCTTGTACAAATTGACTGTGTCCTCGACCGTGGAACTGTCCAGAATTGTCTTCAGCCACTTCATCATGGCCTTTGATGTAAAAGAGCCAGACCCTGACACTGTTGCTCCAGCCGCTACCGCAAGAGGTACATGGAGAAGGAGTGTCCCGAAGATCGTATTTCTCTGATTCAATCCAGAGAAGACATCTCGAGAGCACTCAAGTATCAGCTTTCCCAGTTGTACCTCTTTGGGCTTTATGTCCCCCTCGGCTAGCTTCAGGCCTGTCTGGGCCGCCATGTACAGCCCTCTCCCCACAAGGGAAGCGCTTGCCAAGAAATGTCTATAGCCTGTATCCGAGAAACGACGGAGACGGCTGACATTTCCCGGTTTCGGAGAACTCACTTCGAGAAGTATAGACAGCTGGCCCAGACTAGCCAACGACCAGGCGATTTCTTCTTTCAAGGCGTTCCTGCAGCCTGACATCTCCTGATAAAGGCATTCATGTTCACTGGAAAAGCCTAATTAGCATCAGATGAGTGCCCTGCTCGACTCACAATGAGCCTATCTGCCCGGCTGACGTTCTCTCAAATCGGCCTTCTCGTGTCCATCATTGTCTATCTTGCAGTGAGAGGGTTCTTTGTTGTCCTTAACATTGGACTTCTATGGACAACTGTTGGTGGTTTCTTGGCTATTGCCTTTCCAATTCCTTCGACAGCAGTACTCGGATTCACAGCCTGCGTTGTTTCGTATGGTTATTCGTACTTAGGACTCTGGATGATGGATCGTGGTTTCCACTACCCCGGCATGTTGACAATCTTCATGGCAACTATAGCTATCCCCGGGGGCCTCGGAGTCTACTCATGGCTCGGGTTTCCACCCATCTAGAATCGTGTTATTCTTGGGACTAGTTCTGTGGCCCGCCCTTTCAACACAATATCGGCAACTCCAGTCCTGTTAGTTCCTTCAAGATTGACCAATATTACCTTGGCACCGGAGTTCTTGGCGAGCTGAGGAAGAAAGGCTGCCGGATAGATGGTCAGGCTTGTACCAATTACCAACATCAAGTCAGTTTCTTTGCATAACCGTATGGCCTCAGCCATCGGTCCCTGGGGCATGGGCTCACCAAAAAGCACGGCCTCGGATTTGAGAATACCCTCGCACTTTTCACACCTCGGTGGTATCTCGCCTGCAACAACGCGTCTGTGTATCTCCTCTCCGATGTATTCAGTCCCACAGTTCATACAGTAGGCACGCAGGTAGTTACCGTGGAGTTCTACAACTCGAGTGTTCCCAGCCACCTGGTGCAAGTTGTCGATATTCTGAGTGATGACCGCCTGCAGTCTACCCTGCTTCTCGAGTTCGGCCAGCTGAAGGTGTGCCTCGTTTGGCTTCGCCTTGAGGAGGACTTCAGCAAGCTCTTGCCCCATTGTCCAGAACTTGCTAGGATCTTTGAGAAAGCTCTCGTAAGTTGCATACTCGTGCGAATCGTACCTCTCCCATAGGCCTCCCTCAGAACGGAAATCTGGAATCCCAGAGTCAACACTTATGCCCGCTCCAGTAAGTGCCGTGACCCTGCTGGCGCTCTTCACAAGTTCCCTAGCCTTTTCGATCTCTTCTTGTGTTGCCATGATAGTTCTTCCCGAGTATATGTGCAAATGTTGTTTTCGGTAAGGCAGTACCGTTTATCCAGCCCACATCGGTCGAGGAAACGTAACAGGACTTTGCAGGCTTTCCTCGTGCCATGTCGAAAAGTTTTTTTTGGATTTTGAAGAGTCGCCCCCGACCGCTGGGGAGAGCGATGGGTGGCTGCCTAGGGCTCTCCCGATTCTGAATGTGTTTGCGTCTCAGGGATAGACAGGTGGAATGACCAAGCCATGACTGAGAAGAATAATGATGATCAAGAAACTGAAAACGAGCCGTTGGTTGAGGATTTGGAAGCCGAAAATGGAGAATCCGAGAGGGCTCCCCTTGATGAACTCAAGGCTGAGCTCGAAGAGTCGAGGCTCTATGCAGATGAACTTCAGGATAAGTATAAGAGACTTCAGGCCGAGTTTGACAACTACAAGAAGATGACGCAGAGTCGTTACAGCGAGGTCACCAAGATTGCGGGCGAAGGAGTTATCCTAAAGATGCTCGACGTCTATGACAACATCGAAAGGGCTCTCGAGGAGGGCTTCAAGAAAGACCTCAAGACAGCGAGGGAAGGTATCGAGGCGGTCGGTCGACAGATGTTCTCTCTGTTGGAGAGGGAGGGAGTTCGTCCTATCGAATCGCTAGGAAAAGAATTCGACCCATATTACCAACATGCTGTAGGTACTGCCAATGACCAAGAAAAGCCAGATGGTGTAATTGTTGGAGAGTACCAGAAGGGTTACATGATTCATGAGAGGGTCCTACGACCAGCGATAGTGGTCGTGAACAGACATGAAATCCCAGAGACGGCCGAGGATAAATTAGAAGAAGAAGACAAAGGTGAGTAATGATGGCGAAAGTTGTTGGCATTGATTTGGGCACTACAAATAGTGGAGTCGCATACATGGTTGGCGGCAAGCCCACTATTATCACAAATGCAGAAGGGGGAAGACTGACCCCCTCTGTTGTTGGGATTACACCGAAAGGCGAGATTGTGGTGGGAGAGCTAGCCAAGCGGCAGGCAGTATCTATGCCTGAACGAACTGTTAGGTCTATAAAGCGAAAGATGGGCCAAGACTACAAGGTGAAGATTGGGGACAAGGAATATACTCCCCAAGAAATCTCGGCAATGATTCTCACGAAACTGAAGAAGGACGCTGACGCATTTCTAGGAGAGAATGTGGTGAAGGCGGTGATTACTGTCCCGGCCTACTTCAACGACAGTCAGAGACAAGCAACAAGGGATGCAGGTCAGATTGCTGGGCTAGAAGTGCTAAGAATCGTCAATGAACCTACAGCTTCTGCTCTTGCTTACAATCTCGACAAGGGAGAGGAACTCAAGATTCTTGTTTATGACCTAGGTGGAGGAACCTTTGACGTTTCGATACTCGATATAGGTGAGGACGTCTACAAGGTGATCTCTACCAGTGGCAATACGCAGCTTGGCGGGGATGATTGGGACAACAGGGTCATCAAGTGGGTTGTGGAGAAGTTCAACAAGGAAACAGGCATGAAAATAGACAAGGACCTCTCTGCAATGCAGAGGATCCGGGATGCGGCAGAGCAGGCCAAGATAGAGCTTTCGACCGTGAAGCAGACAACGATTAACTTACCATATATCACCGCAGATGAGAGTGGACCAAAGCATATCAATATGGAGATCACTAGGTCACAATTCGAGAAAATGACAGATGACCTTGTGCAAGCTACTCTTGGTCCAATTCGGCAGGCGCTCTCAGATGCGAAGATGGAGCCGGAGCAGATTGACAAGATTTTGCTTGTTGGTGGCGCAACTCGGATGCCAGTGATTCAAGAAACTGTCAGAGCCATGTTCGGAAAGGAAGGTGATAAGAGCATCAATCCAGATGAAGTCGTTGCTCTGGGTGCCGCGGCACAGGCTGGAGTGATAGCAGGAGAGACCGACATTCTTCTTCTTGACGTCACACCGCTGACCTTGGGTATTGAAACACTGGGAGGAGTGGCAACTCCACTGATTGAAAGGAACACCACGATACCGACACGGAAGAGCAAGATATTCTCCACGGCTGCAGACAATCAGACTGCTGTTGACATTCATGTAACACAGGGTGAGAGACCCATGTCAAAGGACAACATGACATTGGGGAGATTTCAGCTCGTGGGCATCCCGCCTGCACCAAGAGGGGTTCCACAGATTGAAGTATCATTTGACATTGACGCCAACGGAATCGTGAATGTCAAAGCAAAGGATTTGGCCACAGGAAATGAGCAAAGCATCACAATCACTGCAAGTACGAATCTCTCCGACACGGATATCGAGCGAATGGTAAAGGAAGCTGAGCAGTATGCAGAGGAGGATGCCAAACGTAAGGCAGAGGTTGAAACAAAGAACATCGCTGACCAGATGATTTGGCAGGGCGAGAAGCTTGTCAAAGACCTAGGTGACAAGGTACCAAAAGACCTCAAGAAAGAGCTCGAAACCAAATCCGAAGAGCTCCGAAAGGCAATTGAGGCGGAAGACTACGAGAAGATGAAGATTGGCACTGAAGAAGTCCAGCAAGTCATCTATAAGATTTCAGAGAAGGTCTATGGTGCACAGGGACCCGGTGCCGCTGGTTTCGACCCTAGCCAGATGGGGTTTGATCCTGGCCAGATGGGCACGGCTCCGGGATCTGCTCCCGCAGGAGAATCAGAGAAGCCCGATGACGAGGATGTCGTCGATGTCGACTTCGAGGACATCGAGTAGAGTGTGTATCACTGGTGAAGTTGATTGGCATCTGATGATTACTATGAACGACTCGGTGTGGGGAGAAATGCCACACCTGAGGAAATCAAGAAGGCATATCGTGCACTTGCCAAGAAGTATCATCCAGACCGAAATCCCGGTAACCAACATGCCGAAGAAACCCTGAAAGGAATAAACGAAGCATACGAGATTCTCAGCGATCCAGAGAAACGAGCCAACTATGACAGATGGGGAACTGCAGACTTCCAAGGAATCAATATGGATGGGTTCGGCGACATCTTCTCTGAGATATTCCGTGGATTCTCAGGCTTTGGGGATTTTGGCTTTGGCAGGAGGGGACGTGCTGGACCGCCCCCCGGTCAGACCCTGAGAGTGACCATTCCATTGTCCTTTGAGGACGCATTCTTTGGTGTGGAGAAAGAGATTGCCTTCAATAGAATGATTCACTGCGAGTCTTGCAGAGGATCGGGCGCAAGTGCCGGGAGTTCTCCGCGAGCATGCCCTACATGCAGGGGTCGCGGACAGGTCATGCGTTCCATGGGAGGGTTCATGTCTGTGTCGCAGACGTGCCCTTCATGCGGCGGGGTGGGAGAGGTCATCGACACACCCTGCAAAGAGTGTAGTGGGAAGGGACTTCAGAAAGAGAGAAGAGAGATCAAAGTGCCGGTTCCGCCTGGAGTTGAGGATGGACAAGCCCTAAGGATACGCGGCGGAGGCAGTGCTGGGCCACGGGGTGGTCCTCATGGCGACCTGATTCTCGTGTTCGCGGTTGAGCCGCATGATACGTTCATTAGGAAGGGGCTGCACATCTACATGGAAATGGAAATACCGTTCTCGCTTGCAGTGCTTGGCGGGGAAGTAGAAGTCCCAACCATGCGCGGAATGAGCAAGATGAAGGTAGGAAAGAATACTCAGGGAGGGACCATCTTTCGGATGAAGGGTAAGGGAGTCTACTCCGACGACGGCAGAAAGGGAGACCAACTCGTTCGCGTAGTCATTCACATTCCGAAGAAGCTAACAAAGGAACAGAAGAAGTACCTTGACAAGTTTGATTCTGTATTTGGTTAGAAGCTGAGCGGCTTACATACGCATGCTTTCATCCTGAGTTTTGGGAAGCTGTTCGTGTTTGCGGGGATTACTACCCATGCTGTATCAGCCCCGCGGCCAGTGCCTCCAATGCACACCACATCACGGTCTATCGTAACAAGACCGGCGTCAGCGGCCATCAGAGCAATCTCGGCGCAGACCTTGGTCCCCTGCCCGAATGTACGAAATGCTATTGCCATGAGCTCTGTGGGTGTCCACGTACCTAGTTCCTTCCTGAAGCTTCTGGCAACTCCAGCAAAGGCATGGGTGGCGGTCAGAATCTTCGCACCTGCATCGAGGATTGCCTTACGATTCGCGTCTTCAAGTTCATTTTCGTTGGGTATTAGGAAACCGGTATGATGTGTGACAACTATTACCTCATGGCTGGAGAACCTATTGACGGCCGCAAGACCTGTCGCTCCGGTCGTTGTTGCCACCACGATGTGCCTAATCTCGGTGTTTTTCTTCAGGAACGACTCCACCACAGAGAGGACTTCCTCGGTGTGGTCAGGAGAAGCCTCATCTAGGTGAACTGTTTCGATCTTCATGAGGGACTATGGAGGCTCATCCCCGCTTTAGGATTACCTATCTCGACTTAATTGACGTCAGCGTCAATTTTCCTCCGCAGAACTAGACTCCTGAGCTCCATTCGCATGTTTGATGAATACTCACGCGGCTCACGAAGCATCAAGTAGAGTGAAGAGGATATTAACCTCAGAACCGCGCTCAACACCATCATTGAGAAGACTGCAAAGTGAGCTCCCATAACGAGAGCCATTGAATCCCCAAGGAGTCCCGATGTCAGAGCACCAAAGAAGTAGATGATTCCGGTGAAAGTGTTGAACACTGCTAGATGAGCACCTCTTTCCTTCTCGGGAGCGATATCAAAGATGTAGGCAGTAATCGAGTTGACGCTCGTTGCTACACTGAAACCGGCCAGAGCGTTAGCCATGTATATCATGATAGCATGCGTAGCAACAGCATACATGAGCGGAACAATGAACAGGGACCCTCTTCCTGCAAGAATCAACGGCTTCCGACCTACTCGATCACTTAGGTTCCCCATAGGAATTGTGAAGAGGATTACTGTGACACTCATGACAGCCGAGGCGATTGCAATCTCTAGGTTTGTGAAGCCGAGCCAATCCTTCTGGACAACTATGAAGTATGGCCAGGCCATTGACATCGCGAACGAGAAGAAGACCGAAACAAGAGCAAAGCGTCTGAAATCACCCGGTCGAGAGAGTAATGTCAGTACGGGAGGAAATTCTCTCTTCTTCGCCGGATCTCTTTTCCCCTCTCTGATTGTTAGAGATAGTATTGAGGTCACGATGCCAAAGATAGCTGTGAAGTAGAACGGCAAATAGTAGACCTCTCTCCAGGCCTCTACGGACGGCAATAGTATCAGTCCGAAATCCCCTAAGGCTGCTCGGAGAGAAGGAATCAACGCCGGAAATCCTGCAATAAAACCGGAAGCCAACGTTGCCACCAAGGATGCTACACTGGTTGCCATACCAAGCCTACCTAGCTCGGTCCCTCTGTGCTCCTCGTCCATGAGACCACCCAACAATGACTGCCAGGTGGGAATCTGTATACTGAACAGAATTGACTGAATTCCATATAGCAGTATCATCTCAATGGGAGTAGCCGCCCAAAGGAACAGGAACACCATTGCCAGCCCAGTGAGCGTTCCAAAGGCAACGAATCCCTTCGCATGACCAATCTTGTCACTCCAAGCTCCCCACGCCGGTTGGAGGACTGAGGGTGCAGCATTTCCCACACTTCTGAATGCACCAAGCTCGGCGTAGCTGGCCCCCATGTCAATCATGTAGGCCAAGAGAAAGGGTTGATGGAGACCCATAGCAAATTGAGTCAAAGATCCGATGACGTACACTCTTGGCGGGAGCTTCTGCCGCTGAACTTCTTCCGCCGAATCGGTCATCTTCATCCACCCTTGGTGACGTGCTGCTAAGTGACCAACATTTAACTCTAGTTCTGACGATATCAGCCTACTACAGTTTCAGCGAAAACCGTCACTGTTAATACGATGGGTTTCGTGGGTCATGTGGTTGTGAGAGCTCAAACATGCTCGGTGACAACATATATCGAAAACGAATGAAGCAAATCTCAGAGGCTTTGGAACAAATAGGAGTCGACTTCGCACTCCTTACTCCCTCTCCCGCGTTCCAGTATGTGACCGGCATTCGAGGAGGAATGATGGAACGTCTTGTTGCTCTTCTGATGAAACCTGATCAGGACCCCAAGATGGTGGCGCCCTCATTCGAGGTCTCCAATCTTTCGGAGCATACATGGGTTGAAGATTTCCTTCCTTGGGCTGAAGACGAAGACCCTTACAAGATCGTTGCTAGTGAGGCGGGAGCTGAGGACGGAGGCCATTCTGTCGCATTTGACGAACACCTGCCCTTAGGGGTCTACTGGAAGGTGGAGCAGGCGTTGGGTGGATTCCAGCGCACCACCTCTCTAACGCCTATAATCAATGAGATGCGACTCATCAAGAGTGATGAGGAGATTGATCTCATGAAGAGGGCAGGGCGAATCATTGATTCAGCAGTGACCAGGGCATTCAAAGAAGCCAGTTTTGGTATGACTGAGGTAGAGATGCGCCAGATTGTGCATGTTGAAGTCATTCGCCAAGGCGCTGAACCCACCTTCGCTGCTGTTCAGTTCGGCGAAAACAGTGCGGTGGCCCACGCCGCCCCTGGGCAGCGCGAGCTGAAGAGGGGCGATGTAGTTCTTCTCGATTGTGGATGCGTCGTCGGTGGCTACAACACAGACATGACACGAATGGGAGTTGCAGGCCCTCCATCTGATGAGATTAAGCACATTCACTCTATTGTGCTCGAGGCACAAGAGAACGCAATAGAACGGATTGCTCCCGGACTTGCATGTGGAGCTGCAGATGGGATTGCTCGCAAGGTGATTGAAGAGGCAGGGTATGGACATTGCTTCACACACAGATTGGGCCATGGTATAGGGATTCAAGTGCACGAACCCCCATATCTTGTAAGGGGCAATGCGCTAGAGCTCCAGCCCGGGATGACACACAGTGTCGAGCCAGGCATCTATCAAGAAACTAAGTTCGGTGTCAGAATTGAGGACTTGGTCTGTGTGAGAGAAGATGGTGCAGAACTGTTGACCTACACTCCAAAAGATCTCGCCATAATGGACATCTGATCTGATTCATTCGCTCTCTTTAGGCTCTTCTTGTGCCCTAGAGAGAATGTCCTCCATTCTCTTCTTGTCTTCTTCAGATAGGCGCTCCATCGCCTCTGCCGACTGTCTTAGCATCGGCGCCATGACGAGCGAATAGACTGCAGGCAGAGCAGCAATAGTCTCCATTCTCTCAATGTAGTCCTTCTCTGCAAGGTCACGGGATTCCTTTAGAGCCTCCTTGGAAACCTCTCCTTGACCAACACCGGGACAATTCTTGTTGCCTAGATAGTACTTCTCACCATCATGCTGCAAAGGGAACGTCTGGCAAGAAATCGGACGAGAGTATCTGATGGTGCATCCATTGGCATCCTCATCAAAGAATACACAAGCGGTCCCGTCGGGATCATCCTTGAGGGGCTTGCGAATAGTTTCTATCACGAAAGGGTCCTTCTCAGACCTAGGAGGCACGATTGTCAGACCAGCAATGATGTGGCCAATGTATCCCTGTGTGGTCCATCTGCTGAGGTCTCCAAGTGTCACATTGACGTTGGGGCGAATATGGCACTCTCGAGTCGTGCACTTCTGTTCGAGGCACTTGAAACTGTACTTCGCTTTCTCTGACTCTTCGGACAAATCGC
>Ga0209635_10002278_pt1 | contig 14650 bp, 13 predicted proteins | sample DeeMarSWOR230_32_FD_187463 | JGI IMG/M metagenome (GOLD analysis project Ga0209635, IMG submission 187463) | Marine sediment microbial communities from White Oak River estuary, North Carolina - WOR-2-30_32 (SPAdes) (version 2) | ecosystem: Environmental > Aquatic > Marine > Intertidal zone >... | reverse complement strand
TAAGCTCCCTGTTGAGGATGCCGAATTCCATTTTCGTGTCTGCCACTATTATGCCATTGGCTTCGGCTTTCTTTGAAGCTCTTTCATAAATTCTTAGGCATACCTCTCCGATTTCCTCCGCTAAAGTCTTTCCGACTTTTTTTGCCGCTTCTTTTTGTGTCATTTCTATGTCATGTCCTGTCTCTGCTTTTGTGGTGGGTGTCAGGAGGGGTTTGGGTAATCGTTCAGCCTTTTCTAAGCCTCTTGGTAAATGTATTCCACAGATAGGTTTTCTTTTTTGATAATTTTCCCAAGCTGAGCCATAGAGGTACCCTCGAACAACGAACTCAACTTTTATGTTCTCTGTCTTTTTCACTAGAACTATTCTGGGGTCGACAATCTCTATTATGTGATTTGGTACTATGTCTTTTGTTTCGTTGAACCAGTAGGCTGAGAGTCTGTTGAGTGCTTCTCCTTTGCAGGGAATGCCATTGGGTAGAACTATGTCGAAGGCTGAGATGCGGTCTGTGGAGACAATTAAAAGTCTTTCATCTAGGTCGTAGAGGTCTCTGACTTTCCCTTTTTTGAATAGGGTAAGTGGGAGTTGTGTATTGAGGATGACGTCGATATTCATCGTCTTTTCCAGCTCTAGATTTAGGCTTTGGCGGTTTTTTTAAGCCTTCTCATATAAGCCTCAACCTTCTTCTGCAAATTTTTGTCGAAGAGGGCAAGCATTTTTACTGCTGAGAGCGTGGCATTTTCGGGTCTTGGCACATAAGCCACTGCAACGCCTTGAGGTGTCACTGCAGAAGAGAAGAATTTTGCATGTCCATATTTTTCTGAGTCAGGTGGGCAGGCGATGACAGGATACTTTGTGGAACCTGCTACAACGCCCGATAGAGCATCAGATAAGCCTGCAACTGTAACAAAAACTATCTCTCTCCCCCCTTTCTCGTATTTCTCGATTTCATCAAGTAGCTTTCTAGGAGTTTTGTGAGCAGACGCAATTACATATTCGCATTCTATGCCAAAATCTTCTTGCTGCAAAAATTTGCTGATGCGAGAGGCAAAATCATAATCTCTCTTTGAACCCATAAAGACAACAATTTTTCCTTGTGACATAGTTCGTATATTACGAGTAACCCGATTTAAAGTCTCACCCTGCTATCAATATTAGAAAAGGCAATGCGTGCGCCATAGGCGCAGGTCTTGTTCCACTGCGTCTGGGGTGGATCTAAGAACGTCTGGAAAAAGTTCTTTGATTGTTTGTTTAGGAGATAACTAAAATTACGTGACCAGAAGTCATCAATATTCTCCCTATTCTTCAAAGAAGACAGCTACATTTTTGGCTGCGAAACCGTCGATGAAAGCGTTGATGATGAATAACAATATCGCCGTGGCTAGGCTCGGTACCTTCGATTGGATAATTATGCTTGGAATATGCGCAATGATTAATGCACCGAAAAGCACGAATCCATGAAATAAATGGTTCGCCCAATCTTGTTGAGTTGAAATAGACCATATGCTTTCAGCTAGAAAACCGTTAACACCACTTAAGATGAAGAAGAACATTACTAGTCCTACTATAAGTCCTATAAGCAACCCCACAGCGATTAGAAATGCAAGGACAAAGACCCCAATGAAAACCAAGACAAGCATTATCATGGAAAATGCAAAACCATGTGCGAAGTATTTCAAAATTGTTTTGAGATCTAGTCTTTTTGTAGGTGCGGTTGGTGGTGGAGCAGGTAATTCAACTAATTCTCGCTTAGGCTTAAGGGTTGCTGCCTCTCTATTCCTACTCTTTAACTTTTCCAGTTTCTCCTCAAGCACTTTGATTTCGTCTTCTTTCTTTTCTCTTTCCAGTCTAGATATTTTCTCTTCAAGAGGTTTGATTGCAGCTTTGTACGATTCTTCATTCAATTCGCCCTTAGAAAACAGGAGAGTTAACTTGCCTATACTCTTCTTATGTTCCGTAATTTGCTTTTCAATATCTTCTTCTTTCTCTTTTCTGACAGCTTCTCCCAGCTCTTGTGCCTCTGCTAGCGTTATTTTTCCTTCCCTTTCATAGAGTGTCAGAATTGCGTTTTCTCTAGTTCTCCCCTCTCCCACAAGCTCACTTATCCTATAATTTAGCACCTCTCTAGAATTGTATGGATATCGGACTTTGAAGATTGCAAGAAGTTCCTCATAAATTTCGCCGATGTTTGCAGAAGACAAACAAATCATCTGTGAATCTTTTCTCCTTTCAAGCTTAAATTATTTAAGAAAGAAAATTCTGTAGGCACACGCAAAGTCATTTTCATTCATATACTGAAGCTCTGAGGAAATGGATTTACATGTCCCTGCGGGATAGAATAGAAAAAAGGCAGGAAGGCGGGAGATATTTCCTTTTTCAAAGGTTTAAAGCTTAATTATGAGACGCCTTTTATTGTCGGCTAAGGTGTAAACTTTGAATACAAACGAAAAGTTTGAAGAACTAAAAAAGGAGATGTTAGACAAATTCTTCAAGATGAATCCAGATTGGGCTGGCTGGCTAGGCCTTCACGATCCCTACGACTACTTACTTCCAAGAGGCGACACTGTGCACTACCTTGAAAACTTGAAATTGCTTGAACAATATGTTAAACGCTTGGAAGAAACAATAGACTACAACACTTTAAACGACACTAACAAGATAGACTGGCAAGTGTTAGAGAAAGCCCTCGAAATGTTCAAATTCGAATTTTATGAACAGCGCATTCATGAACTAAATCCCAATGCGTTCGAACAGATCGGAGGCATTTTCTTCGGAATGATAACCAAAGACTACGCACCCTTGGAAAAGCGAATTGACGCCATCATCGCAAGACTCGAAAAACTCCCAAAATTCCTAGAAGAGTTTCGATCAAGGTTCGAAAAGTCTAAACCAATAGGGCTGTGGACCGAAATCGCCATTGAATCAGCGCAACAGATGCCAGGACTATTCCAGTTCATTGTTACGGCGTCAAAAGGCAAGATCCCAGAGGATCTTCACGAAAGGCTCGTAAAAATCACCACCAGCTTGATGCAGCCCTTTCAAGAACACATGGAGTGGCTTCAAAACCTAAAGTCAAAGACAACTGAGAATTGGGCCTTAGGTAAAGAAAAATTTGAGAAACTGATCCAGCTGCGTGATCTTGGAATGACCTCAGAAGAAATTTATCAACTCGGCGTCAAATACCTCAACGAGCTTAAAGAGGAAAGAGCACACATAGCAAAACAGATTGCACCAGACAAAACTGTCGAAGAAGTTATGAAGATAATTGAAAAGAACGCTCCCAAAACCTTTGAAGAAGCCTTGAACGCAACCAGAAAAGCTATGGAAGAAGCAAAACAATTCATCATTAAAAACAACATTGCCACAGTTTATGAAGAAGACAAGCTTCTAGTGGAGGAAACTCCAGCATTCATAGCGCCCCTAATTCCCTTCGCAGCCATGATGATGCCGTCAAGATTCGACAAACCTATGATAGGAGTTTACATAGTTACCCGCCCAAAAGACATCTCAAATCTTGGCAGTCATCTAAATTATGCAAGCGTTCGCAACACTGCGGTCCACGAAGCTTTTCCAGGGCATTTCCTTCAGGGCTCAATCTCAAACAGAAGCTCGGTAATACATGTGCTTGCTTACGGAACAGAAACTACTGAGGGCTGGGCGCACTATTGCGAAGAGATGATGACGGAACGCGGATTCGTAAAGGGCTTAGAATCAGAGCTGATACAAATCAATGATGGAATCTGGCGCGCTGTAAGAATCATTGTAGATGTCAAATTATCCCGAGGCGAACTGAGTTTTGACAAAGCTGTCGATATGTTGATGAAAGAAGCTGGAATATCCAAAGAAGGCGCTTTGGCAGAAGTACGCCGCTACACACAGACCCCAGGCTATCCGCTTTCATACTTACTGGGTAAACATTTGATACTGCAGTTGCGACAAGAAGTAAAGCAGAAAATGGGAACAAAGTACAACGATAAATTCTTCCATGACACAATCACAGCAAACGGATACTTGTCCATATCGCTGCTAAGAAAGGTGTTCGACCAGAAAATAGCGAAACTTAGAGCTTAGTCAAACCTGTTTAGAGAGGCTTCATGCGCAATAGAGCGCTGATCCTCCGCCACTTTTTCTATAATTTTTTCTACAAGTTCTGGTTCAGTTGTCAATTTGCCTACTGTGTGAAGCCTGCCATGGGTATCTGTAGCTATAAGTTCCGTCACGGCAAAACCAAACGTTTCTCGTCCGTACATGTGGGGATTAGTGTTAATCACCACTGTATGAATTCCTTCTTTCCTTATCATCTTAGAGACAGAAATGACGTCGTGAATGGCAAGGTCTTCATATTCCCGACCTATTATACGAGGTTCTTCAATGAACCTAACTTCGCTGGTCTCTAGGCTTCTTGTTAAGGGTACGTTGGCACTTCCATCTGTTATGATGACTATGACAGGTATTGTAGAAGGGTCACGTCTTTTTGATTCTTTCAAAATCTCCCAACCCTTGAGCATGCCGGCAGCAAGAGGGGTGTATCCGCTGATTTTCAATCCTAGAAGCTTGTTGGCTACCACGCGCAGGTTGGTGATAGGGTGCTGAGCTATAATAGCGCCCGTGTCTTTCAAAGCAACAACACCAACACGATCTCTGTAGCGATAAGCATCTCCGTGCAGTCTTAGTATGGCTTTCTTTACAGCGTCAATGCTGAGCATCATGGAGCCACTTAGATCTAAAACAAAAATTATTGTCATGGGTGCTTTGTAACGCCTAAGCTTCTCGCGGACATCTTGAAAGCTTATGCTGAGGGCGGTCTCGAGACCAGTGTTTCTAGACTTCTGTTTTCTCGCCGCCGCTCGGATGGTTGCTGGAAAGTGTATGTCTTTTGGTTTGCCGTGAGGAAATTTCCATCCACTGGCTCTGCCTCGAGCGATGGTTGTTGTGGCTTCGGCTCTTTTTCCTGCGAAGTTGCTTGTGGTTCTATGGGTTTTTTTCACTTTGAAGGATATTTTTGAAAGGATGCCAGAATCTTTTGTTGAGCCTTTGAAGATTTTGAAAAGCGAAAATCCTATCTTCAGTTGGGGGGTTTTTGCTGCGTAGCTAATTGACGGTATCCCTTCCATCTTTTTTGCAGTAACCAGTTTGCCTTTATCTCCACTATCTGGTCTTAGCGATGATTTTTTACCTTTTGTCACACTTTGAACGGATGGCATATCCTTGATTTTTTTTCTCATTCTCCTTCCGAAAGCAAATATCACGTTTCCAAGCAATCTACTTAAGGTGACAAAAAGTTTTGACAACCGTCTCTGATATTCTAAAAGCTTTTTGTGCTTTTCAAAAAATTCTTCAACCTTATTATTTACGTCGCCCTTGACAAAGACAATTGCACGACCTTCTCTCTTCTTCTTTTTCTCCCCACCTCTCTCTTCTTGCTCCGTTTTTTCTTCAGTTTTTTTGGGCTTGTAGCCGACGGCCTTCGCTACGTTAAGTAGAGTTTCTTTTATTTCTTCGGGTGTTGCGGGTTCGAGGAAACCTCCTTCTCTCGTGCGGTGGCTTAGGGCAAGCTCCGAAGCGACCATAACATCGTCTAAGGAAACTTCCTTTCTGTTTTCAAAAGCCGCAAGAGTAGAGGCTGCTTTGCTAATGACTATGTCGGGTCTTAAGCCGTCAACTTTTAAGTCTAAACAGGTTCTGCATATGGCTTCGAGAAGTTTTTCAAGCATAACAACGCTAGTGAGAGACTCTCTTGCCTGTGCAATCCTCTTTTTAAGCTCATTTTGGACAGGTTCACATTTTTTAAGGAAAGTCTCTGGATTTGCTTCGAATTCCAAGCTTCTCCTTACGACTTCCATTCTACCTTCAACAGAAGTTATTCTTTCAACGGTGACAGATAGAGGAAAACGGTCTAGAAGCTGAGGACGAAGTTCCCCTTCTTCGGGGTTCATTGTTCCAATAAAAATGAAGCGTGATGGATGGCTTACCGAGATTCCTTCTCTTTCAACAACATTCCACCCTGTGGCGGCAGCATCAAGCAAATCATCGGCGATGTGGTCGGGTAATAAGTTGATTTCGTCTACGTAAAGTATATTTTGATTTGCCTCCGCCAAAATGCCGGGCTCTAAAGCTTCAATGCCATGTTTTATGGCTTTTTCAATATCTAAACTCCCGACTACACGGTCTTCTGTAGCACCCAAAGGGAGGTCAACAACCCGCATCTCCCTTTCTTCTAGTGGAAACTTTCCGCTTTTATGATATATTGTGCTACATTTTTCACACATGTTAGAAAGGTCGTGAGAGTTGCAGTTGAAAGGACAGTCCGCAACAACATGAATTTTTGGCAACACGTCTCTTAAAGCTCGAACAGCAGTGGTTTTGCCGGAACCCTTTGGTCCGCGAATTAGTAAGCCGCCGATGCTGGGGTTTACAGCATTTATTATCATGGCAAGTTTAAGCTTGTCCAGTTCAACGATAGCAGTGAATGGAAAGAGAATTCGTCGTTGCAAAGTTTGTTCTCCGAATAAATTAGATATAAGAACAATTTAAGTTGTGACTTTTAAGGTCGTTTGTCGAGTTGTTTTCTTACACGTCTAATTTCAAACACAACAGGGTTGTTTGCGTCAGGGCAAGCGTTGCAGATAACATCTTTGTTTTCGCTCCACGGAAATTCTACTCCATAACGCATGGCAAAAACCTTCGGAAGCAAAACCATAAGAGCACTGTAACAAATGTCGCCTTTAACAGATTTGCCGTCAAAGAATATTCTGTCGCCCATCTTGTGACCAAAAACACAAGTTCCTTTTTGGCTTTTAACTGTAACTTCAACGTTATATGACATGTTAGTCCCCTTGAAAAGAATACCTATCTATCTGTTTATAAATCAGAGACCCCTGTTTTACGCCGTTCCAAATGAATTGACTTGGTCGGGCATGTGGTTACGCAGACGCCGCAGCCAAAACACCTACCCGCATTATACACTAATTCGCCATTTTCCAAGTGACGAGCTTTAAACTGACATCTTTCAACACACGTACCGCAATTTATACATGTTTCAGAGTTGTTGACAGCAACGTACATAGACGCTACAACTGCTTCTGGAATACCAAATCGTACCAGAGCACTCATAGAGTGACAACAGCAAGAGCAACAGCTGCAGACAACGCCAGGTTTTTCACTTTCTTCGAACGTGTAAGCGATGTGAACAAGCCCAGCTCTATGAGAGCGTTCTAAGGCTTCCAGTGCCTGTTCCAAGCTTGCCTTCTTTGCCAGCCCTTTTTCTATTTGTTCTTCTGCATTTTTGTCTAAACTGATGCAAACGTCAAGAGGGGCATCGCACTTTCCAAACTTTTTTCGACAATCACATTCTTCTAAGGAGATTAGCTTTGCGTCTTTAAGAATGCGCCTCATTTCTGAAAGGTCTAAGATTTGTTGTCGTCCTTCTATGCGCATGTTGACTGGAATTGTAACTGCAACCATCGTGTTTACGTATTCTTTTTCAAGTTCTTCTCTTGTCCAATCGTTTTTCTTGGGCATCCCTTGTCTCCTACTTACCTTAAAAAAGATGAATAATTAAATGGTTTTGTTTGCCTTTACTGACTAAAACCAATGCTTGAATTCTCTTCATGTCTTCTCTGCTTCAGACGTTGCGCCAACTCAGATGCCTCTCTTGCAGTCTTTGCACCTCCAACCCTCTTAGCCTTAGCCAACTTCACTCTGACCCCACAATAGGGGCATCTTCGACTATTAGCCTTCATGTTTGCTACCAACAATCTCCCGCAGCCACTGCAAACCACGATTAAATACATACACTGACCCTACGAAAACCTTTTTCACACAAACAAGTATTTAACACATAACAGAAATGGACAAATAAAAATGAGCAACTCTAACACTATTCTCAACAAACTTGCAATGAAATACTTCGACAAAAAGGGTTACCAAATAGAACAAGACATCACGGTGGAAGGCGATTCGGGTATACCACAAAAATTCGATCTTTTAATAACCAAATCAAATGAACGACGCGTAGTCCAAATACTTAGCTGGAAACGTACAGTCGGAGTTAACGTGGTGATAAATCTTGATAAGGCATCAGAAGACGTTGGTCTCAAAAAACCAATTTTAATATCCGAAAAGTTCAGTAGCCACGCAAAAGCCTATGCAAATCGAAAAGGTGTCATCCTTTTAACCAAACGTGAACTTAACATCTATTAAAACGCAAGACTCCTTACTGAACGGATATAGATGTTACCTTGCTATTTCCTCTAGAACTCTTTTTTTTGTTTCGGTTCCTAGGACAACAACTGCAAAGGCTGCTATAATATGGGCCAACGCGAAGACTATGAAAGGTAGCCAAAGCCCTGCATTTTCCCACAACAGGGGCGTTAACGTAGGTGCAAATATTCCAGCGAAACGCCCTAAACTTGCAGCCACTCCTGAGCCAGAGCCTCTTATACGGGTTGGATATAACTCAGGAGTATAAGTGTAGAGACCTGCCCATGCACCTAAGTTGAAAAAGGATATTACAGAGCTCCAAACCAAAATGGAAGTTAGGTCTCCAGCGAATCCAAGTAGATAGCTGCCTACTCCCGCCAAGGCGAGGTATCCTATTAGAACCGGTTTTCTTCCCAAACGATCTAGAAGGAAGGTTGCACTGTAATAACCGGGTATTTGGAGCAGTGTCACGGCCAATACGAACCATATTGCTTTAACTTCTGGAAAACTCAACTCTTTCGCGTAGATTGAGGGAAGCCATATGAATATTCCATGATAGGTGTAGACTAGTATAATCCATAGAATCCATAGGAGAGCTGTCCTCTTCCAATAGGAAGATGACCACAATTCTTTCAGGGTCAATATGATTGACCGCTTATCCTCGTTTCTTTTGATTTTTTCATAGTTGAATTGCTTACTTATCGAATTTTCGGAGGTGAGCCTGCATTTTCGTAGAATTTCAAAGGCTTCTTTTTGCTTTCCCTTATTTTCTAAATAACGAATCGATTCTGGAATATACCAAACCACTAGTGGAACAAGAACAAGAGAAACAAGGGCAATGAGAAAGACCACCCGCCATCCAAACGGCTCAAGTAACACCCAGCCGGAAAATAGACCTAGTAATACTCCATAAACCCAGGATGTTTCGGTTATCCCTAGGAATCTGCCTCTATATCTGGCAGGGATATATTCAGATACATATACTCCAGGCTGGGGCAAAGCTCCCCCTAGACCTATTCCCGCCAAAAATCGCAAAACAGCCATAGAAGCCACATCCCAAGCTGCTCCGCAGAGGGCAGTGAATATAGAGGATATAATAATAGTGCAGAGCAGGGCCTTTTTGCGTCCCACAAAGTCAGTGACGAAACCAAACCCTAAAGCACCTAAGAACATGCCAACATATCCTGCGCTGGCTAGCAGTCCCATTGTCACTAAATCGTTACTAATACCAAATTCCTTTCCTATAGGGGTTAAAAGAATCGATATTAACATGACGCCCATGCCTGTAAGAGCATAAGCTAGAGAAGATATCGTTAAGATACTGTAGTGAAATCTTGAAAGCGGGGCAGTTTCTAAAAACTCTGTTAATGATTTGTTTTCCATATATTCAGCTTCCTGTTAGCCTTCAAGTAATTTCAGTTGCCTTATTTCTTTTTTGTGCGCACTCTCCCTTCGACAAAATCAAAGTGTCCTTAAGAACTCGTCAAGCCGCCCCTCAAACTCTAACTTCGTCAACCAATCCACAGCGCCCACTCGGCATTCTTTGCGGCCATCAATAACACAAAGTATTTCGTCAGCAACATCCTCAATACTTCTACTTGAAACGTCAACTTCACAAATCTTCTTCTCACCGTAAACCTTTACAGCATCAAAAAGACAGACGTCTAAAATCTCAGCTGCAACATTCTCAGCCATCTTACTAGCTTCGTAGCCTCGCTTCTTCAAAACTTGCTGCAACTCATCGGGATCGCGCCTTAAGACAAGAGCCAAAAAAACATCTGAGGCTGGCACAATGTCCATGGCGAAATGCCCGTCAATAATGATGTATCCTTCAGATTGCCCAATAATTCCCCTGACTCGCTCAGAAACCTTCTTCATATTTACAATTAAAGTTCCGCATTGTTTGTCGAAACCCCTGTGTAATCCTTCATTTCTGACTAGGTCACCCAAGTTGACATGTTTACCAGAAAGACGAGCAGTCAACAGATTAGCTACTGATGATTTGCCAACTCCAGGTGTTCCCGTCAATACTAGAACTCGTTTCATTTTTTGACGCTCTAATCAAATAAGAATGCATTTCTAGCTAAAATTCTCTACGTTCAAATGAAAATTTTAATTTCAAAGAAGTTGACAAGAAACACCGTTTTCAATGTTTGTTAAATGAACAACGTTATATCTGCTTCAGCAGCAATTTCGAGGAAAGTTGCAGCACCTGCTATTTCATCCACTTCAGGAATTAAGTCTTCTCTCTTCACTCCGAACATCTCCATAGTTGGACTGCAAGCATATGTCTTGAACAGACCTGACTGCTTCAACCGTTTAAGCATATCATAAGGTGTAGGATACTTCATTTTCTCCAAGTTCTTCCTCATCTGTGCCTCCATATGCTTGTACGTCGCCGGCAAACCAGCCTTTGCCATGGCTCCTTTGACAAGCATATTTAAACCCCAGAAGGTAAAGTACAGATGTGCCTCCATATCCATAGCTACAGCCGTAGAAGCTAAGATGAATGCGCAGTATAGTTTATCCAAGGTGCCACCTTGAACAACAATGGCTAATCTTTTTCTATTTTTCTCACCCATAACAACACCTCCTTATCTAATAGAGTTGAGAAAATAAACTCTGACTGTATTAAAATTTTCCTAAAAACCATGAAATTACTGCTTGAAAACAAGGAATTGGAGAAAAATCCCAACTCAGCAATAAATCTTAGGTGCTTAGCTTGGTAGGCATACTAACAATCGAAGAAAGGCTATTGAGGCTACGTTTCTAAATAGACCAAGCCGCTTCTTAGCTATCGTGAAGCTGAACAGAGCTTTGCTTGTTTTTCTTCCTAATCCTGGAAGAATTCATGAATTATTGAAGCTGAGAGTGAAAGTGGACCTTAGAGAGCTGAAGAAAAAAGGGAGGAAAAGCTTTTTGATTTAATTGGATTTTTCCATGAGAACCAGATCATTTCTATTGATCCTCGCATTCCTAACAAGTTGGTCTCTGTTGCCTTGAAAAAGGAGGACATAGAGGAGCTCGAAGGTTACACAGAAATGGAGTCAGAATATAGTTTAGCCAATAACTCAGAGCCTTGCATATTAGAGGTGGAATCCTGCACTCTCGTGAAAGATGGAAAAGCTTTGTTCGCTGATGCAGTTAAGATAAGAGGAAGAAAGCATGTGGAAACACTTGCAGAAGCAAAAGCCAAAGGGCTATAGAGCTTATGTCTTATTCATTGTCCAAGGAAATTGACGCTTCGGTTCTTTCTCCCAACAATGAGTTTGATCCGAAATTTGGAGAAGCTCTCCGAGAGGCTGCAAGGAAAGGGGTGGAAGTGCATGCTTACTATTCTGAATTTGCTCGAAACAAGATTGTGCTGAGGGGAAAGTTAAAAGCAGAATTGTAAGCAGAAATGTGAAGAAACGTGAACTACAACGTTTGGGGAATCTGCCGTTCATACTGCAACTCGTATAATCTCCGCATCTTCTCCAAGGTATCAATCTCATCCACGCTTTTGTCTGGACGAAAGCGTACAACTTTAGGGACTCGTAGCGCATAGCCGCTCGTATAGTCGGTTGCCATTTGGATTTCCTGATAGGTGACTTCCACCACGATTGATGGTTTTATGAAAACGCCTTCTTCATCTTGACTATATTTTGTGCTTTCAACAAGATTTCTAAGCTCTTCCATAGCGCTTTCAGAAAGATTTGAAACCCTGCCTATAGCATAGAGTTTCTTTTCGTCAGGATCGCGGACAGCCATCAAGAAGGACGAGTATAGACCTGCACGTTTACCTTTACCATACAACGCCTTTACCAGCGTACAGTCGATGGTGTCGCGTTCTGGTTTCAGTTTAACCCATGTATACGTTCTTCGTCCAAACTCATAAGGGGAGTTTAAGTCCTTAACAGCGATGCCTTCATAGCCCTTCTGTAACGCTTCTTCGTAGAACCCCATTAGCTCAATTTCGTTTTGACATTGTTTGCCTTCAACTAAATATTCTGATGGCACAACTTCAATCAGATATTTCCTTCTTTCGGAAAGGGGCAAATCTGCTAGTTCTCTGCCATTTAAGTAGATGATGTCAAAGGCCCGAATAGTAACTGCTACTTTTTCTTTTCTTTCCTTTAACTCTTCATCAGAAAGCTCTTTGGGAACTGTTCTTTCAAGTAGTGTTTGAAATGGCAAAGGTCGTCCTTCTGGGTCTGTAGCTATTACTTCGCTGTCCACGATGCAGCTTTGAGCGTTAAAGTCTTCGCCAATTTTCGTTGCCTCTGGAAGTGTATCGGTCTTCTCTATTCCTCGCCGTGAATAAAGCCAAATTCGTGTTCCCCATTTGTGAATCTGGAGCCTACTGCCGTCTAATTTGTATTCAGCTAAAGCTGGATACGTGACTTTTTCAGGTTGGTAAAGATGGGCTAGTTGAGGTTTCAGAAATTGACCAGGGCGCAGCTTAACTTGTTGAAGGGCAAGGGCACCTTTTGGAGCCAGCATTATACCTTCAGTCAACCCTATTATAGCGCAGGCGCTTTCGATGAGTTCAGATGGGATGTTGTAGGCTCTGGCAGCAGCATGGATCACTGTTCTTTGATAATAGCCAAGTTTTAAGTCGAACAAAAGAAGGCGGACAATGTATTTTCCTTCTCGTGGCGTACTTGCCTCTAACAAGCTAGTGATCAGATGGTCACGTTCTTTGACCTTTTCAAGCCTAGGTAGAAGCCTTATGGATTCATTGACTTCTTCCAGTGTGAGTTTTGGTTTTTTTGGCTTAAGTAACAGGAATGCAACTTCTCCGTATTCTCCGTAGTCGACGAGAAGTTTTTTCACTTTTTTGGGGTTGCTTCCTGTGGCGATACAGAGGGCTCTTTCAACTAGTCCTGGTCCTATTCTGAGGCTTTCATCAACTAGTTTTCCTGAAGCCAACCTTGCTTTTATCTCAAGGGCCAAGTCTGCTCTTTTAAAGAATTTGACTAGCTCGGTTTCCTTGCCTTTTTTGCTTCTTAAAATAGCTAAGCGTTCATAGACTTCTGTAATTTCAGAAAACAGTGTAGACTTTGACGGTGCTAATCCGCTCATGTAGAGCCTAACCAAATAATAGGGTACAGTCATTTTCCACGAAATGTTTTCGGGTGTGTATCCTGACTCTAAGAGATGGTGTACAGCGGCTTTGGGGCTGCCATATATTTTTACTAGTTCGTTAAAGGATGGTGGTTTAACTAGGGTCATGAAGGTTTTCTCATTCTGAGGTGCTTGGGAAAGGCTCTACAGGTCTTATTAGACCTTCTTTTGTGATGTCGATGCGGATTCTATCGCGTTCAAAGTTGCACATTCGACAATCCAAAACGCGTGCTATTCTGACAAACTCTCCTCTCTTTACATCCAAATCCGCTTGCTGGTCTTGCCAGTAAACCCGTCCATAGTCTATTATTATGGTACCGTCAAGGTTGTGAGCAAGCCCAATGCCTCCTGCCATCTCATAAGTATCCCACGACTCCTTACTACGTTGGTTTACATAGATGCAAGTAACTCCCTTCATTTGGTTGTGTCTAGCCAGCTCCATGACACGATATTTCAGTGCGCCTCTGTAGGATTCGAGGACGGTGACGGAGTCTATGATGGCTAAATCGATGTTTTCCTTTTCTACAACATAGCGGTAAGTCTCTGCAAAAGTGTTCCAATCTCGCAACTCTGGAAACATCACAGTGTCCAAGACAAAGAGGTTTTCCTGAATTTTATTCCAGTGCTTTTCTAGGAAGTCCGCCTTCTGTTTCATACGCGACTGCAGGTCAAAACGAGGTGTGGGGCTTTGCCAAGTGTCTTCAGCTGTGACGTAGAGAACTTTTTTCCCGGCAGAAGAAACATTAACGGCAATTTCCTCTGCAAGAATGGATTTGCCTGCACCGGGTAAACCTGTAAGGGCGAACTGACCTACAATAGGTAGACCGCTAAGAGATTTGCCTTCAGGAGTGAAGAACAGGTAGTCGATGAAAGTATCTGTGGGCAAGGCTATGAGGGTTTTTTGGGCTTTTTCCGAGGCGCTCGGTCGCAAAACCAGAGAGCCAAGCTTCTTTTCTTTGCGTTGAATTTCGCTTGTCATGGGTCTTGTGGCAAGCTCCCACTCATCTGCAGGCTCCCTTGCCTCTTTCATGGCACTAGCCAAAGTCTTAGCCATCACCTTAACAATTTTATCTACGTCAGGTGCAGCTTCGCCTTCTTTTTCTACAACAGCGGCCACTTCCTCCTTCAGCCTCGCCTCTTTAGACACGGCAGGCTCAGCAGCAGCCGTTAGAACCCACATTTCCCCCTTTCTTTCGACCACACCTTTCGCTTTCAGAGATTGAAGCATCGAATAGGCAGAATCAGGACCGTACTTCGCCATGCCAAGCCCTTCTGCAACCTCGTCTAAAGAAGCTTCATCTTCATGGTCCTTAAGAAAGTCTAATACATCTTTTTCCTCAACCA
>Ga0209635_10002277_pt1 | contig 14650 bp, 10 predicted proteins | sample DeeMarSWOR230_32_FD_187463 | JGI IMG/M metagenome (GOLD analysis project Ga0209635, IMG submission 187463) | Marine sediment microbial communities from White Oak River estuary, North Carolina - WOR-2-30_32 (SPAdes) (version 2) | ecosystem: Environmental > Aquatic > Marine > Intertidal zone >... | reverse complement strand
AAACCAGATGATTTTATACTATACCAACTAAAGAATTCGGGTAAAAATATGCTCAGGAGAACACTTAATAAGCTGAGAAAAGCTCCAATTAAGGCAATAATCTTTCCTGCTCCCATGGTTATAACTACTCATTTCATTAATTTTGAATTTGTAACTAATTTAATTGGCCTTATGATATTGGTCAACCTTTTTGGATAGATATAAAATTAATGTAATTGTTAAAAAAGGTTTCTAAATTTTAATAGATGCTTTAGTTTTTCTTAGATCCATAAAAGTTCTCACAAACTTAAAATTTTGTAATATATAGCTTTCTAATCTTAAAGCAACTTAGAAAAAAGGTTTCAAAATACAAAATTTTTATTAACAAACGTGTCCTAATATGATTTAAAGCTTTATATTTATTAATGGGTAAATTCAAATGAAAATTGACCAATTCACAAAAATATTGTCCCGACTTAGATTTATTGGTTTGATCTTGTTACTTATCAATTTTGCTAATCCTTATTCTTATCTTATTGAGGATACAAGTGAAATTATGAAAATTGATGATAGTCCTATTCTATTGGAGACAATAACCATAGATTATTGTGGAAACCGAAAAATTCCACAATCAAGTATTAGTGGAATGACACCTCAGAGTGCTTCTGCAGCAACTCATCCCTTAGGATCTGATAAGTCACTTGTGCTTAAGCTAGAAGAACTTGCTATTATACAAAGTGATGGAGCAGGATGGATTTTAGAGGATAGCCTTCATAATTTTACTTTAAATAAGACCGTTATAAAATCAGGAAATATCAATACTGCTATACAGGCAATTTGTACAGGACAATTCGATAATGATACAGAAGAGGAATTATTAATTTCCGATCTTGACGGAAATGTGTTAATCTATGATGATGCTATAAACGGGTATGTTGAAAAATTTTACCATAAATTTCCTGCAGCTTATTGCACAGGACAGTGTGATGGTACAATTGTACGTGAAAATGATGTAACTAGTGGTGATTTTGATGGTGATGGTATTGATGAATTTGCTATCGTACTAAGTGAATGGGATTATGATGATATATTCTGGATGGATCCCGAGTGTGATAATTATGATAGTGAGTTTTATTTTTACATCTTTGATATTGAAGAAAATCTGGTGAAGTTCTCTTGGCTATTTACATTATGGGATCAGTGTGAAAGTGCTGATGGAGGGAGAAATGATCATATAAGTCGACCACGGCTCAAAGCAGGAGAACTTGACGGTGATGGGAAGGATGAGATTGTTCTAACTACAGGAGGTCCAGCTGTGTATAGGGGTTGGATATTCGATGAAAATAATGGAACCTATAGGGAGTGTACTGAGTTTCGTTGGAATAGTGATCAAGATCCTTATTATTCTAGAAATTTCAACAATTTAGCGTTAGGCGATGTAGATGGTGATCATTTAGATGAAATTCTCTATATAACAAAAGAGAGTGGAAAACAAGGAGAATCTATCCGCATTAAGAATGATGAGATTGATAGCTATAGAGAATTAGCTATTATTAATATTAATGAGGGGGGCTTTTATACTCCAGGAGAAGGAGGAATCCTCGAATCAGGGGATATAGATGGGGATGGATTCGATGAAATCATCACATTTTCACGTGTTTCGGGTAATACTTTTGGAGTAGTTTATGATGATATTCATACAAATTTTATGGTTCTTAAAACCTGGCAACCTACAGAGCTTGCTACCATCGTTGGAAAGGAATTAACCTTGGGAGATGTTGACGCTGATGGAATGGCAGAAATAATATTTTCTACTGGTAATAATATATACGATGGTTTATCGGTAGGGAGTAAGACAACGGTACTAGATGACGCTAAAAATAATTATACTGTTCTACTCTCAAATTCAACTTATCGTGGATTCATTACACCAGGAGATTACGATGCTGATGGAGTTAAATTACAATACACTGGAAATCGCTGGACTACTACTGCACCACCTAAAGTCGTAATGGTTATTGCTGCTCCACCTACTTATAAAGGGATTTCTCAAAATTATATTGGTTCTTATACCGCGTTTGGTAAAGAAGTTAGCACTGGAGAGGCAGAGGGTAATTCTGTTGGTATAAGTGAAGGAACTCACTGGTCAGTTGGAGTAAAGGCAGGAATTAAAATAAAATTGTTTGAAGCTGAAGCTTCTTTTAAATTTAGGAAAACGGTGACCCAAGAATTTCTCAGAACTAATACTAAAACTCGAACTGAAACAACGGCGTTAGGTTATCTTGTTGGATCGTCCAATAATGCGGTAATTTTTCATAGAACAGTCTTTGATAATTATCAATATGAAGTTATCTGGCATCCTACAAATCCCGATGCAATCGGAGAATTTATGACTATCGATGTTCCTCAAACCCCCCGTCTATGGAAAGTAAGTACTTCATATTATAATAATAAATATTCATCCCTTGCTCCCACCATTGGCTTAGAGACATTTAACCATACGGTTGGTACACCATGGACCTATCCAAACATTTCCACTATTGAATCAATAGCTCCTATAAGATGGGCGGCCACACAGATGCAGACATTGGGATTAGGAGATGCAGCTCAGACAACTTCAATTGAAATTGAAACAACAGAGACATTTGAAATGAGTCGTACATATACAACGGAGACTTCTTATGAATTTGAAGGAAGTATGGGGATAGGAGGTGATATCGGTGGTTTCTATGTAACTGCTGGGGGTGGTTGGTCTTCTACGTCAATTGATGTTCGCACATCGTCTGTTACGGTTGGTGAATCTTGTATATATGAAGGATCCGTAGGAGACGTCGAGAAAGAGGAAACTTGGGAGAAGTTGAAATACGGGTTTTCCTTAATTGTTTATAACCTTAAAAGGCAAGAAGAGGGTCTTTCTTATCAAGTGATTAATTATATCGTTGATGGTATAACAGAAAGGGATGATCCCTTTTATGACGCCAAAAAATTCGTAACCGATTTTACCAAGTCCTTTACGTATTGGCTTATCCCTAGCATCATAATCATCGTAGGAACAATACCAGCATTTTACTACCTGATTAAGAAAATTAAAGGGCGTTAGAAAAAAACTTAATGTAAGTAGTGCAATAGATATACACTATTACTATGAAAAAGAAAAAAATAAAGAAAGAAATAGAGAAATTAAATAATATTTTTGTTTATTTTTTTGATTATTAATCTATAATTTTTCAATTACACTTTCTAAAAAGTTTTTCCAATCATAATCACTTAGATTAGGTAAGCTAAATCTTGCATTTGGATGAGAATATTTGTCTAAATCAATTGTTTTTACCCAGTTCGAAAAGTTTTTTATTCGAGATAATGTTTGAGAGTTTATACACCACCAGAAATAGGAAGAAGAGGGTATGCTACTGAGTGCGTAGCTAAACTTTCTAAACATCTTTTAGAAGAAGGAAATAAATTTTGCTTTTTGTTTACAGATTTAATGAATCGAATTTCTAATAGCATTTATCAAAAAATAGGATATCGTCCTGTAATAGATGTAGATGAATATAAATTTATGAAGTGATCAATACACTTTTTAATTAATAAAATAAAAAAAAAAGATACGAGAAAGTCTCCTGATTTTCTCCTGAATTTTTAGATATTCTTTATTTCTTTTTTGGCGGAAGGATTTCAATCTCAATGGAAGAGACATTACTATTAGTCCCATCACTATTTGTAATGGTCTCCGTGCCTATATTTATATTCCCATAGCTGCTACCCTTAACAAATTTGTTTATTAGAATTTCTGCTACATCTACCGCTCGAGAAATAGAACGCCCTCGAGCCAATAAAGTAACCGGTTTATCATTTAGCACAACCATAGCAGCCATTACATAACTCATTGATTTCTTTCTGCCGATAAAAACCTTCGAATCATCACCTTTTTTGGCCAAAAATATATCACCTTTACTTCGTTTAGATTAATTTTTCCTAATTTTTTGTTAGATTCTTTCGTTTTCTTTAATTGCAGTTTACTATGGTAAGTTATCTATAGATAACTATGTCTTATAAACTAAATTTAGATTTTAATGTTATGCAATTTCGAATTTATATTTTCAATATGTTATAACAAAAAGGATTAAAAAATGTAATAAAAAAAAATGAATATTAATTATACTGCGTCCCATCCCCCTTTAGCTCGAGCTTCTTCGATATCTTTATCTACACGTTCCTTTAAAACTACATAATCTGTCTTAGCAACTCTATTCAATGGAAATTCATCTAAAAATATGACTAAAGATGGTCTCTTATATGCAGCCATACCTTTACAATGATCATATACTTCTTTTTCTGTTAAAACTTTTCCTTCTCGTACTTTAATATAGGCTACAATGCCCTCTGTAAATACCTCATGCTTGGCACCAATAATTCCAATAAATTCAACCTGCGGTAATTCAGCAATAAACGCCTCTACTTCAGGGGGAAACACCTGAAAACCTTTCGGTTTCAGTAAAAACTTTCTTCTACCTGAAAGATGTAATCCCTTCTCATCTACATATCCCATATCTCCAGTATACAAATATCCATCAGAAGATAATGTTTTTCTAGTAGCATCTTCATTACCAAAATATCCAAGAAAAGTTTGGGGTCCGTTATAGCAAATTTCACCAATCTCACCATTGGGTAATTCATCACCAGCAGTTCCATCATCATTCATTGGATTTCTTATCGTCATCGGATAAATCTCAAAATCATAACCTAAGGTACTAATAAATTCCTCAAATGATAAACCTGGGGGCGTATATGAACAGAATCCTGAAGTCTCCGTCAAACCTAAACCAGTAAAAAAGTTTGGAGCCATTGTTGACAATTTTTCAAGAAATGGTCTGTCAACTGGTTGACCTGCAGCTATGGCATATTTAAGTGAACTTATGTCGTATTTATCATAATCTGGTAAGCGCCATTCCATCACAAATAACGCAGGTATTTGTCCCATAATTGTTACTTTATACTTTTGAATTGCATCTAGAGTTTTTGTTGGATCAAAAACATGCAATACTACACATGTCCCTCCTTTGAATATTGGAGTCATAAATTGTTCTGTTGTACCCCCAACATGAGAAGGTGGAAGATTTACTAACATAATATCATTTTCTTCTGCTTGAAGACCTTGTGAAAGACACATATTTTGACAAGTAATTCCTTTATTTGTCAACATTGCTGGTTTTGGCCAACCTGTAGAGCCTGTTGTAAAAATAATCATAATAGGATCATCTTCCCCTACTTTAGCACATTCTTCAAAAAATCCTTTCATAGATTCAGGATTTTTCATAGCATCAATTATCTCATTTTTCGCCTCTTCAGCTATATGATATGCTGGAAGTATTCCAGTTCGATACTTATCATCTGGAGTACTAAATTGGACAACATATTCTAACCAAGGAGTATTCTTTTTTACTGCTGCTCCAATCATCCCAAAATTAGCAACTGAAGTTTTTCCAAGGTGACAGTACATCTTACATTTCGTTTTTAATAAATTTAAGTTCTTCATAATTTCTGGTGGCTTTAGTCTTAAATCCATTGGAGTCCACAGAACACCTAACTTGGCACATGCATAACCTAATATAATATGTTCATATAAGAAAGGTAATGAGGTTGCTAATATATCTCCTTTTCTAAATCCCATGTTATAAAGTTTGAATGCCATTACAGTAATTCCTTCTTTGAATTCCTTATAAGTAACTTCTTTTTCTGTGTCGTATATTACAAATGCTATCTTATCGGGTCTTTCTTCAGCCCATTTTTCGATTACACCACAAACAGTATGTGGATGTTGATTAAATTCATCCCAAGACATTATCAATTTCACTTATTCTATTATTGAGTATATAAAAGTAAGTTAGATGAATAAAAAAATGTTATTTTAATAGTACTTTTGTTTAAACATTTTGAGATATTCATCTTTATCTTCATATTCATACCATGCTGAACCGATTTTTTCTAGTTCATATGCTTCTTTGTAAGACTTATCAGCAAGGTGATTACTACACAATTTAATAGCATTCAATACAGTTTGATTTTTAGTAAAAAGAAATTTTGCTTTATCCAAAGCAGTTTTCATTAATTCTTCTTGGCATTCTGCAATCTGATCGATTAAGCCAATTTCTAATGCTTTTTCAGCACTGATTTTTTCTGCAAACATGAGTATTTTTTTAGTCCAAGGGATCCCAATGACTCTTGACATTAATACAATAATACCTGTACCCGGAAAAACACCAATATTTATTTCTGGCATCATAAAATAACAATCTTTAATCGCTATCCGATAATCAGAACATAAAGCATACGCAACTCCATCCCCCATTGCTTTACCGTTAATAGCACAGATGATGGGCTTCCCATAATAAAGTAAATCTTGAATAGATGCTGCTGTTCTTTCATATTCTTTTACAGCCATATGATCACCCCCATCAATTTCATCTATATCCATTCCAGTAGTAAAGGATGTCCCATTTCCAGTTAATATTATCCCTCTAATTTTTTCTGAATTTTGGCAAAATTCTATTGCTTTCTTAAAGTTTTTAGCCAATTTGGTCGTAATTGCGTTTCCTCTATGAATTCGATTTAACTTAATAATTCCAAACTTCTTCTTTATTGAAAACTCAATAAAATCTCCAAATTCTATATTTTTCGAAGACATTTTTCCTCATTATTATATTCTTTCATTCAAATTTTTTCCTAAAATCATTAATATATTTTTCTTTATCTTCATACTCATACCATGCTGAACCGATTTTTTCTAGTTCATATGCTTCTTTGTAAGACTTATCCGCCAAATGATTACTGCATAATTTAATAGCATTCAATACAGTTTGGTTTTTAGTAAAAAGAAATTGTGCTTTATCCAAAGCAGTTTTCATTAATTCTTCTTGGCTTTCTGCAATTTGATCGATTAAGCCAATTTCTAATGCTTTTTCAGCACTGATTTTTTCTGCAAACATACACATTTTCTTAGTCCAAGGAATTCCAATTATCCTAGAAAAAAGTACTAAACAACCAGTACCCGTAAAAATCCCAGAAAAAATTTCTGGCATTTGAAAAAAACTTTGTTTGGTAGCAATTCGATAATCACAACATGTAGAAAAAACAACACCTTCACCCATAGTCCTTCCATTTATGGCACTAATGGCTGGTTTTCCATAAAAGATTAATTTACAAATAGCAGCAGCAGTTTCTTCCAAATATTTTACTGCTTTATGATCACTTCCATCAATATAATCTAGATCTACACCAGTACTAAATGAATTTCCGTTATTTGTTAATATTATACCTCGAATCTTTTCATCATTCTGGCAATATTCCACCGCTTTTCTTAAATTTTCAAATTGCTTAATGTCAAATGCATTCGATCTATGAACTCTATCGAGAGTAATGATTCCAAATCTTTTTTTTATTGTAAATTCGATGTATTCCCCAAAGTGCAAATTTTTCGAAGACATAATTTACTTTAATTTTCAATTAATAAAAAACAATAATAAATTGATTTATTATAAATGATTTAAATAGAAGTGAAAGTTAATAAGACGCATAAAAGTTTTGTTTAATAATATATGCCAGTTAATATAACTGATTTTTTGAAGGAAAAAACCAGTATAATAAAAAAAAAGGATTTGAAGAAAGCAACTAACTTAAAACAAGTTTTTGCATCAATTAATCAGCATTTATATGGAAAATTAAAGTATACAGATACAGACACTAGATCACGTTCTAAACAGATTGTTAATCTCTTGTTATGTAAATTAGTTGATGAAATATCTAAAAAACCTGAAGAGCAAGTAGAATTTTGCATAAGAATTGGAGAATCTGATAAAGATTTACTTAAAAGAATTGAAAAATTTTTTATTGAGAACGTACGGGAGAAGTTCGGAGATGTAATGAATGAAAAGGAACAAATAATGTTGACAAAAGAACTTGTTTATTTAGTTGTGAAAGATTTACAGGAGATTTCACTTCTTCAATCATCTAAAGACATTTTTAGTGATGCTTTCGAAATTTTTGTTAGTAAGATTTTAAAAGACGAAAGAGGGCAGTTTTTTACTCCCCCCAATATCGTAAAATTCATGGTGAGGTATTTAGAACCTGAGATTGATTCAAAAATTTTAGATCCTGCCTGTGGTCATGGAGGATTTCTTCTTGAAACGAAAGATCTTATATGGTCAAAAATAGAATCAAAAGAAGAAAGAATTAAATCAATATCTAATTTGTATGGTATTGATAAAGATCTATTCTTAGCAAAAATAAGCAAATTATATTTAGAAATATTAAGTAATGGAAACTCTAATATCTTTTGTGAAGATTCATTAAATCCAAAAAGTTATAGATCTCCTGCGAAAGAATTAATTAAGAATAATTCTTTTCATTATATTTTTACTAATCCTCCATTTGGCGCCAAGATCCCCATAAGTAATAAAAATATTTTAAAAGATTATCAACTAGCACATAATTGGAAAAATATCAACAATAACGAATGGAAAATTCAAAACAAATTAGTTAAACAACAACCACCACAAGTTTTATTTATTGAAAGATGTGTTCAATTACTCAAGAATGGAGGGAAACTTGGGATAGTTTTACCAGAAGGTATTTTTGGTAATGTTACAGATCGCTATATTTGGGAATATTTAACTTCAAAAGGTAAAATTTTAGGAATAATTTCTTTAGATCAGAATACATTTCAACCATACACATGTAATAAAACAAGTATTCTATTTTTTCAAAAATTAAACCATATTCCAGAGGACTATATAATCGATTTTGCTATTGTAGAGAATGTTGGACATGATAAAGATGGAAAAATTTTATATAAACTGAATAAAGATGGAAGTAAAAAATTAGATTCTACTGGAAATCCAATAGTTAATGATGATCTTACTGAATTATATTTAAAAATAAAGGAATCTGATGAATTTAATTATTTAAAGGAGCAAAAAATTTTTAAAATAAAATTTAGTCAGATTAAAAATAAAATTTTCATCCCATTTTATTATACTGGTGTAGAGAAAACTTTAAAGAAGCTAGCAGATGATAAAAATTTCACTCTTTTAACAATCAAAGATTTAATAGACAAAAATATCATATATTCGAATAAAGGTGGTTATCTTCCACGAGGGGATGAAATAGGCTCAAACGTATATGGTTTAGGGGATATTCCATTTATTCGAACTAGTGACTTAAATAACTGGGAAATAAATTTAGATTCATATAAAAAAACAAGTGAAGAAGTTTACGAACAGTATAAAAATAAGCAAAATATAGAAGTTGGAGATATTCTTTTGGTAAAGGATGGGGGTCCTAATTTAATTGGAAAGACAGCTTATATCACTGAACTAGACACAAAAATAATAATCCAGAGCCATATTTTCCAGATTAAGACTTTAAAAAATGAAGAAAATATTGATCCTTACCTGCTTTTATATTTATTTAATTTAGATTTCGTTCAAAAACAAATTCAAGCAATCACTTTTGTTCAAGGCACAATTGCCACCATTGGAAATCGTATTATGGAAATTGTTTTGCCAATTCCTGCTAATAACGGTAAAAGAAGGGAGCTTTCAAGTCTCATCAAGAAAATCGTTGAGGATAAAAGTGAGATTAGAAAAAGAATAAGTAAATTATCTTTTGAATTAAGTTCAATCAATTAATCAGACTAGTTATGATTAATAATAAAAATAATTCTATTTAGAAATCAGTTAAGTTTCTTTTCAAGTTGTGTGATTCTTTCTCCTAATGCATCCAATTTTCTTTTAACATCGCTTAGAGTTTCATCTAACATCAGCCGAAATCGCTCATATATATCTATAATGCCTAATCGACGTTCCTCTTTTTGCATTAAATTGATTTCACGCTTGAAATTCTCGATATACTTGTACAAATCCTCGCAAAAAGCATCAAAATTTTCAGTATCATATTCTAATCCCAATTCTCGAGAAAGATTTCTTTCCGCCAAATCTGGCCAATCTACATCCTTACCCTTCAGAGGAATTACCGGTATCGAGAATTTATCCGCAAGCTGTAATTCATTAGCACAATCTGCTGAATTAAAAACAGATTTGTTTGTCGCAATAAATAATATCAACTGACATTTTTGAACTGCATCCAACATCCACTGATCAATATTTCCTGCAAGATCTTCTTCGCAGAAGAACACCTGAGATATTTCTTTTTGCCTTTCCAGAAATTCTACAAGATCACCTATACGATATGGACCATAATCAATTACTGCGTGAGATATGAAAACTCTTATCGTTGCTTTCTCTCTAAGATATTCTCTAATTAAATCTGGGACTTTTTGAATGATAGTATTTTCCTCCGTGCTTAAAGGATTTCCTGTCAAATTTAATTGTATCAATTCCTTAAGAGCCCATAATTGTGTGGGAATCTCTTTAAATTGATTATTACTCAGGTCAAGTTTTTGGAGAGACGTTAAATTCACAAATGACTCTGGAAGGGATTCTAATTGATTTTTAGATAGATCTAACTCTTCAAGATACTTTAGATCCCCAAATGATTTAGGTAATGATTCTAATTGATTTTCAAACAGTATCAATCTAGTAAGACCATCTAATTTACCAAAATTATCTGGAAGTTCTGCTGTATTATAACCATGCATTATTAAGTGTGCGATTTTTCCATCTAAAACTCGAACATCTATGACCCATTTATTCATTATATATGAATCTCCAAGAGTATCGATTTTGTTCCCTACAACTCTATTTAATCCATCTTCATTTTTAATCTCCCTTATTATCTTTATTTGATCAAGAGGAACCCCCAACCTCAAAGCTAAATTATTTGTAGGGTCATTTATTCTTACATTTTTCTCCGATAAAGTTTTAAGGATATCTATATTAGATTGAGTAATTTCAAGTGTCTGATTTTTTTCATTTAGGTATAGAGTTTCTAATTTATCTAAAGTTGTAAGCCATTCAGGTAAATTACTTATATTGTTTTTAGTTAAATACAAATAATTGAGATTTTTTAATTCCTTTATATCTTCAGGTATTGAGGTTAATTGAGAATCGACTAAAACCAATTCTTTGATAAAGTTTAATTCTCTTAGCCATGTTGGAACACCCTTATCCTTTGGACAGTTTAAGATAAATCTTTCGATATTTCTAAGTTTTTTGACAGATTCTCCTAAGAGATTTAGCTTAGTATCATCTAAGTTTAGTGTCTGAAAATCAAAACCTAGCATTATTATTTTGCCATCATCATCGAAATTAAACAGATTCTCTACTGTTGTATAACCTGTCATATTCACACGTTTTAGAGGACCACAAATCTGTTCAATTTCTTGTATTACTTTCTTTTCATTTTTTTCTATGCGTTTATCATCACTCATTATTTTTTCACTTTTTATATTTAAATTTAAATTTGAAAAAAATTGATATATTCTAATATTATTCAAAAAATTAGTAATGGTTGATTTTTATTTTTTTCGGACGATTCTTTTAAAAATTCAATGTATCATTCAAAAACATCTTTAAAATGTTTTAAATCATAAAATAAATATGATAAATTAACAATAATTTAACTTTCAATATTACTTAAAATGAAGATTGAAAAATTTTCTACAGACCTATATGAGGAAATTGTTAAGCTTTGGAGAAAAGCAGGAATTAATGTTGGCTCTTCAGATACAAGAGAAGAACTTGAGAAAGTGCTTCAGCGAAATCCTGATCTTTTCTTAATTGGCAAAATACATCAAAAAGTTGTTGGTGTAGTAATTGGAGGATTCGATGGGAGAAGAGGATATGTCCATCATCTTGCTATAGATCCAGATTATCAAAAGAAGGGATATGGCAAAATGATAATGGATGAGTTAATAGAGAAATTTCGTAAAATTGGTGTACATAAAATACATTTATTTATTGAAAAATATAACAAAAATGTTGTTGAGTTTTATCAGAATTTAGGTTGGGAAATCAGAGACGATTTAATTATGATGAGTTATGTTCCAGACAAAAATTTATATAAAATGAGAATTTAAAGTCAATTTCTTTATTATACTATTTGTTAAAATTAGATTTTATTGTTCTAGATTTATTAAAATTTTAAATAATATCAAAATGAATAATATTACATATTTCTAATAAAATTTATATGAAAGAAAATGAGTGAAGAAGAATTAATAAAATTTTATGGAATAAATAAAAACTGGCCAAAAGAAGTGCCTAGACATGTAGATTATGAGGTAGTTCCTCTTGGAGATCTTTTAAGTAGAACTGCTATAAAATATCCTGATTCACAGGCAATTTATTTTGAGGGATTTAGGATGACTTATTTAGAATTAGATACCCTTGTTGATCAATTTGCTACAGGTTTGGCTAAATTAGGAGTAAATAAAGGAGATGTAGTATGTATCGACTTACCAAACGTACCCCAATATGTCATTGCCCATTGGGCTACTGTAAGAATTGGAGCAGTTTCTAATCCTATACTTCCTGTTAACCGATTTGTCGAAATTGTCCATCAAGTTAACGATTCAAAAGCTAAAATCCTAATAATATTAGATTTCTTATATGAAGAATATCTTCTTGGCAAAGACTTAAGTAAAATGCCTACCCTTGAACATATCATTTTGACAGGAACAGCAGAATATTTACCTCCTTTAAAAGCAAAACTTGGAACGGCTCTTGGGAAAGTTCCTAGAATGAAAGAATGGCCTGAAAAAGTAGGAGATATTACATTCCATAAATTTCAAGAAAAATTAAAAGATGGTCTTCCAATAAATGTTCCTAAAGTAGATTTAAATCTTAAAGAAGATGTTTCAATTCTAATCTATACAGGAGGAACCACAGGTGTGCCGAAAGGAGTAATGACTTCTCACTATTCAATGGTAGTTAATGCTCTTCAGACAGATATATGGGCTACAACACAATTACCAGAAATGAATGAATTAAAAGGTAAAGGAGGAATGTTAATTGTAGTACCACTTGCTCATTCTTTTGGAAATATAGGAATGACAGTTTCTGTATTAGAGGGATGGAAGATGATTTTATTACCAAGACCTCCAGAAAAAATATCAAAAATACTGAATTATATTAGTAAAGAAAAAGCTACATACATGCCAGGAGTTCCCACTCTTTATATAAAAATTAATCTAGACCCTGAATCTAAGAAATATAAAGGGAAATTAGATTCATTAATAGCTTGTATCTCAGCAGCTAGCGCATTACCAGAAGAAGTTAAAAAAGAATTTGAAGAAATTACGGGAGCAAGTTTAGTTGAAGGTTATGGAATGTCAGAATTCTCTCCAGTTGTAGCTCTAAATCCTTTTAAAAAAGAGGGTCAAAAAACAAACACCGTTGGATTTCCAATATCAGATACCTTCGCGAAGATTGTTGATGCTGAGGAAGGTATTAAAATATTACCTCCTTGCCCAAATGAGAGCTGTGAAAAATGTGGTCCCGATGAATTTCAATACATCGGTGAAATTTGTGTCACGGGACCTCAAATGATGCTAGGATACTTAGGTCGTAAAACAGATACTGAATATGCTTTAAGGAAGGATTCAAAAGGAATTACATGGTATTATACGGCAGATATTGGGTGTATAGATAAGGATGGCCATCTCCGAATTAAAGATAGAAAGCGTGATATGATTAAGTATAAAGGACATGGTGTTTTCCCTAGAGAGGTTGAGGATCTCATTTATATGAATGAAGCTGTGAATGAAGTTGGAGTTATTGGTGTACCTGATCCAGAAGCAGGTCAAACTATTAAAGCTTTTATTTCACTAAAACCAGAATATAATGGTAAAGTAACTGAGGAAGATTTATTATCTTGGTGTAAAGAAAATATTTCGCCTTTTAAATATCCAAGGTTGGTACAAATTGTTCCAGAATTACCAAAATCAGTAATTGGTAAGATATTGAGGAGAGAATTGAGAAAAGAAGAATAATCTTAATTTTTTTCAAATTTTTTATATTTTTTTAATAATTGGAGAAGAGAAAAAAAATTATTTTAAGATATTTTTGAGCATAGATTCTTTAATAAGATTTCAGCTTTCTTTGAGAAACCACTTACAATATCATCAACGCCAATTATGGAATCGATTAATCCACATGTTTGTCCTACTGGTACAGCGCCATTAACAGTATCACCTTTTGTATAGACGATTTCATAAGCAAGAAGATCTTTTAAATATTTATCCATCTCGTAAGCTAATTCCTGGGATATTTTTTCCTCTTTGGTCAAAATTTCGCCATGTTCAAGACAATATTTATTCTTTAATAATCTAATCGGACCAAAACCACCAGTTGTAAGCAATGTATCGCGTGCTGAAGCAGGACCAATAAGATCTTTATAATTTTGATGAAATTCACTCTCATTTGAGGCAATAAATCGTGTTCCCATAGCAACAGCATCAGCACCCATAGCTAATCCAGCTGCAACTCCTTCAGGAGTAGCAAAACCACCACATGCTACCAGTAGTTTATCAGGGTATTTTTGAGCAATTTGCTGTACTAAAACTAATGTAGTCACACCCTCATAACTTTGATGACCACCACCTTCGGTTCCTGTTGCTACAATCCCAGCACAACCAGATTCTACAATTTTATCAACTAACCATAAAGCTGGTCCAACATGAAAATGATATAAATCTGGTGCTTTTTCTTTCCAC
>Ga0209635_10002276_pt1 | contig 14653 bp, 13 predicted proteins | sample DeeMarSWOR230_32_FD_187463 | JGI IMG/M metagenome (GOLD analysis project Ga0209635, IMG submission 187463) | Marine sediment microbial communities from White Oak River estuary, North Carolina - WOR-2-30_32 (SPAdes) (version 2) | ecosystem: Environmental > Aquatic > Marine > Intertidal zone >... | reverse complement strand
CTTTTGGGATACAAGAAAAACTATTTAGTCGAAACACTTGATGTGGTGATGAAAAAGGGACAAATTACTGCTAAAGGGTTAAGTCAAGAACTGAGTTTGGAACTAAACACAGCCAGTACACGTTTATCTCATCTTTATAAAGCCCATCTGGTATTTCGAGAGCAGGTTATTGTCGATGGAGGTGGAAGAGAATTTCTTTATTATAAGTTGTTTTAATTCTATAAAAATCAATTGAGGGAGGAATACCGAAGGAGCTTGGAAATGGCGAAGTATAGGATTGCATGGTTACCTGGCGATGGCATTGGCAAAGATGTCATGGATGCCGCAAAAATCGTTTTAGATGCTGTTAAATTTGAAGCTGAATATATTCATGGCGATATCGGATGGGAATTTTGGTGTAACGAGGGAGATCCGCTTCCGAAACGAACGATTGAAATGTTAAAAACAACCGACTGTGCGTTGTTTGGTGCCATCACTTCAAAGCCAAAAGAGGAAGCCGCCAGAGAACTTATTCCTGAACTGCAGAGCAAAGGTTACGTTTATTTAAGTCCGATTGTGAGATTACGGCAAGAATTTAATTTACGCACCAATTTACGTCCTTGCAAAGCTTATCCTGGAAATCCATTAAATTATCGTGAGGGGATTGATCTTATCGTGTTCCGTGAGAATACCGAAGACCTTTACAGCGGTGTGGAATTCCATCCTGTTCCAAAACAGGTTATGGATGTGCTAAATGCAAATCACCCGAAAATGAAAAGATTTGCAGAATTACCGTCTGAGGATGTTGCAATTTCATTGAGAATCGTTACTCGAAAAGCAGCCCAGAACATCATCCGCGATGCTTTTGAATATGCCAGAAAACATGGCTATAAAACTGTCACTGTTGTAGAAAAACCCAATGTTATTCGTGAAACCAGCGGCTTAATGATCCGTGAGGCTCGAAAAATTGCAAAAGAATACCCTGAAATTGAGCTATGGGAAACCAATATCGATGCCATGTGTATGTGGCTCGTTAAAAATCCAGAGGATTATAGTGTGTTGGCAACTTCAAATATGTTCGGCGATATTGTTTCCGATCTTTGTGCACAATTGGTTGGGGGACTGGGATTTGCTTACAGCGGTAACATTGGTGATAATTATGCAGTTTTTGAGCCAACTCATGGTTCAGCGCCAAAATACGCTGGTCTATATAAAGTGAATCCTATGGCTATGCTTTTATCAGTAAAATTGATGTTTGATTGGCTGGGAGAGACTGAAAGCGCGTTAAGATTAGAAAGTGCTATTGCCAAAGTTATCAAACAAGGTAAGGTCAAAACCTACGATATGGGTGGTAATTCAACTTCGCTTGAAGTAGCTGAAGAAGTGTCCAGGAATTTGTGAAAATTTTTTAAATATTACAATTTAATTACCGGAAGTGCGTGTGAAAAAAATTAAACTTGCCATAGGTATTCATAATCATCAGCCAATTGGAAATTTTGATTTTGTATTTGAGGAAGCTTATCGGAAAGCTTATTTACCTTTTCTTGGAGTTTTAGAAAAACATCCTAATATCAAAATTGCTTTACATTATACCGGGGTTTTATTCGAGTGGCTACTGAATCGCGATCAGAAATTTGGACCCCGGCTGAGAAAATTGGTCGCTTCAGGGCAAGTTGAAATGATGAGTGGTGGTTTTTATGAGCCGATTTTAGCAAATATCCCGGATGAAGATAAGCACGGACAGATTGAAAAATTAAATCAATTTGTAAGGGAACACACCGGATATGATCCTGTTGGTCTATGGTTAGCGGAAAGAATTTGGGAGCCGCAATTGCCAAAGCCACTGGCTCAATCTGGAGCAAAATATGTCGTAATCGATGATTCTCATTTTAAAACTGCTGGCCTGGAAGAAAAAGACCTGTTCGGCTATTACGTGACAGAAGAGACAGGATATGTGGTTAACATTTTCCCGATTAGTGAGCGCCTGCGCTATACGATACCGTTTCAAGAGCCAGAGGTTACGATTGATTATCTGTTATCCATTGCGAATGAAGACGGTGACAGATTAATTGTCTTTGCTGATGATGGAGAAAAATTTGGAATTTGGCCAGGTACTTTTGACCACTGTTATAAAAAACAATGGCTGGAGAGATTTTTCACCCTGTTAGAATCGAATCGGGATTGGATTGAGATCCTTCATTTTTCTGAAGCTTTAGAAAATTTGTTACCTCTCGGTCGAGTGTATCTCCCAACTGCTTCATATCGGGAGATGATGGAATGGGCTTTGCCGACCAAAGCGATTGAACGATACGAAGCATTTGAATATCGACTTAAAGATAACGGATTATTTGATAAGTATAAAGTCTTTGTTAGAGGAGGCTTCTGGAGAAACTTTCTGGCGAAATATCAGGAATCAAATAATCTGCATAAGAAATCTTTATTGGTAAGTCACAAAGTTCATCAATTAAAGGGAGAAAACGAGTACGACCAGAATTTAGTCCAAAAAGCTCAGGATCATTTATGGGCGGGGCAAACGAACTGTGCATATTGGCATGGTGTCTTTGGAGGGCTTTATCTTAATAATCTACGATTTGCAGTTTATAAAAACTTGATCCAGGCTGAAGCAATTATTGATCGTCTGGTCAAGTCAAATTCGACGTATGAGAATGGTTGGATCGATGTAAAGTCGATTGATTTCGATGCCGATGGGCGGGATGAATTAATTGTTGAAACAAAGGTGTTCAACCTTTATTTTGCCCCTTGTACGGGTGGATCTTTATTTGAAATGGATTATAAGCCCAGGGCAATAAATTTGCTCGATACCATGACGAGACGAAAAGAAGCCTACCATAATAAATTATTGAAGCTGAAGGAACAAATCAATCCCAATAATAAATCAGGTATAACGAGTATTCACGATCAGGCGGTAACCAAAGAACCTGGTTTAGAAAAAAAACTGAGGTATGACTGGTACCGTCACACATTCTTGATTGATCATTTTCTGGGACCAAATACGCAATTGGATCAAGTGGCAAATTGTGAATATGTGGAGGAAGGTGACTTTGTTCAATCACCTTATAGGTATGAAACTGAACGAACAAAAGATGGGTTAAATATTAAGTTGATGCGCACCGGGATTTTACAGTCAAAAGGAACAATTTATAGTATCTCTGTTTCCAAAAATCTAAAAATTAATCAAAAAAGTCCAAATATCAATATTAAGTATGAATTAAAAAATCTTGAAAATTCACCTATAGAATTATGGTTTGCACCAGAATTTAATTACGCGCTATTAGCTGGTAATGCACCGGATCGATATTATTATTTTGACCAGCAGTTGAATGAAAAAAAACACCTCGCCAGTAGTGGTATTGTAAATGCCGTTCGCCAGATGGGATTGAAAGATGAATGGCTGAAAATTGATATACAATTAACATTTAACAGGAATGCCACCGTATGGCGATTTCCTGTCGAGACAATTTCCCAATCAGAGGGCGGTTTTGAACGCATCTATCAGAGTTCTGTTGTTATTCCAAATTGGAAAATTCATATTGAACCCTCTGCTGATTGGACAGTAGAAATAAATCAAAAAATTATTGACATATAAAAATCACGGGTTAAGTCATGGGTACTAAAAAGAAGAACTTACTACTTTGGGCTGGATTAACGTTGGTTAGTTTATTATTATTGGCTAACTTATCTCAACAGTTACTTTTCTCAGCAGACAGTTCATTTGAACAGATTAAGCGCTTTATGAACGTATTTAATATTGTGCGTTCTTATTATGTTGATGAAGTAGAAGCTCCTAAACTCGTCACAGGCGCCATTCAGGGGATGTTAGAGCAATTGGACCCGCACTCCGTCTACATTGAGCCTGAAAAATTGAAAGAGATTAACGAGCAATTTCAAGGCAGTTATGAGGGTATCGGTATTGAATTTATCATCCAGAATAAAATCCTCACGGTTGTCGCCCCGATTGCAGGCTCCCCCTCAGAAGCATTGGGTTTAAAACCGGGAGATCAAATTATTAAAATTGAAGGCAAAAGTGCTTATGGGATAACTGAAGACGAAGTACAAACAAGGCTTAAAGGTCCAAAAGGCACGAAAGTCACCGTAACGATCAGGCGTCCCGGAATCGATGAACCATCCGACATTACAATTACCCGTGACAAAATCCCGATCTATAGTGTGATGGCAAAATTCTTAATTCAGGATAAAATCGGCTATATTTATGTGGGACGATTTGCCCAGACAACGGCAGAAGAATTTGATAGAGCATTGCGTGAACTTGAAGTCCAGGGCATGGAGGGATTGTTACTGGATTTAAGAGCCAACACGGGGGGTTACCTGGATCAAGCTTTTAAAATGGCTGATCGGTTCATTGATGGTAATAAAGTTATTGTCTATACAAAGGGACGCATTCCTGAAGCGAATGATGAATTTCGATCAACCAAAGTAGCAACCCATCGTAAATATCCACTGGTTGTTTTAATTAATAAAGGCTCTGCCAGCGCATCGGAAATTGTTGCTGGTGCAATACAGGATTGGGACCGTGGATTGATTGTTGGTGAAACCAGTTTTGGTAAAGGGCTGGTTCAAACCCAACTCAATTTAAAAGATGGTTCAGCCCTACGAATAACAACCGCAAAGTATTATACACCGAGTGGTCGGCTGATCCAGCGCTCTTATGAAAATGGTTTATATGAATATTATACTTCAGGATATGAAGATACTAAAAATGAACTAAGGAGCGATTCTAAAAATAAACCGATTTTCTTTACCCATGCTGGCAGAAAAGTTTTTGGTGGAGGGGGAATAACTCCAGATATCGAAATCAAATCTAAAAGGATCTCCAAATTAACCAGTGAACTGAATTTTAAACGACTGTTTTTTGAGTTTGGTTCTGAATATGCAGCAAAGTATCAAGATCAAAAAAGAGACTTTTCGAATTTTAAAAATAATTTTCAAGTCGATGAAAAAATAATAAACGAATTTCGACGTTTTATCGAATCAAAAAATATCCTCATCCAAGAAAAGGAATTTCAGGAAGATATTGATTACATTAAACTCATAATAAAAAGTGAAATTGCACAGTTCTTGTGGGATCGTGAACATTATTATCAAATCCGAATCTTGGGTGATGAACAGGTGCAAGAAGCATTAAAACATTTTGAAAAGGCAGCGAAGATTGCTGGTCTGACTCCAAGCAAAAGTTACTAATTTTTATTTAACTAAGAGTATGAAGAATTTGAAAAAAAAGTGTTGACTTTTAAAAAAAAAATGGTTATAATTGTTACAGATACATCAAATAAGAAAAAAATATTCCAAAAATAATTATTAACCAATTATGGAGGGACTTAAAGAATGGTAGACCTTTTTATTAAGGGCGGTACAATGATGTGGCCTATTTTATTCTTCTTTATCTTGGGACTCGCAATCAGTTTAGAGCGAGTGTGGAGTTTAACCAGAGCTTCTGTCAATACTCGAAAATTCTTAGCAAAAATACAAACCGCTCTCAAAGAAGGTGGAATTGAAGCTGCGAAAGAAGTCTGTGAAAACACTCGTGGACCTGTCGCTTCAATTTTTCATGCTGGTCTTTCAAGAGCTGATCATGGTATTGAGCAAGTTGAAAAGGCAATTATGAACGCCGGTTCAATAGAAATGGCTTTTCTTGAAAGAGGCTTGATCTGGTTAGCCACCGTTGTTAGCGTTGCTCCGATGTTAGGTTTTACCGGAACTGTATGGGGGATGATCGTTGCTTTCGACGACATCGCCAAAGCCAATGATATTTCTCCTTCTATCGTAGCAAACGGCATCTCAATCGCTTTGTTAACCACATTGTTTGGCTTGATTGTGGCGATCATCATTCAATTTTTCCATAATCTTTTCGTATCCAGAATTGACAAATTAATAATCGACATGGAGGAAAGTTCAGTCGAATTAGTTGACAGTCTGATTGAACTTGAAAAAGCAAAATAAGTAATATTCACTATCAGGAGAAATAATTATGGTCGTAGAGAAGAAAAAAGAGAGATCCTCAGAGATTCCGACAAGTTCTCTGGCGGATATAGCCTTTCTCCTGCTTACTTTTTTCCTTGTAACAACCACGATCGATGTTGATAAGGGTATCGGATTAGTTTTGCCACCAAAAGGTGAGGCAAAGGAGGTCAGTAAGAAAAATATAACCAATCTTCTGATCAACGCTGAAGGAAAAGTAATGGTTGATGATCAAATTACTGAAATTCCGATGATTAGAAATATTATTAAAGAAAAAATTACCAGAAATCCGAACCTTATCATTTCGGTTAAGACTGACGAAAAAACAAAATATCTGTATTATATTCAAGTTTTAGATCAGCTTAAACAGGCGAATGCAAAGAAAATTTCAATTGCAGAGCCGGCTAAATAAACTTTTAGTTCTTCACATTTATGACCAAGGAAAAGGAGAGATCGGCTTTGAAATTTAGCAGGAAAGTTAAAGCAGAAGCAGGCATCCCAACAGCTTCGTTGCCAGATATAGTTTTCATGCTCATTCTATTTTTCATGGTATCAACGGTATTTAAAGAATTTAGAGGGATCCCGGTTCGATTACCAGCAGCAAAACAAATAGAGAAATTGCCTGGTAAAAGAAATGTCGTCTATTTATGGGCAGATGACAGAGATCGTGTTTCAATGGATGATAAATTTATAGATATTAAGGAAATTTCTAATATTATGTATAATAAATTATCCGATCCAATGAAACAAATTCGAGTTGTTTCTATGAAAGTTGATCAGCAAGCGAAAATGGGAACCATAACCCAAATTCATGAGGAGTTACGAGAAGCTGGGGGTGCTGCCTTAAATGTTAATTATTCAACTAAAACTGCAAATTAAGTTTAAGTGAGGTGAGTAAAAAATGGCACTGAAAAAAAATCCCAAATATGACTTAAGGTTAAAATACAAAAAAGTCATCGAACTCACCCTTGCCCTTGCTTTACTAATCTGTATCATTCTGTTTCAAGCTTTCAAAAAAATTGAGCATAAGAAAGTTGAAAAGCAAATTGAACTGGCAAAGATTGAAGCAGAAGAGATTCCACAGACGCAGCAAGAAAAACTACCCCCTCCACCTTCACGACCAGCAGTTCCAATCGAAAGTGAGAGTGAGGATATCCCTGACGATGTGACCATCGAAGACACAGATATTGATTTTGAAGAGTTACCCCCGCCTCCACCGCCTCCTCCAGCAGAAGATGAAGCAGCTAGCTTTTTTGTTGCTTATGATGAACCACCTGAACCAATCGGGGGATTCACTGCAATTCAGAAAAGGTTAGTCTATCCAGAAATTGCAAGAAAAGCTGGTATCGAGGGAACTGTCACTGTCTATGCACATATCAGTGAAAAAGGTGAAGTCAAAGATACGAAAATACTCGTTCCCCTTGGCAATAGTGGGTGTAATGAAGCCGCAGTCGCTGCGATTAAAGCCGTGAAGTGGAAACCAGCAAAACAACGGGATAAACCAGTGGCAGTATGGGTGAGTATTCCAGTAAGGTTTAAGTTAAAATAATAAATATTAACTTCGCAGCCCAAAATAGTTGAACTTTTGATGTCATGCCTACAACACAAAGATTTTCAAACATGTAGGATTGACAAAAGAGGATAATAACATCAAGTCAAAAATAGTGAACTAATTAGTAGGCGGTATATAGTGATCTTATATGCCGCTTTTTCATTTCTATGAAAAGAGCCGAAAAAAAAATAATAATAATTATTATTATAATTATTTCCTTTGCTATTATTCAATGCTTCAATCCATTCGCACCAAAATTGGAAGATTCAGATAAAAATGACTTCATCATTACCGGACAGACTACTCCAGATGAGGTGTTACAGAACTTTAAATATGCTTACGTTTTTAAAGATTCGGTTTTATATGCTGATTTGTTAGACAGCTCATTCGTTTTTACTTACTTTGATCCGAATCAGGAGGCTTCTGGCAGGTTCGTAAGCTGGGGCAGAGATGTTGATTTAAAAACAACGGGACGATTGTTTCATAATTTTGATGTCATCGACTTAATTTGGAACAGTACGATTTATGCCTTTCATGAAGAAGATCAGGCTGAATATTCAAAGAGCTTTCATCTCTCTTTGATAAAGGAAAATGAAACCATCAATATCACAGGTAATGCCATTTTTCTGTTTAAAAAAAATGAATATGACAATAAATGGCGAATTACACAATGGTTAGATGAGTCGGATTTGTAAATGCATTCTTTTTAATTGATTTTTGAAAATACAAATGGAAATACCGTCGTCACATTACCCGATGCAATGGAATCAAATTTTAATCGTCTGACTAAAGCTAACAACTCTCCTTCTAAGTCAGGATTATTAATAGTAGATTCAATAATTCTTGCTTCTATGATAAACCCATTTGCAGCAATCGTAAACTCTATAGTCACTTTTCCGCGTAAATTTGGGTTTTGTTTTAAATATTTTTCGTAAAGATATTTGATTCTACCCTGTCTGGCAGAAACGATATTCCAAATTGACTGCTCAGTTCGTTGTCCCAGAGCTTCCTTACTACCAGTCATTTTGCTGGGTTTGACCAGGTCGACTTTTGCTTTTTTAGTTAAAGTAACCTGCGGTACATCGTCCTCAAGGTCAGATAGGAAGTCATCAATGCCGCCAGACCCACCCATACCAATAAGCTGGTCCAATGGATCAATATCATCCTTATTATTACCACCTTTAGTCACTTTTAAATTTGTTCCGGCGCCGACGATACTATTCAGATCCGCAACCAAACCTTTATCCACCAATGCATCAACAATTGAACTTGTCTTTCCTGATGAGCCGGTTCCAGCAATCAGCCCCAGTAACCCTGCAGATGCAGCAGGATTTCCTCTTGGTTTGCTGCTTCTCTTCTCTCTTCTTTTATTCGCTGAGTTTTGCTTCTCTTTGCTCTCAGATTTCTTTCCTTCCTCTGTATCTTCCATTGTACTGGTTAATGTCTTTGTATCAACTTCAAATATTTCCTCAGGAGGTTTAATAATAAATTGGGCAAGACGCTCTGGCATTTTCTCAATATCGAACTTTGTCTCAATGTTTACTTCATAGTCCTTAAAGGCATAAATAATCAGCGCATTTAGTATAAAGAGAATGAGAAAAATAGTTTTAAATAATAGGTCAGATACGAGACCTCTTAATATTGCTCTTTGCCATGAAAATGCAGAAGTATTGTAAACAACTTTTGGTTTTGCCTGAACCTGTTTGAATTCGAACTCAATTTTCACAGCGCCGATAATCAGAAAACCATAATTTTGGGGAGTTAATTTTAATACTAAATTTTCCCCGCTTTTTGGCAGAACTTCCTGTTGAATTAGATCCCGTATGCGTAGGGTGGAATCATTCAATGAAATATTACCATCAATAAAAGGTCTCAAATTAATCAGATAAATGCCATTCTTTTGCGAGATAAGCGTATGCCGTTTGGGTAACTTTTGTCCCAATAACGTAAGGTCGTTATCCCTCCCTTGTCCAATCGTGAAATCTCTGTCCTTCTGGATAACGAATTGTCGTACTTCCCCCCCTTGCACGATATTCAGTACTAATTGTCTATAACTTTGTGTCATGTATTTTCATCGATTTTTAATTAAGTATGTTTAACTTAATACTACTTAGTCATATTTAAATTTAGTAAAGGGTTATCTTGTTATTTTGGTTAAATTTTGGAGTAAATCCGCCTAGACGGATTTATGCTTTGACGCAGTCAAAGCACTCCAAAGCACATAAAAATTCAAATCTGATTAAGTAGTGTTAATTATTCATTGATAGATTTACGAATTAATCCGGTTTAATAACTGTCAGCAGCATGTCATTATAGCCAATCTGACCACAAGTAAACATGATTTTTTTAATCACCAGATATGGAAGCTCTCGATCCCCTTGAAGCGATATGGTTCCAGTGAAACCCATATTCGAATGAATTTCTCCTACTTTTTCGCTCAACAGCCTTAATTTTTTTAATTCAGTTAATAATTCAGGAATTAATAATTTATTATTACTTATTACCTGACTAACCGTAGTGACTTGTTTTCCATCTAAAAGTATGAAATCATTCGTGATCGCGATAATAGAAGTCGTTTGTGGTGCTTTTTGTGCTATAGATTCAGGTAGCCGTAAATCAGGAGCTACCGACATAATTTGCCCTTCAGCCGAATAACTTTTCAGTAGAAATACCAATAGAATGGTAAACATGTCAATCATGGATGTTAATTTAAGCGTAACTTGAGTATTTCTTTTTGTCCTCATACCTGCTAAAGGTTGAAAGTTTAAAATTCCATTTTGTTGTCTCTGCATATTTCTACTCTTATTTTCATGAATTTACTATCACTAACCTGAAAGTGAAATGTTTGGAAATCCTGTTTCACGACAACTGTCCATAACTTTAATAATGATGTTATATTTCACCTTGTTTTCAGGTGAGATAAAAATATCCTCAGCATAAGGATGTGTTTGCTTTATCTGCTTTAATTGCTCAACTAATTGACGATAGTCATATTGGTTATTTACTTTATAAAGTGGATCAAATTTAAATCCTTGTGCTTTTAGTTGAAATCCTGTTTCTTTAATAGCCAAAATTACCAGAACTAACTTTTGTGTTCTCTCCTGTATCTGCTTACTTTGATCTTTATTCAAAGACGGTAATGACAGTTCAATCACTGCCAGGCGAACAAATGCCGCAGTAAGTAGCAGAAACGGGATCAATAGTAAGAAAATATTCATCACTGGGATGATATTGACATCAACATCCTGACCTCGTTTATCTTTACCAATAGCTTGTTTCAGATTCATCTTACTGTCCTTTGACAACAATTAATCGTTTGTAAACCCGTGCGACGTTCTGATTGATCTCATCAATTAATTCATTTGTTTTTTCTTGAATTATCGAATATCCAATCATACACGGAATCGCAGCGATCAGTCCAAATGCCGTTGTATTCATAGCTTGAGAAATACCACCTGATAGAAGTGATGCTTTCAGTGAAGCATCAGCCGTCGCAACCGCTTCAAAAGAAGTTATAAGACCAAAAATCGTCCCTAACAATCCTAAAAGTGTTGATATATTTGCTATCGCAGATAGATATTGCGTTCGTTTTTCTAATTTAGGAATTTCTGCCATGGCTGCCAATTCAAAAGCATTTTGAATTTCTGCTGGAGATTTTCCTGCCTCTTCGAGACCGGCTCGTGTTATTCTGGGCAACACCGCAGCAGATATGCCGCAGAATTCTATGGCACTTCTTGTATTTCCTCTTTGAATAAATTCTAACACCCGGTCAACAAATGCGGTGGTATCAATACGGTTTGTAACAAGAACAAAAATAGCTCGTTCAATCATAATTGCAAAGCCCGTAATCAATACCAGAAGAATAACATACATAAAAGGTCCCCCAGTTCTGAATGCGTTGACAATAAAATCCAAAGTTGCAACCTCCTATAAAATTAATATGATAATTTCCTATATTACTTTGTGAATTAATTAAACCTTTTAACTCAAAATGGAAGGGGATTCAGAGAAAAACCCAGTTAAGGATTCCTTATTCCCCCATGATACATTACCAAAGAATATAATCCTTATCTTTTCCCTGTTTAATCCGAACACGACGCAGAGTGCTTTTTTCCACAGGTCGGAAAATATGCGAGAAAAAGTGTCTATCAATCCTTAACCCATCCACACGAGGATCCGTACCTGGTATAATAAACACCGTTTGTGGTTTGGCAATCTGTCCATAAATTTCAATTTGTTTCAAAAATAGTTTCACATCATCATCTGATATTGCTTTTTCATCCGATTGTTTGTTTTTTTCATCCTGTAATTTTACTGATAGCGGTTGATTAGATACCGGTTTTTCTGTCGCAATTAATCCTGAATAATTTCCCGAAATCAGCATCAAAGCTAACATAAAAGTAAAAAAGTAATATTGAAACTTCTTGTTCAAGTAAGCTGTCTTCTTCATCGTCAATTCCTCTTTATTTGGCTTGCAGGAACGATCTTACTTTCTGTTGATTGTTCTGAATGGTTCATTTTTGTACCGAGACCTAACTCTATAATCAGTTTTTCCATGCGTTGTTTACTCTGTTCTACCCATTCGTTCTGAATTTGACTTTTTTCGGCGCTGGCAACGTTTGCTTTGTAAACCTCGAGTGCTTTTTGCTTAAATGGGATCGCTTGTTGATTTAAACCACTTAAATACTCTTGTTTTTCTTCTGAAGATAGCTCTGGTGGTATAGGCGAAGTCACAAAGGATTCAGCCAAATCTTCAAAAGTCAGTCCAGTTTTATATAACGATGCTGTAGTCCATTCCGCCACCTGAAATTTTCCAGCACTTACATATTCTTGTAATACCGTTTGAAGAAGATTTCTCTTTTTTTTCAGTGACACGTTTAGCGGCGGTACCAGCTTCACCTGCTTGTATTTCTCAAAATTGATTTCGCCAATCATAAATTGGGCTTTTGCTGCAATATATTCCTCTACCGAAATATTCTTCTGCTTAAATTCTTTATATTTTTGAACAGTATAAGCAAATTCTTTCAAGGCGTTATTCTCATCTTTCAAATTAAGTGACATTTCGCCTAATTTGTACAATGCTTCGATATAATCATCTGGATCAGCTTTAGCGTAAGAATTTATATATTGTTGGTAAACGAGTTTTGCCTTATTCCACAATTTTAATTGCTCGTAACAATCTGCTGCGTTTAACAAGGATCGAGGCGCAAATTTTGAATCAGGTTTAATTGTGACCAATTTTAAATAATTATCTAAAGCTCGCACCCAGTCTTCCATTCGTTCATAGAGTAAACCAGTTTTGATATAAAGTTCATCGATGAATGGCACTTGCGGATGCTCTCTAATCATCCGCTCATAAGCTTTTACAGCTTTCTCAATATCTCCTGCTTTTTCAAATTGATTCGCAGCTTCGATAATGGATGCTCTGGCAATCTCAGGATCTGTAGTATTAAAAGCCAGTGTTAAAAATTTATCTGCCGCTTGGGCTAGATCTCCATTCGCTTTTAATTTTTCAGCAACTTTAAAATTCGCTGAAGAAATCATTTTCCTTGCCTTTTCTACATATTGAGTCGAATCAGGAAAAGCATCGGCTAATTTTTGAAACCAATTTTCAGACGACTGGTAGTTACCCAGCTTAAAGTAACATTGAGCGATCATATTTATCGCCTGACCATAGTATGGAGAATTTTTATATTCAACGACAACAGCACGCTGATAAGCTCTGGCTGCCAGGTCCCATTTGGCTAATTCATAGAGCGTTTCACCATATTTCATTACCACTTCTAACAAATTTTGGCTCTGCGGTAGCAGTCGTACAAAATCATTACATGCTTTCAACAGTTCAATCTGATATGGACAACCCACCTTAATTGCAATTAGACTGCCGCCTTCACCCAGAAAATCTTCTAAATAAAATGTAGTCGAATCGGTTTTAGGATCATTTTTCAATAATTGATAATAGGACAATATTCGATTGTAAGCAGCAGCATCTTTAAATTCATTATCTCCATATAAAGTCAGCACCTTGAAATATTCATCCGCAGCCTTATCAAATTCATTTATTGCATAATAGCACTCTGCTAAATAATAATTGACCTTTGGGGTATTTTCACTATCACGAAATTTCTGAATATAATCTTCATACTTTGCAATAGCCGTTCGATATTCACGGACTCGATTTTTTTCCTGTGCTTTTGCCTGGTAGTAAGTGCCTAATGAGAAGAGCATCTCTTGTGAAAGGGCAATTGCATCGTTCCTTACTTTACCTTCAGGATACTGACTGATCCATTGACTATTTGGTCCATATTTTTTCACAAATACATCTTTGGCTGTTATGGCTTTTTCCTCTTCCATATCATGTTCATAACATTCGATAATTACTTTCTGAATTAACGGTGCCTCTGGATAAAGTGGAAAAAGCGCCAGCAGTGTTTCGTAAGTTTGTATTGCTTCTGGATAAAAATTTCTTTTCTTATAAATTTCCCCCATCCTTAAAAAAATTTCGATAGCGAAACTTTGAGCATCTTTTGTATCAAGCAGTTTTTCCGCTGTAGAAGGACCTCCATACTCTGTCAAAGAATGAGCAATATAATCGAGTGCTTCATTTTTAACGTCAACCTTTGTTTTTCCTAATAATTCGGTATTCAACGTTTCTAATAGTGTAATATCGCTAATCAAATAAATATAGATACTAATGGCATTAGCATAATCATTAATATTATAATAAGCCCAGCCAAGTTTATAGAGCGCCATATTAAAATAAGGATCATCCCAGCTTTCAAGAAGATATTTATATTGTTCAATTGCTTTATGAAAATCACGTCGATTAAAATAATACTCTCCCAGACGGAAATATGCCTCTGAAACTTTTGGGCTTTCTGGGGTTTCAAAAATTAATCGCTGAAAATATTCTTTCGCTCGATCATAGTTTGCCTCATCTAAATGACAAATGGCGAGACGATATAATATTTTATCTTTAAATGGAATATCTGGATACTTTTCAAACAATTTATAACATATTTCAATGGTATTTTTATAGCTAATCTTTGGCAAAATCGGCTCAGTCAGCAGTTCGCTATTTTCAAATTTCTTAATATCTATATCATATTTTTTCATTCTTTGTTT
>Ga0209635_10002275_pt1 | contig 14654 bp, 12 predicted proteins | sample DeeMarSWOR230_32_FD_187463 | JGI IMG/M metagenome (GOLD analysis project Ga0209635, IMG submission 187463) | Marine sediment microbial communities from White Oak River estuary, North Carolina - WOR-2-30_32 (SPAdes) (version 2) | ecosystem: Environmental > Aquatic > Marine > Intertidal zone >... | reverse complement strand
GACCACTTCCAATGGGTGGAGCAAAGGTGTTTGAAACAAGTCTGCCTTTCCATCTTCCAACAGCAACATTTTTATAAAAATTTGATTGAAAAAAAATCATTACAAGTATACTGAGCCTATCAAGAAGAGGGTTTAAAATTCCAGTACCAATGACGTGACCATTTTTGAGTCTTTTATAACTTATCATTTTTCTGCCCAAGAACTTCCAAAAAATTTGTTCTCTTTCTTCTAAGGACATATTTATCCTCTATAAACTCTTTTTAATAATCCTTATCCTTTCATCTTAATAAATGTTTCTAAAGGGCATTTATTACAACTCTATTTAATTTTTCTTTAAAGAATCATCTATACTAATAGTAATTTAATTAAAAAATTAAATAACAGTTAAACTTAATCTAAAAAAATAATTTAAGAAAATATCAAATATGATCTCATTATATACAATTAATGACTGAAATTCTAACATTATATGAACTAAAAGCAGTTATTAATTTATTAATATAAAAAATATTTTATGTACTAATTCAACTATTTCATGAAAAGATGTAGTAAATCTAATAAAAATTTCGAAAATTAATAACTAAATAAACTAACCTCTTAAATATAGTAATCTAAATATTTAAAATCATAAAGGAAATAGTTATTAAAAAGGATTATTTTGATTCTTCCTTGAATTTATATACCAATTCTGCTATTTTATGAAAGATAAGTTTTACGTTATCTCCTGTTAATGCAGAAGTTTCGAAGTACGGAGCATTTAATTTTTCAGAGAGATGTTCTGCCATTGGCATAATAATTTTTCGATCATCTTTCAAATCTATTTTATTACCTATTAAAATACGTGGAATTCCACTAAGTCCGTATTTCACTGCAGTTGAGTACCAGTTATTAATATTGGAAAAAGTGGAGCTCCTCGTTATATCGAATACTAGGATCATACCATCTGCCCCATTAAAATATGGTCGATGTAACATATAAAATTGAGGTTGCCCTGCCACATCCCAGAACATCAAGTTCACTGTGGCATTCATAACCTCCAGATTGATTGGTTCTTTGACGATATTAACACCAACCGTGGGTAAGTATTGTTGCTCCATTTGTTTCGTCACAAATTTAGTAAGAAGGCTTGTTTTTCCGACAGCAGGATCTCCGATTACAATTACTTTATAAATACTCTCGGTTCTGCCTTGAAATACAATATCGCTATTACTCATAGTTCACTCTTTTTGAGATTAATTTTATTGATTATATTAAATATGTAGTTCAGATTTAAAAATTTTAATGATTCTTCTTAATTTTTAAAGTTTATGACTTTTTTCACTTGAAATAGTGACGTTTTACATTTTTCTCTTGCAATAAAATAGATTTTATTCAATGTAAATTTTATTTCATACCACTTAGTTTCAAGTTGCTGAATAATCTCAAGTAAAATTTTTTTTCCTTTAATTTGTCCAACGCTTAAATGAGGGGTAAAACCACTTTTATATAAATTCACATCATTACATTCGGGTACTAGCATCTGGATATTTTTTTGAAGGTTGGTTATTGAATTTTTCGGCTCTGGAGCAATCCATAACGTAAAATTTTGGTGACCATGATTAAAATATTTAAATGATTTCAATGTAATTTCAAACGGTTTTATTTCCCTACAAACTGCAGAAAATTCCTGTTCTAAGGTGTCATATTCTGATTCTGGATGAAAGGGGTATATTAAAGTAATGTGAGGCATCCATCGATTAATCTGACGATCATATCGTCTTCTAATTCCTTGTATTGGTTCCCATCTTTCGTTGGGAGGAATAATTACAACAGCCGAGATATACACTTTACTCATAAAACATAAGAAAATAAGAAAGGGGAATTAAAAGGTTTTTATTTAATCATTGTTACTTAGTTAATGATTATGCACATTAAACATAGACACTATATTCAGAAATCTGAAATTAAAGCCCTAAAAGAAGATATTTTAAAGCATTATGATGAAACATTTTTAAACCAAGTATTTCCTAAGAAATCTAGTATTGAAGTAATTCAAACAGAGAAAGGAGGTACGCTGTTTGTTATTAATAAAGAGTTAAAGTTATGGAAAACTGAAGAAGATGGTTATATACCTGTTCTAACTTTTCTGTTGAATAATAAAGTTAAAATTAAAACTATCGTAGTTGATATGGGTGCTATTCGTTATGTTGCGAATGGAGCTGATGTTATGCGTCCTGGAATTACTCAAATTGACCCCTCTATTAGAAAAGATGATATTGTGCAAATCGTCGACGAAACACATGATCGCGCTATAGCAGTCGGAAAAGCTATGTATAATGCCAAGGAAATAGAGACGAGAGAGTCAGGTAAAGTTGTTAAAAATTTACATACTATTCAAGATGCGATATGGGAATTTGAAAAGGAATTTAGATAAATTCTTCTCTCAGAATTGGCACAACGATCTCTTTTTGTTGGATTGAAGAATTCTCAAAATATTTACTTTTAATATCATAAGAATCAAACTGATAACTCTTAAAGAGGATCATAATCATTCTTAAGCCACTTTCACAAAATTCTCCTTCTTCGCTTCCTTCTGTGAGTTTCATTAATTTTATGATGGAATTCATTTTCCAGAGGATTTTTTCGTTCTCAATGTTATTGGTTTTAATGAAAGCATCATACAGATTCATATAGAAGTCATATTCGCTAATCATTTTTAATAATACCTTTCCTTAACCCACAGTCCCTCTTCTATTAACTCAAAAAATGGTAATCAATTAATATTTTTAAAGCAGACCTTTTCATCCAAATATCGTTACCATATAACAAACTTCCACTAGAAATTTTTTTGAGATGACCCCAAATAATTCTTTTTTAGTAGTCACTCCTATTGATTTTACTTTGTGATTTAAATATAAATTATCAGTTTTTTTGATTATGAGTTATCTGAGTGATATGAGAAAAGTTAAATCTAATACATTAAAATCTACGTAATATCGAGGTATACTCTCGATAACACATTATTCTATAATTGAACTCTATCTTATATTATTTGGATACTACTCAAGGGGTCATGATACCATATATCAAGATGACTCCACAGTATATATACAAATAAAACAAAAAGGATGTGTGTGTAATAGGATGAGTATGTATAGGAGTTATCTTCTAAAGAATCAATTTTGGGCAAAAAAGGGAAATGAAAAAGGGGATGATTTAAGCGGAGAGAAAATCTTTATTAAACACGATTCTGAAATAGGAGGTATTTATGCAATCATTAACAATAACGAGAGAAAAGGAGTAAAGATTATTGTTAATGGTGAAGAACATTGGTTTAATAATTTTGATAAACTTGATACATTTTTAAGCCGATTAAAGCAGAGAGAAAACGATTTTATAAAGATTCTTAGAAGAAAAAATATATCTCAGAAACTCAGGAGATTAGATATTTAAAGTTATCTTTCTTTCAATATTTTTCATTTAAATTAATAGTCAATTATTTGATTGATAGAAAGTAGATATATTAATAAAAGAATTTAAAATAGAATCAGAATTATAATTTTGATTTTATAATAACCTATTCTAAAAAATTTTAAAAAAAAATAGTATTTTGAAAATTAACCTGTTTTTTGTCGTGTAAAAAATAATCCATAAGCTATAAAAACATAAAAAATGAATTGCAGTAAATTTCCTATGAGACCTAAGATTGTACCGTGAAATTGGGTCATTAGGATACCACTTGTAGTGGCTAAAATTAATCCTAATGTAATTGCTAAAATACGATAATTCTTGGAATGAATACTAAAGTACGTAAAGAAGAATATAACCCATATTGCTAATAATCTGGTAATCCAACTGCCAATATTGTATTCATCAAAAGGTACAAAAGAATTAACTACAAGTATGACTAATCCAATAACTGTTATAATGCTAAGTAGAACTATTCCGGTTTTTTCGGCCTTTCTACTAAAAAGTCTAACAAAAAATGTACTCAATGCTAATGAAAAAGTTATAATTAACATTCCTATTGTGTTAAAAAGCGAATAATCCCAAGATGGTGGTAAAACTGTGCTAAAGTAGTCAATAAAAGTATATCTAATCAAATAATTAATTAATATTCCTATTCCTACACCCGTAAAACCTAGTGCCCATAGTAATGTAATAGTTGCTTTTGTCTTTCTGTCGCGCCAAAAATAAAAAATTCCAATGATTAAAGCTACTGCTATATTAAAAGGCAGTAGTATTATAAGAATATTTTCATAATCTGGAAGGGGATCAGTTAAACCCATTATTATCACTATTAGTTTTCTGGAACTCAATTAGTTTTAATTGATAAATAGTAATTAGGTTTTATATAAATAAAATTATGTAATTTTTTCCTTGTTTTGTAAAATAACAAAAAAAATTTTAGGGTTTCATTTACTAAAAAGATATTTATAATGATAATATAATGCTACTAAGTAAGCAATTGTCTTAGGTATCATGAAAAGCCCTGTTAAAGGAATATAAACGACAGCAAATAAAGTAACAGAATAGCATATGAAAGATACCATGAACCATAATGAAGCTAAATAATTTGCTTTATTCACATTAACGTTAATCCCTGTAAATTCTTTTCTCTCTGCGTTTGAGTCCATATATATTAATCCGACGGCAATAAAACCTATTACATAAAGAGGTAATGAAGTAATGATTCTAAAGTCAAATCCAAAGTCTAATGGAGGTTCAAAATCGAACCAGTGATTATATGGCAAAAATATTAGAAAAATCCTAATAATAAAAGCTATATATACAATACTAATATAAAATTTGATTTTTGATGGCGTTGAATATTTTTTACCATATTGCTTTGACCATGCATGAAGAAAGGCTACATAAAAGTACGTCATAGTGATACTAGTTATAGTATACCCAATACCTAATAAATTTCTTGTAAGAGCACTATCTAATGGAATATTTGCTAAGAAGAGGTAAATTCTAAATCCCAAATGGAATATATCTCCAAAACCTAAGAAAAAATATGCTAGAAATGTCCATTTCCAAACGCCTGACTGTTGTTTTAACCTAGGATTTTTTAGATTTTTAATAATAGCTAAAATTAAGAGAATCCAAATGAATGCCAAGTAGAAAATTAAAAATGAAATTGTTCCCCAATTATCCTGCATAGGCATGGTAATTAAATTATAATAGTCAAACTTTATAAAACTTTAGTTAAGAAAATTAGGAAAAACTACAAAAAAGTTAAATATGATGTATATATTAAAATTCGTTTGTTATTTGTAAATCGGTTGAAGTCCAGATTGAAAATGACGCAATCGTAATTTAGCACCACGAGAAACTTTAACTTTTGGTATTTGATCTCGATTCTTATAAAGTTCTGTAATTGCTGCAACAGCATAATCGATATGCGAAGAATCATAAACATTTCGAGGAACTGCAAATCTTACAAAATTTAAAATTCCTTTCCGTTCTTCTGGTGTTTTATTATCCCATTCAAATGCAAATGGTCCCAGTTCAGCAGCTCTGATACCATAGTGCCTTATTAATTCAACTGTTAATCCAACTCCTCCAAAATCATCGATTTTCATTTCAGATCCCCCAAAAAATTTGTTCATGTTAAGATAAACCGCATGACCTCCCGCGGGAAGTACTACAGGGATTCCATTATTTGCTAACTTTCTTGCAAACTCCCTTACTTGATGAATCCTCTCATTTAAATATGGTTCTTTTATTATTTCATATAAACCAACGGCAAGAGCTATAATATCTCGCCCTGATAATCCCCCATATGAATCATTTCCAAAAGTGAGAATTTGTTTTTCTTTCAATTTAATTCCAATATCCCCATTTATTGAAAACTTTCGATGGAAAACACCCTTATCTCTAAAAAATAATCCTCCTCCTATATTTGCTAATCCATCTTTTTTAAAGCTAATTGTGAATCCATCTGCATAAGAAAACATTTCTTGAATAATAGTTGTAATAGTTTTACTTTGATATCCTTCTTCAAAATTTTTAATAAAAATCGCATTTTCTGCAAAACGACAAGCATCAAAAAATAAAGGTATATCAAATTTTCTAGCAATTTGGTTAACTTTCTTAATGTTGTTCAGAGAGACTGGTTGTCCTGCAGCAGTATTATTTGTAAGTGTTAAATAAATTAAAGGAATATTATCGGGATTTTTTTCTTGAATAAAAGACTTCAATTCTTGCGTCTCCATATTTCCTTTAAATGGATTTCTAATATCCATCTGATCAGGTGGAAAATCCTCAAATAAATCGTTTGAAAATATATTTACGGGATTAATTCCATTAGCAGATATATTTGCTTCAGTAGTATCAAAATGACCATTGTTAGGAATATACAATTCAGCTTCTTGATATTTTTTTCTTAAAAGGGGAGCAATTGTTGAAAATAATAGATATTCTGCACAACGACCCTGGGGTACTAAAAAAGCATTAGGTCGAGTTAATTGGTGTATACCTCCATTCACAAAACCATTTTCATATGAAGCAAGATAAAGCTCGTCCATAAGCTTTTCAATATTTGTTTCTCCTGAAAGAATTAGATTAATATTTTTTTTAGGATTATTTCCTCTTTCAAATGTATCTCTTATAGCATCTAATAGAACATAATATCCCTTATTTCGTCCATAGGCTTCATCTCCATGAAATAAAGATGACCATTGTAAATCTGTCATAGTAGATGTACCACTATCGGAAAGAAAATCTAGAACCAACATATCCGCGGGAAAAGAAAACATACTGTATTCTGTCTCCCTTAAAGCATGTTCTCTCTGCTCTTTAGTTACTTCTTTGATGTTTCTTATAACTAATGATCGCTTAGTGGGCACTCGGACTCCCAATTCATGCATAGGTTTCATTTTATTAACCAAATAGAGTTATATATAAAGCTATTTTCACATAAAAAAAAGGATACTACTTCAATATTTCTAAATAATTAAGAGAAGATAATAAAACTTTCTACATTATTTAATTAACCCGAAAATTAATGAAAATATTAATATTTATATTTAACAACACCTCAATTAATTATTAAAATAAAAAATGAATTACTATGGAACTTCCAGATTATATAAAAAATCGTTATTGGAAAGATTATTTGCCTCCTGGTATAACTCTAGAAATAGATATTCCTGAAGACATCTCTCTTTTGGATATTTTCAGAAATGGTGCTGAGCAATATGGGAATAAGGTATCTATGGATTATTATGGAAGAGAATTTACATTTAATGAGATGGATCTTCTAACAAGGAGATTTGCAAGCGGATTAAATGATTTAGGAGTAAAAAAAGGTGATGTGGTTGCGATTTGGTTACCAAACTGTCCATATTTCAGTTTTGCATATTTTGCTGCTCTAAGTCTTGGAGCAACTATAACAGCTTTAAGTCCTTTATTCGTAGCACGTGAAGTCTTATATCAACTCGAAGATTCTGGAGCATCTATTTTAATCATGATTGATAGGTTTTTTGGTCAATATGAACATATACAGAATAAATTAAATTTAAAAAATGTAATAGTTGTGAATGTTGAGGGAAACGTTCCAGATATCCCAAAAACCGAAAGAGTTATCCACTTTAATACTTTAATGGAGAAAAGTCCCGAGCCACTTACAGATTCAAAATTAAATGTAGAAATTGATCCTAAAAATGATATCGCTGTCATTCAATATACGGGAGGGACTACAGGGCTTCCGAAAGGAGCTTGTTTATCACATTTCAATATAATCGCAAATATTTATCAGATGATGCAAATCACCAATTACATGAAAGAAAAATTCATTAAGGAAGATTTTATAAATTTATGTGTTTTACCCTGGTATCATATATATGGACAGACTTGCGAACTCGCCCAATCACCTCTCATCGGTTCGAAGGGTTATGTGTTAGCCACTTTCGATATTCCTAAAATTTTAGAAATAATAGAAAAATATAAAGCAAATTTAATGCTAGGAGTTCCTACAATGTTTATAAACCTTCTAAATTATCCTGAAAGCGAGAATGTTGATTTTAGTAGCTTAAAATATGCTAATGTTGGAGCTGGATCTTTACCTGCCGAAATCTTTAAAGCATGGAAGGAAAAAACTGGTTTTGAGATGGGAGAAGGATATGGTTTAAGTGAAACAAGTCCGACAGTTACAAATTCTCCTCCCTGGGCAAGAAAAAAATATGGTAGTTGTGGTCACCCTGTAGCAAATACATTGGTGGGAATTATTGATGAAAATTTAAATTTTCTGCAAATTGGAGAACCTGGAGAATTAGTTGTCTCGGGACCCCAAGTTATGTTAGGATATCATAATAGACCGGAGGAGAATAAAATGGTACTCTTTGAAGCAGGAGGTTATAGATGGTTTCGAACAGGAGATTATGCGAAACTTGATGAAGAAGGTTATATTTTTATACTTGATCGTGTTAAAGATATGATAAAATATAAAGGGCACAGTGTCTATCCTAGAGAAATCGAAGAGATATTATACGAACATCCAGCCATTTTAGAATGCTCTGTATTTGGAATCCCAGACCCTATAAAAGGTGAAGAGATTGTAGCACATATTATTCTTAAACCGGAGTATAAAGGAAAAATTACAGAACAAGAAATAATTAATTGGACTAAAGATAACATGGCAGCCTATAAATATCCTAGAATTGTAAAAATTGTACGATCCTTACCAAAGAGCGCTGTTGGGAAAATTTTAAGACGCGTTTTGCGCGAAAAAGTACAGAAAAAAAGAAAATAAAACATATTTAAATTTTTCTTCTTAGAATTTTTTCTTTAAAGTAAAAATCTTTACATCTCTCTTCCTGATTTTAGTAGTTCAGCTCTTTCATTTAAAATAACTTTAATTTGGTTTGAATCTTTTGGATACCATTTCAAAGCAAATGTCCAAAGTATTACTCCAGGCAAAATACACAAAACCACAAATAGAATTGTCTGTTGATAATTGTATTGAGTGAAAACCAAAATAATACCACTTAAGGAAGGGCCTATTCCACGACCTAAATTTTCTAAAAATTGATTCCATGAGATTATTTGACCTTGAGCTTCAGGAAGATTAATATGTTGCAGAAGAGGGCTTTGGTTAACAATATATAATGAAAATATCGACCTTGAGAAAAAGAATAATGCTCCCATTACCCAAATTATAGGGATTGTCATTAAAAAGGCTACATCCTTTCCTTGATCAACCGTCATTTGAGGCCATGGGATAAAGAAAAAGAGTGCAAAAGAAATAATGCCTCCCAGGAGCGCAAAAATAATCATATAAACTCTATTTTTTTGATTTTTTAATGCTAACTTATCACTTAAACGGGCTAGCCCTAATTGTCCAGCCAACCCCCCAGTTAACCCAAAGCTTACCATAAATATACTAGTCGAAAATTCAGAAATATTATGTGGTTTATTTTGAATTAAATTTAAAATTAAGAAATTAATGCTTCCCATGAGAATCCAAGTAAAGATTCCTTCAATTAGAGCCACGAGGTTAGTTTTACTTAGCATCGTTTTTTTCATCATACGAGGATTCATTTTAAAATCATAAACTTGATCACTTTCTTTAAGGATCTCTATTAACTCCTCTTGTTGAGCACCTCTTTTTGGTTCTTCGCTATTGAGTGCGAATATGAAACCAAAAATTAATATTCCTGCTCCTGCTGACCAAAAAAATTGACGCCAAAATCCATTTTGGACTAGAAAAGCACCAATAAGAAAACCTAAAGTCATTGTTAAGGATCGTATAATTTCATATATTCCAAAAAAACGCGACCGTTTTTCTTTTGGTACTACATCATTTGAAAGAGAAATTACTGTTGGCCAGCTCAAGCCCGCGAATGCTCCAAAAATGGATATAAAGATTAAAAAATAAATCCAAGTTGATTGTCCACCGCCTTCAGTCGCGAATCCTAACATGATAATTGCAAATCCTCTAAAAATCGAGATTATAATAATAATCATTTTGCGAGAATGTTTATCAATGAAATGTCCCAGTAAAAGTCCAGAAACTGAAGCAGACCATGAAAGTGTGGTTATAATTATTCCCATTTCGATCGCATGGGTAGCTTCGCCAGGCCATATTAATCTGGATAATGGAACAATAAGAAAAATAATCCCACCCCAGCTAATGGACTGAAACCCGTTGAGGAAATAAATTGGCCAAAAAATACGATTATAGCTAATAGCTTTCTCTGAATTACTTTTCGACATAGAATTTGAAAAGAATATAATCTTATAAATATGAATTGTAAAATGAGTGTTGTAATTTTAAGATATTGTTAGAATTAATTATTTTTTTTTTTAACATTTTTTTTCTTATTCCTTAATTTTCCTATAAAAAATTAAATACAAAATAAAAGTAAAGACAGAAAGGATAGCTAAAAAGAAAAAGGATATATCAACGTTTAACTCTGCAATTAAACCAGTAAGGATTGGTGCTAAAAAGAAGCCAATTCCAACCATTATTTCGAAATAAACACTATATTTGGATGTATTTTTAGCAATATTTTTGAAAACGGTCAATTTAAATGAAAGTGTATAGTAAAATGAATTAAAACTACCAAACACGCAAAATAGAATTCCAAAAATTATAATATTATAATTTAATCCCATTAATATAAACGATACAATTACAATTATATTTGAAACTAATATCATTTTTTTTATTTTTTTAACATTTAGATCCATGGTTTTGGAAAGTGTAGCTGTTTGGGTGCTCATTCTGAAGAAATAGAATAGATAATTAGTATATAATGGAAAATTTAATAGTTCTGATTTTATTGGATAGGCAAGACCTAATCCTCCAATTAAAAAACCATACACACAGATCATCACTAAAGGTAAGAAAAGTGGAAAAGAAATGTCCTCACGATTAGGAATACTTTTCACTCTATCATCAATAGGTACAATTATTTCTTTATCAAGATTATTTTCAGGTTCTTGAATTAATAAAGCGAAAATTAAGCCGCTTGTAGCAAATAATAATGAAAAAATGAACATCAGAAGAATATTTTCGATGAAAAATAGCACAAGCGTGCCCAATATAAAACTAAATATTCCTCCAAAATTCCAAGCTAGACTATATCGTTTCATTAATCTATCTTTTAATAAATCGTTTTGATTATACTCATCTAATTTTGAGATTGTTGAAATTACAGTCATTAGAACAGGCCAAAAGGAGCCCATAAAAATTCCATCAAGAATTAAAAGGATATATACGATTAATGGGTCTAATGTAAATTGTAAAATTATCTGGATTATTAGAAATCCAATACATGATAGAATAATAGTAAATTTTACTCCGATTTTTTTATAAAGATTTTTAAAGATTAAGGGAGATACTAAGTAAGACATGGCGGTTCCTGATGTAATAACTCCAATAATTCCTGGTTCTAATCCTATATCAATATAGTAAAGTGGAATCGCTAAACCGATTGATACCCCTAATCCCACTCGCATAAAAGCAAGAAAAAGGATGGGAAAAACACGATATTTCTTATTTTCCATTATCTTTTCTTCAATAGTATTTAAAAACTATAGAGAGAAGTCTTAAATTCGTAAAAAAGTTTATTAAAATTTATTTAAGTCCTATCTTCCATTAAAAAAATAACACTAATTTTAAAAAAAAAATAAAAAAAATTCTAATTTATGCATTAGAAATCTTTTGCTCTGCACCAATGATTATCTCGTTATAATAGTCTAAATAGTTCTCATTTACAATAGCGCGATATCTGGAGATAAATTCGGTGATTTCACGCATTAAGGATATGATATGCCTTGGATCTGTAAGAACCTCCATTCTTTCCCGGAACTCTATTAACTTTTCTCTAACACCTCGAATAATCTGTTCTTCTACATCAATGGGAAAGTATTTGTTTACAATAATATCCGCATTCTTGAATGCAGAAATTTCACCATCAAAGGATTTTATTTTTTTGTGATACTCTGTCTCAAATTCACCTGAAAACTTTCTAATACGTTTATGGATTATAGGGAGGTCCTTCCCAGTTAACAAAGCTGTAGTTGTATATTCGCCATGTTGTAATATTACTTTTTTATCTTCTTGATCAACAGTGCGGAGAGCCTTTTTACTGCCCGTAGCTTCACGTACAAATTGTGTAAGAGCAGCTATCATTCCAGATATAAGAGCAGGATCTTGAATCTCAATTCCAAAAGAATATTCATATAAACTTAATCCATCTTTAGTAAGCACAAATAAATTTCTTAATGATTTTTCCCAATTTCTCATCCGGATTTGTCTTCTCAAGACCAGAGTAATTGAAACAGCTGCAAGTGCTCCGGCTATAGAGGCACCTACAATTAAGATTAAATTTAATGGCTTTCTAACTTCAAACTGAGCTGTATAATAGGCAACTTCTTTTCCATTTGTCCAAAAAATCTCTGCTTCATAAAGTCCTTCTGTCATCTCGTCACTTAAGGAAATTTCTGAACTAGCTAATAATCCGTTAACGGGTATTAATCCTGTCTCATTATGAATGATCTGCCCAGAAGGAGATCTCAATACAATATTTCCCACACCATCAGATATTGCTCCAGAAATAGAACTCACAATGTCAGCTTCAATTCTAATAGTTTGGCCTAATTCGAAAGATCCTTGAGTTATAAAATTACTCCCTGACTTAAGTTTTGGGTTTATGGTATTACAATAATTGGGAGATTGAAAGATTCCTATATATGTTCCTTTTTCTAATGGGATTCCAAAAATAGTTGTAATACCATAATAAGAGACATTATTGAGTACTAAAGGGCCAAAATAGATATTCGTCAATTCTCTACCATAGGGATCATAAAATGAAATAAGATCCCAGTCTCTTTCAAATAGAAACATTGGCGGTGGCCATCCAAAATGTATATCTTCAAAAGTATAATTAACTATCCATTCAATATAATTATCATGAACATTGTATATTCCACTTGCATCACTCAAGTATACATAATAGATATTTGTGTAAACATTAATTATAGGCATTACCTTATCGCTTATTATTGTTAGATTAATGTCTTGAGTAATTGGTGTATTAAATGAGTGGGATAAAAATACATAAGTTCCCGAATAGATTGGCTCTAAATACTCATTATTAATGACAAAATCTATATCTATGGTTGCGGGATCAAGTTCTTGAGTGTATAATAAATAACATAGCATATCTGTTTTGTTATCATTCTCTACAGGAACTATTGCCGTTCCATTATAATATCTTGTTAAACCTTTATCATATATTGTATTTGTATAATTTTCAGCCTTCCAAAAATCAAACGGATAAGAATAGACCAAATCTGGATGGTAAAATTGTAATACAATATTATATTTTTTTCCTAGTTCATAATGGTAAACGTTTGGGTAGAATGGCATCCATTCATCAACTATCATGCGCTCTTCATAATTCCAAAAAAAATCAATTTGTTCCGTTAAATTCTCATTAAAAATAGACATATCCCAATAATAATAATCGATCGGTTCCTTTATAGTATAATTTAGATAAATCATAATTGCTTGTAATTTTTCAATATCTGGAAAGATAAACTCTTGAATGAACAGTAGCGAGGGTGTAAGACTTATCTGCTCAGAAATATTACCAGCGATTCTATAACCATAAGAAAGTTCTGCATATATATCAAGACTATTTGCTTCATATTCAACTCCTGGTCTAGAGATATTATGAGAGATCATTTGAGTTAGGGATTTTGTAGCAAATCCTGATGAGGTTTTGGAATCTTGATCAAAATATACAAGTGCAATATCCCCAGTATAATTACCCGAATATATTTGGCTCTTTTTAAAATCAAAATGAGAATAATTCGATGATAATGACCTGTAACTTAACATTTGATACATAAAAGGTGATATCGATAAAATAAGAACTCCAAATAATAAATAATGTTTTAATTTTCTTTGCAAATTAAAAGCCTCTTAATATTATTAGATAAGATTCAGTTAATTAAAAACGTAATAACAACTCCAATATATATAATTTTCTTCAATAGTATAATTGAAATTAGATATGTTGTATTAAATAGATTACATAGTTGATTTTATTTTTGTAGAAATTTAAATTCCGTCTCTATTATTGGAAATTAAGTCTATTTTCAAGAAAATTATTTCATACTTTATAAAGTATTATTTTACTCATTATCTTTTTATATAAAAGAACACTTAAGTTAAGATAATTCATCGAGTTTTAAAATCTATTAAGAAAAATTCAACTAGTTTTCAATTATACATAAGGATAATTAAATAAAACATCGAGATGAATCTCATGAACAGCGACAATCAATTAATAAAAAGGTTTCATTCAGGATCAATTCGAGGAATCATTTTCGATTTTGATGGAACTCTACTTGATATAAGCGAGCCGCTAAGAAAATCAATAGAAGAGATTTTCGAAAAAAAAAAACTTGAAGTAGATGTAAATACAACCATTGAAGAAATTGGAGCCCTCATGGAAACTATTCAAGCACTTCCTCTTCCTAAGATTTTACTCCAGTCTTATGAATTAATTAAACATATCTCTTCACTTCAATCATTAACTTATCTTAAAAAATTAGAAATCGCAGCAAGAATTTTTACCAAATATCTAACATATGCTAAAGAAGCTCCATTTTTTTCAGGTTCCATTAATTTACTGAAAAAATTAAATAAATCC
>Ga0209635_10002274_pt1 | contig 14657 bp, 14 predicted proteins | sample DeeMarSWOR230_32_FD_187463 | JGI IMG/M metagenome (GOLD analysis project Ga0209635, IMG submission 187463) | Marine sediment microbial communities from White Oak River estuary, North Carolina - WOR-2-30_32 (SPAdes) (version 2) | ecosystem: Environmental > Aquatic > Marine > Intertidal zone >... | reverse complement strand
AAAGGAAACTTATGGTCTACTTGTTATCGGAAGACAAGAATCTGCTGTTGGTTATGTAAAAGGAAATCATGTTGAGATTGTTAGAGAATTTACCTCAGGAATTCACAGTAAGCATAGAGCAGGAGGTCAATCCCAGAGACGGTTTGAAAGATTAATTGAAGAGGGGGAAAAACAATTTTATAGGAGAATATCTGACGAAATTAATGAACTCTTTTTAGAAATGGAAGATTTAAGGGGGATTTTTATCGGAGGGCCGGGCCCATCGAAAGAAAAGTTTGTAAATGATGAAAGTATGGATTATAGATTAAGGGAGAAAATATTAGATGTAGTTGATCTTGGATATGGAGGATCTGAGGGAATTCGTGCGCTTATTGATAAAGTCAAAGATAAAATTCAAGATGTAAAGTATATTCGTGAAAAACAAGTTATGCAAAGATTCATGAAAGAAATTGCTAATGATACTGGAATGGCAACTTATGGTCTTGAAGATGTACAGAAAGCATTAAGTATGGGTGCAGTTGATATCTTAATACTCTCTGAAAAATTAGATAGTTATAAAGTTAAGATAGAATGTTCTAATTGTGGATATACTGAAAATCGTACTACTAGTGAACAGAATGTTGTTAATTTAGAGTCTTCTATACAAGAGGAAAGTTGTCCAAAATGTAATTCAAATAGCTTCAATATTACTGATAATATATCGATGATAGAAGAACTTGGGAATATTGCAAATACAATGGGAACAGAAATTGATATTATTTCTTCTGAAACTGAAGAAGGAGAGATGTTACATAGCACATTTGGGGGTATTGTAGCTATTTTGCGTTTTAAACTTAACTATTAATCAAAATTGTAATTAAAAGGTTTTATTTTAAATTTTATGATGAATCAATTGGTAGATGATGAATTTTGTTAAGAGATTTATTACTTAATTTAAAGATGATTATGTTTGGAGGAAAAGGAGGGGTAGGAAAAACCACTTGTGCAGCAAGTTCAGCAATTTGGGCTGCTGAACATGGACGAAAAACATTGATTATAAGTACTGATCCTGCTCATTCATTAGGAGACAGTTTAGGAATGGAGCTACCTCCTGGTGAACCTGTGCCTGTAAAGGATGTTGAGAATTTAACTGCTTTGGAGATCAATCCCCAAGCAAAAGTAGCAGAAATTAAGAAATTAACTGAGGTAAATCCAATAGGAGATCTAGGGATGATGGGAGACATGGTACAAAGTATGTTAGATGGGATGGCAGGAGATACAGATGAGGGAATATCGTTAAATCCTCCTGGTATTGATGAGACCTTAGCTTTTGGAAAAGTTTTAGAATTTATTGAGACAGAACATGATTATGATTTAATTATTTTTGACACAGCTCCAACCGGGCATACACTTAGATTATTAGGACTCCCAGAAACATTGTCTAGTTGGATTGGAAAAATTCTAAAATTAAGATTAAAATTAGGGCGAATTTTTGGTAAATTTAAAAAATTATTTGGAGGAGGAGATGATCAACAAGATGATTCATTGGGGGTATTAGAAAGAATGAATGATGCTATAATAGATGCTAGAGATGATTTAACCAATCCTAACGTAAATTCTTTTGTAATTGTTATGATTTCCGAAGAAATGGCAATAGCAGAAACAGGAAGATTATTAAATCAATTAATAAAGTATAATATCCCCAATTCAAATATTGTAATAAACCAACTATATCAGGATCCTTCTGAATTATGTGAATTTTGCAAGGCTCGTCGAGCTATGCAACAAAGAAATTTAAAAAAAATAAAAACTATTTTTCAAGACAAACTAAATAAAAGCCTAATTGAAGTACCTTTATTTAAAGATGAAATAAGGGAATATAATATGTTAAAAGAATTTTCAAAACGTTTAATCGATTAATCTAAACATTTAATTCTTTTTTTAAATTGCAATATGTGCAGATTTTTGCAATTCCAGTGGGATAACCACAAATATTACAACTACAATATTTTTCCTTTCCATAATGATTATATATTATTTCAGAAATTTCTAAAAATCCGTTTAACAAATTAAATTCAATTTCAGGGCTATATCGCTTACAAGATTGAATGAATTCTAAAACTCTTCTTCTTATTATTGGATCGACTTCTCTATAAGGACAATGAGGGGAATAATAATCAAATTTCTTTGTTTTAGCATATATTAATATTTCTTCTTCAGGCAGTTTAAAGAATGGAGTTATTTTTTTGATATAATACGTTCTTAAATCTTTGTTTTCATCTTTTAGTATAAATTGGCTTCCAATTAAGTGTAATCTTTTATAAAGGACATTCATTAAAAATGTTTCTGCTACATCTGTTAAATTATGCCCCATTGCTAAAACAGTTCCACCTAATTCTCTTGCTCCATCATTTAGTAGTCTTCTTCTTATTGTGGCACAATAATTACACGCGTATTTATAATCAGGTTGTTTCTTTTTTATTTTGATGATCTCATTTAAAGTTAAACCAAATCTCTCTTTGAATGAAAGAATTTTATATTCGATATTATATTTTTTACAAAATTTTTTTGCTATTTCAATACTATTTTCTCTATAACCCTTAATTCCTTCATCTATAGTTAAAGCTATTATTGGGTTAGATTCATGTACTCCTTTTTGAATTTTTATAAGATTATAAAGAAGTGTAATTGAATCTTTTCCTCCAGATAAACCAACAATAATTTTATCGCTGGGGTCAAGCATGTTATATTTTGAAATAGTTTTTGCTATAATTTTTTCAAAACTAATTTGAAAACAATCTGCACATAATAATTGTCCTGAATGTTTTCTAAAAATTAGAGATTTTTTCCCACAAAAAGAGCAATTTGATTTTCTTTCTTGTATTCTGAGATTTTTAATGTCGATCACTCTGATAAATGTACTAAACCCAAAAGAGTTTAAAGCCAAAATTTATAAATGTTAAAAGGAAATTCCCGACCACGATAATTATTGTTATAATTCGGATAATATTTAAGGTTAATTTCTTGTTTTTACTTTTTTCATCATATAAATATTCATATGAAATCTCAAAAACAGTATCTCTTTTTATTTTTGAGTCTTCTGGTAATTTTATTAAAACAGTATCTTTAAAACCATCGCCTATTTTATCAATTAACTCATAATTTTCTTTACCTAATATAATTTCACTCTTTTCTTTTAATTCTGATTTATCTTTTAATTCAATCTTTACGTATTCAATATTTTCTACGTGATATTCTGATAGATTACACTCAGTATCTTTTTCTTTATAAACAAATCTATCTTTCTTCTTTTTCTTTAAATCTTGATACTTTTCACCATATATCCAATTAATAACTTCTTTTACCATTCTATCTCCATCAAAAATAGGCAATGGCATTGTATTAAAAAGCACTAAACTGAATGAAATTACAAATAACCATAGGAGCTCTTGTTGCCAAAAATCTGGCCAATTTGCTGTGAAAAATTTTGCAAAATCATTTTTATGCATCCAGTATAAATCACTTTGCACTCCTACGTAAACGCCCGTAACTGAAACATTAACCAAATAATTTTCCCCAGGACCAACACTTAAATTTAAAAATTTTAACCTAAAACTAGTTAAAAAGCTGTTATAGAAAAATTTCTCTAAAGTATCACCATTGGTCACATTAATCGAAGTTCCATTTATTTTGGTAATTATGAGATTTAGACTCTCTTGACTAGAATGGTTATAGGTTATTTTTAATTGCGTATTTGAGGGATATTCATATTGTAGGCCTAAATAATAGCGAGGCCCTAAAGTAACGTTCTTTTCTGAATATGTATCACTAATGGGGTTATAGATATTAAAAGTTAAATTATCACCAACGGAACATTTGATTCTTGTCTTATTATTTAGAATTGTACTTAAACTAATTCCTTGGAGTTCATCTAAATATATATATTTATCATTAGTTTCATTCTGTTCTTTAATTGCATCAATTACATCTCCATCTTTAAGATTTCCATAATTGAACCCCCCCTGATAAGGTTCTAATACATTTTTAACTTGGGTTACTTGTTTATAGAAGGGGGATACAATATAAGGGAACGTAATCAATAATAAGAATCCTATTCCCGCTGTAATAGCATTTACATAAGTTCCTGCACCAGCTATTCTTAATCTTGTATTTCTGTTATGTTTACTTGAATTCAATTCCCACTCATCGACTTCGACAAAAGCCCCAAAACCAATTATGTAGAAAACTCCTACACCCATAATCCCTGTTGATTTAATTTCAACTCCATCAATACTTGCAGATATTCCATGAGCAAGTTCATGAGTGGTAAGTAGGAATAATAAGGGTAATATTAAATAAAATAGGACTGGTAGACCTACAGTAACTCCCGGAATGAGTGGATAAACACCTTGCTCGGGGCTAGGAAAAAAGATTAAATTAATAACGTTAAAAAAAAAGAAATACAAACCATAAATCGTAAATCCAAAGGAAATGAAAATCCCAATATTCCAAAAAATCCTCCAAAAGCGCGGTCTCTTTGCAGCAATTTTTCTTATAAAGTTATTCAATCTTTTTGTTTTAAACATCGCAAGTAAGGGAAAAAAAAAGCTGTAAGAATCCTTTCTATTTCTCAGGAGATAAACCGCTAAAATTACAATTACCCAGAAAATTAAAGAAATTATAAAAAATGGGTTTAATATGAATTCTAAAATGATATCAAGAAAGCTCATTTATTCTTACTCTTAATCTAATAATTATTAACAAATCTAAATTAAAATTAAAGTTATTCTTTTTAAAAAGTAATGAAATAAATTAAATATTTATGATATTAAATTATATTTTTTTAAAATCCAGTTTTCAATTAAAAAATTTTGAGTATTATTTTTCCTAGGAATATATTGAGAATGAATAGTAGATTTAGGTATCCATACTTCCCTATCAGAATTAAATTGAACTAAAATAGCCTTATTTGACTCGGCTTTAATTAAACCCTCTATTTGAGTCATAATTGGAGTTTTTTTCATAGAAGGTTGCTCCTCTATTGCCTCTTTATAAATATTGGAAAAATTCTCAATAATTAAATTATGATCGAATTCATCTTGAAAGACAGATTTATCTTTTTTTTTTGAAGATGTAGCATAGATTATTTTTTCATTTAGTATGTGTGTTAATAATAATCTTAAGATTTCTACTTGAGCGAAATTGAGCATTTTTGAATAATCACCAATATTTATCCATAGAACATCCGCATTATTATCTTCCCAGCTAAATGAAATGTGGGTTTTCTTATCTTGATATGAATGGTAATTTGTCCAATTGATTAATTTCCCATTTAATACCTGTAAAATCATAACAACTTCTTCTAAGGAGAACTTTATAGTTTTTCCCTCATTAGCAGAAGGTTTTTCCCAAACTCCATTAGGTTTTTTCTTTATGCATTGAAAAAATACAAAATTTTTTGATCTTGATAGTGTTTTTACGATTATTCCTGTATTTTGACCGAAGAAACTTTGAATATGTGAATCAACCATGATTCTCTAATGATTATGAATAGAATTATTTATATTTTATTTCCATTTTAAATTAAAAAAACCCATTAAAACATCTAAAAAGGGTAAAGATTAAAATATAAAATAATTATAAAGATATATAGAAATTTGAATTTTTTCATATGAGCACGTATAGCGGGGTGGGCTAGCCTGGTTTATGCCGCAGGGCTCATATATGGTTTTTCCCATCCATAGAGACACCCTGAGATCGTTCGTTCAAAAGCAAAAAATATGTTGGTTTCCAACGAGCTGAAAATCGAACCCCCGCTACTATTTACTTATATTTTCAATAATAATTTCTTTCAAATTAAAATTAATGTAATTTCAGGATTTCAATATAAATATCAATATAAATATATTTATACTTTAATAGTTACATCTTTATTTTTGAGAAATTTCATTTATTATAAATTAAGGATTCTTAAATATTGGTATATAGTTCTATGAGTGAATTTCAGAGAAGAAGACTACCTGCGATTCATTGTTGGATTAAACATCTCCTCGAAGGCCAATTTATGGCTGAGAAGAATATGGTAAATACTATTTTTGGGAGTATAAAAAGAGTTCGTATTATAGGGACAATAGTTGAAAAGAAATTAAAAGGGATTAATAACACAACTCCTCAATATAATAATGAAATCTTAAATACAAGAATAGAGCTTGAGTTAGATGATAGTACGGGTTTAATTCGAGCAAATATATGGAGTGGAAATCCAAAACCCTATAAAGAGCTTAAAAAGGGCGATTTAGTAGATGTTGTTGGGTTAATTAATTATAAATACGACAATCTCTCAATTTCAACTGAAATTATAAAAAAAATCGAAAATCCGAATAAATTATTATTAAGGAATGCGGAAATAATAAAGAAAATTAAATTTGGAAAAATTGATTTTTTTCAGGAAACAGAACAAGAGAAATCTAACATTGATTTATTATTATTTGAACAACCAACCAATAGTAAAGATCAATTTAGGGAAAGTGTTTTTTCTATAATAGATCATTTTTCTCAAAATGAAAATGGTATAAGTTTTACAGATTTATTGAATAAGATAGAGATTTCTGAGGATAAATTAAGGAGATATATAAGAGATTTAGAAATGGAATCTAAAATTTATCAATCAGAAGAAAATTTTTACCAGACCTATTAAAAAAGCCACTTAAATGACTAAATTTTAAAAATCTTATTAAAAATAATAAAATTATTTTTGAAACGGTCATTACTTATTTTATTGAATATAATTTAGGTTGATGCAGATGGATTTAAATGATTATGAAAAACTTCTAGAAAAAGCATATGAAAATATACCAGAAAATGTAAAAAAGCTTTCGAGATTTGAAATACCCAAAGCGCAAATAAGAATAGAGTCAAAAAACACATATATTATAAATTTTAATAGGATTATTAATACTCTAAATCGAGATAGGCGTCATTTTTTAGGAATATTTCTTAAGAAAGCAGGTACAATGGGCGAAATTCGTGGACAGCAATTATTTTTAAAAGGTACCTATAAAGAACAAGCCTTAAATAGATTAATTGAGCAATATTCTAAAGCTTACGTATTATGTAAAATATGTAATAAACCAGATACTGAAATTCAGCGCGAAGGCAAAAAGGAATTCCTTAAATGTACCGCTTGTGGAGCAAGAGAAGAAATTAAAGAAAAGTAAAATTTTGATTTAAAGCTATGAGAGTATATCTCAAAATTCATATAAGAAATGAGATTGAAACAGTGGCCTGTTGTGATGAATTACTATTAAATCAGATTTTCACCGAAGGTAACTTAAGAATCGAGATTAATGAACAGTTTTTTGGTGGTATTCTTATAGATATTGATGATGCTATAGAAATTTTAAAAGATGCGTCTTATTTCAATATTGTTGGAGAAAATATTATTAATAAAGTGATAGATCTTAAAATCCTTCCGAAGGAGGGTGTTCGTTCAATAAATGGCGTTCCAATGGCTTTAAAGATGATGTTTTGATGCCTCATAGGTTTTGTGCTATATGTGGAAGAAATATAAAAAATGATTCACCTCATTTTGGAATGTGTCTTTCTTGCTTTTTGAAAGAACATCCATTATTTGAATTACCTATAAATTTTAATTTTAAAGTTTGCCTTGACTGTGGAAGTTATTCCAAGAAAGATAATTGGATTCCAATAGAAGAAAATGACATTTTTTTTATTATTGAGCAAGCTATTTTTCGGTTTTTATTAAAAAGCTATATGAAAATAGAAAAAATTATATTTTCCATTGACTATGAGGAAAATAGTTTTATTTACTCTTCAAAAGATTTATTAACCTCTTTAGATGTTAAAATTAAAGGAGAACTAAAGGAAGATAAGAAAATAAGGTATGAACAAAAAGTAAGGATAAATATTAGTTATGATTTTTGTATTAATTGTTTAAATTTGAGAGGGGGTAAATATTATTTATCTGTTATACAATTACGAGTTATTAATGAAAAGTACTTTGATTTAATTAAACAAGTTTTAGATAGCATCCATACATTTGTTGAAAAACTATTTGAACGAGATAAAAAACAGTACATTTCAAAAATAATAGATCAGAAGTATGGTGTTGACCTTTTATTAAGTAGTAATGAATTATTAAACCATATTATTTCCTTTCTAAGGCCTAAATATCATTTTCTTCTAAAAAGAACGAAGAAATTAGTTGGTAGAGACATTCAAAAAGGGAAAAACCTATTTCGATTGAAAGCTTTAGTAAAATTTTTACCTTTTAAAAAAAATGATACGATTAAGATTGAAAATAATAAATTTGTTGTTGATAGCATAACTAAAAATAAAATTGTATTAAGGAGCGAAGATAATTCAAAATTAGTAAAAAATTTTTCATTTTTCTTCAACGATAAAAATTTTATTAAGATTATTGGAGGAGATTACTTGAGTAACGATAAGGAATTTGATAATAATTATTTAAATGATAATTTTAACTCTGATATTGATAAATTAGAAAAAAAGAACATAGATTTTAAAAGAATAAGGAAAATTGATCAGACAAAAAAGAGAGCTACAGTAGATTCTGTATTTGATGAGCGAACAGTTTTTAATTTAAGAAAACTATTAATTAATGGTCCATTAGATAAGATTGAGGGAATCATTTCAGCAGGTAAAGAGGCTAATATTTATTTAGCTTATGATAAAGATGGTCGAGAGGTAGCAGTGAAAATTTATAAGATTGATAGTAATACTTCAAAATGGATGCGTAATTATATCATTGGAGATCCTCGATTTAAAAAGATACCTAATAATCCTTCAAAAATTATTTTTTTATGGGCAAATAAAGAATTTAAAAATTTGAAGAGAGCATTTAAAGAAGGTTTAAGCGTACCAGAGCCTATCCATATTAAGAATAATATATTAATAATGGAATATATTGGCTTTGAATCCATCCCCGCACCTAAACTTAAAGATATCAAGAAACCAAAAAATCCAGAGGGGTTATTGAAACAAACTTTTACATTTATTAAGGAATTATATCAAAAAGCTAATCTAGTGCATGGTGATTTGTCAGAATTCAACATCTTATATCATAATCAAAAACCCGTTTTTATTGATATCTCTCAAGCGGTTGATACTCAACACCCTAAAGCAGAGATTTATTTAGTAAGAGATATTAAAAATATTACTAAATATTTTGAAAAATTGGGAGTGGAAGTTCCAAATCAAGAAACTTTTTATTATGAAATAATTAAATAGAAATTTACTACAAATTTGGATGACATAATGAAGATCGGACAAAATAGAATTGCTGTAATCATTGGTAAAGGTGGAGAAACTAAAAAAGCAATTGAAGATGCTTTAAGTGTGAAAATTGTATTAGACAGTAAAACAGGAGATTGTGATATAAAACCAATAATAGAAAGTCCTGAATATAATCCTTTAAATGTTCTTACAGCAGAAAAAATCATAAATGCAATTAGTAGGGGCTTCAATCCCGTAAAAGCTATGAAATTAATAGAGGTTACATTTGATCTTCAGATATTCAATCTTTATGATATTTTAGGAAAATCTGAGAAAAAAGTAAAAAGAATGAAAGGAAGGATAATTGGAAGGGGAGGTGAAATGAGAAAAGCGATAGAGAGATATGCTGAAAGTTTTATCTCCGTTTATGGTAAGACGATATCAATAATAGCAGATTATGAAAATTTACAAATATCAAGAAAAGCAGTAAATATGTTATTAAGCGGAGTCCCACATCATACTGTGTTAAGATTTTTAGAAAATAAATACAATGAGAAAAAGAGAGAAGAATTCCGAAAATTGTATAAACCTCAATTTTAAAGGAATTTTTTGTTGAATCCTCTTATAAGATCATTAGCAATATCTTTCCCATAAATAATTTCTTTAATTTCGTATATTAGTTCATTTAAATTATAAATATTTTGATTAAAGTAAAGTTCTTTGAAGATTTCCTTGTTTTCACGGTCAAAATGAATTTCAAAACTTTTAATTGAATAGAAATTTAATTCATAAGGTTTAAAAATAACAATATATCTCGGATATAAGTTTTTCTCTCTCAAAGAAATAGCCCATCCTTCTTGATAATAATTAATTTTAATAGAAAATAACTCTCTCCATGTATCAAGAAAGTTTAAAATATCATTAATCTGATTTTGTGTGTTAGAAGAATACTTCTTTTCCATATACAAGAGTATGTATATGAGTTTATAAAGAGAAATTAAATTTTTGATTTAATCAAAAGCTATCTCTCCAATATTAAAAATATCATCAGATAAACCTATCTTCTGTTTTTGGGTTTGCTTACTAGGAATCGGTGAGTTATAGTCATTATCTTTACCAAAAATTTGTGGGGATTTGATACCTGTTATTAGAAGCATAACTCTTAAATATCCATCATATTCATCATTTACCCTTGCACCCCATATTACCATTGAATCATTTACATCCATTTTTTCTGTAATTGTTTTCGCTACTGAATTTGCTTCTGCTAAAGTCATATCGTTTCCACCACAAATATGAATTAGAGCACCTCTTGCTCCGTCGATAGAAACATCTAATAAGGGGGAACTAAGAGCATCTTCGATTGCCTCGTTAACACGATTTTCTTTATTCCCAGATTCACCAACACCTACGATTGCAACCCCTCCTGTGCTTAATATGGTTCGAACGTCAGCAAAATCTAAATTTATTAATGAAGGAAGCGAAATTGTTTCAGTGATCCCTTTAACCATTGTAGCTAAGACTTCATCTGCTACACTAAAAGCTTCTATAATTGGTAGATCAGGTGCTATTTCTAATAAACGATTATTATCAATTACAACTAGGGTGTCTGCATATTTCTTTAATTCATTTAAACCTATTTGAGCTTTTTCAATACGACCAATTTCTGTATCAAAGGGTAAAGTAACAACACCAACTACAATGGCACCTTCTAATTTAGCAATTTCCGCTACAATTGGAGCACTTCCAGTACCAGTTCCGCCACCTTCTCCGCAGGTTATGAATACTAAATTTGATTCTCTTAATACTTTTGTTAAATCTTCTCTCGATTCTTCAGCCGCAGCGTGTCCTATTTCTGGATTCCCTCCTGCCCCTAATCCTCTTGTTAAATTCTTCCCTATTAAAATCTTTATATGAGCTTCAACCATATCTAAATGTTGACAATCAGTATTAATAGCTACGCATTTTGCACCGCGAATACCAATTTTCATCAATCTATCAATAGTATTGTTTCCAGCACCACCACAACCTATAATTTTTATATTGGCATATCCAAAATTTTCTTTAATTGGTCTAACCATTTCTCTTTTTCGACCAGTTCTTATTAACGATTCCATTTATGGCTTGCTCTTAGTTTAATTATATCTTACTGAAATAATATAACTGAAAAATTAGAATTAATATAATATGCACATATTATCTCCAGAATATGACTCAATTATATTAAACTAATGAGAAATCATGATTGATAACGGCATTAAATATTTGTTTAACATCTTTGTTTTTTACAAGGAAAATATTAGGTAAACCATAAGGAAAGCGATTAGAAAAAGTTAAAGTATAAGCACCTACATTGGTTATTAATACTATCTCTTCTTCATTGAATTCTTTAGTGAAGAAATAATCTTTAGCTAATACATCTTGATCTGTGGGAATAATCCCTCCAATTGACGTTTTGTATTTATGCGGGCTATTAATTTGTGAAGCATTATAAAATCTTAAAGAGCATTTAGCAAATCTAGGACAAATATGGTTTCCTATATCTAAAAAAATCCATCTATTGTCTGTTTTACTAACTATTTTAGCAATAATCAATCCAGAGTCTCCAACAAAATACCTACCTGGTTCTAAATAAATATTTTTTCTATCTAAATTATAATTCACTAGTTGGCGCTTAATATTAAGTACCAGCTTTTCTAATTGCTTTTCTGACATAATAGTCGCTTCAGGGAATCCGCCTCCTAAGTTAATATTCATGGGATTTAATCCTTGTCCTGAAAGAAGATGAAAAGCATTAGCTAAAGTTTTTACATTTTTATTAAATTGCTCTAAACTATTCATTTGAGTTGTATAGTGGGATAGGATGGTAGTAACTTTAATATTTTTATAATTCTTCACAAAACTCGCTAATTCAATTAAACTTTTATTAGTTAACTGAATTCCTAATTTGCTTTCAAATTTTGAGGATCTTATTCTTAAACATATATTCTGAATTTTATTCAACTTTTCTGCAATAGTATCTATTTGCTTTAGATAATTGATATTATAAACAATTATTTCTTTTACTCCTTTATCAACACTCATCTCAATTAGTTCTTTTGTTAAATATGGTCCTCCTATAATAATTTTTCCAGGAGGAAAACCTATTTCTAAAGCTAACTTAAGTTCTGGCAATCCAACTAATTCAGCGCCTATTCCTTCAGAATGAATTATTTTACAAATTTCTGGAAGAAAATTAGCTTTAAATGAATAGAAAACCTTAATATTATCAAAAAGAGACTTAAATACTCTAGTGAAGGTTCTAACATTATCTCTAATCTTGTTTTCCAAAAATATAAAAAATGGGGTTTTTGACCTTCCTAATAGCTTAGAAAGACTTATCGAATCTATTAAAATATCATTATCCTCTTTGATTAAATAAGGATTACCAGCAATTCTTTTCATTTTAATTCATTAAATAAAATTAATTTTTGATAAAGTTCATTAGTCTTTTTAGCTATAGCATCCCATTTATGACTTTCAAATACCTTTTTCTTTCCTTGTGACCCTAGGGCTTTTTTTATTCTCTTTTTCTTTAAGAGATAAATTATTTTCTCTGCAATGTCAATATGATTGTCAAACTCTACTAATAATCCATCTATATTATTTCTTATAACTTCAGGAGTCGCTCCAATATTTGCTCCTATAACTGGTTTTCCTGAAGCCCATGCTTCTAAAAATGCAATACCAAAAGCATCACTTCTACTTGGCATCACATATAAATCAGTTTCTATGAACGCTGCAATCTTTTTTTTATCATAATACCCCGTAAGATTATCAGGTGTAAAGTTTATGATTCGTAGATTCTTAATCTTTTGTATCTTTGAAAGTTCCATATTAAAAGCAGTAGTTGATGGACCAATAAATACGAAATAGATTTTACTATACCTCTTAATAATAAATGGGATCGCTTTTAAAATCGATATTGCTCCTTTCTCATAGTTTTTATAACCACAGAAAAGAACCATCTTAAATTTCTTTTCATTAGGTTTAAAAAATTTTTGCTTAAAGTTATAGACTTCCGCATTATTAGGGTTTGCATTAAATTTTTCATAATCTACTCCCATTGGAATAACTTCTATAGATGATTTGGGGATTTCCAATAATGTGGTTAATTTTTTCTTTTCCAGATTTGTACATGCTATTAATTTATCAAATTTCTTTAATACACTTAACAAATCTGAATTTAAATATCTAGGATTAGAAAAGTGAAAAAAAGGAGTACAAATAGTTGGTTTATTTGTTAGTTTCCCTAATATTAAACAAATTATAAGATTAAAGTAGGGATAAAAAGTAGTATGGATTAAATCATAATTTAGATTTTGACTATTTGAAAAAAAATTGATCAAATCATATAGATATGGACCATTTTTTAGATATGCTTTTAATGAGTCATCAGATATATCTAATATTCTATAAGCAGGAATATTTTTTATTTTTTTTATCTTATCATTAAGTGAATTATTATGGTTTATAGAATAACGATTAATGCTCAAATTATTCACGTTATTGAAATATTTATCATTACTTTTAATAACTTTTCCTTTAGAATCTCTTAAACTTTTAAAATCTATTCCATCTGAGGTAAAAATATCTATAGCGTACTTATATTTAGATGTTAATATCTCTGCCATTCGTTGCAAATAGAATTCTGCTCCTGAAATCGCTGGGTAGTATCTCGTTGGTAAATATAAAATCTTACTCAAATTAATGATCCTTATTATTAATTATTGCTAATAATAATATGAATTACATATGACTAAAGATTTACCAAGTAACTTTTTCCAAATTATCAAGAAAAAGGGAGTTATAGATGATGAGTTAATTAATTATATAGAAGATATTTTTCCAAATAAATCACAAAAAGTATTAGAAGTAATAAATAAGGGAGTCTCTAAATATATTTACAAGCCTTCTAATCGAACTATCTGGATAACATTAGGAGAAAATTGTGAACACTTAATATACCCAAATTTATTTTGTTCTTGCCAAGATTTTTATAAAAACGTAGTTGTTAAAAGAAAGCGGAATTTCTGTAAACACATTCTAGCACAAATTATTTGTAATGCATTAAATCTACATAAGGAAGTTGAATTAAAAGATGAAGATTTTAATAATTTATTAAATGATTTAGATATGAAATTCCAATAATTCCGCAGAGTTTATTGCTTTTCTTACGAGATTATGAATTTTTATTTTAAATTCGTTATTTTGGATTTCATGCAATTTTGCATGGGTTTCAGGAAATTGTGGATTATAATGGCATGAAATCGATAAATTTGAACTAATTTCATATAAACCAAGCTTTTTATTCAAATTAATAACTTCTAACTTATCCCATCCAATAAGAGGCCTCATAATCACATAATCTTCAATGAGATTAT
>Ga0209635_10002273_pt1 | contig 14657 bp, 16 predicted proteins | sample DeeMarSWOR230_32_FD_187463 | JGI IMG/M metagenome (GOLD analysis project Ga0209635, IMG submission 187463) | Marine sediment microbial communities from White Oak River estuary, North Carolina - WOR-2-30_32 (SPAdes) (version 2) | ecosystem: Environmental > Aquatic > Marine > Intertidal zone >... | reverse complement strand
GGGGTCCTCGCAGAAATGGGCTTCAACTGGCTGTACATCAACTCTCAATCCATTACCCGGGGTTTTCTGGCAGCCTTTAGGCTGTAAAGCATCGCTACCGTAATTAATCCGCAATTCCCCCCTTCCCATACCAAGGAGGGCAACCTGGCCATTTTAGCGCAAACTCTTCGAGGATTCTGGAATTTGGATCAAATCGAATCATTGATTATTCCAGTTGTTGATAGTATACTGTCATTATACACACAGGGGGGAGGTATTCCATGAAATTATCTTGTCTTCAAGAAAACCTAAATAGAGGCCTAAGCATCGTAGGGAGAGCTGTAGCCGCTAGGTCCACTTTACCTATCACCCAAAATATCCTTTTATCCGCTGAGCAATCGCGTCTCAAATTGGCAGCCACCAATCTGGAAATGGCTACCACGTGCTGGATTGGTGCTAAAGTGAAACAGCAAGGAGACATAACTGTGCCTGCTCGCTTGCTCATCGACTTTGTTAATTCCTTGCCCAACGACTTAATTGAAATCAATCTTCCCGCTAACAGTCGCATTCTGGAGCTTAAGAGCGGCCATTTTCAAGCCCATATTCACGGCATTGATGCCGCGGATTTCCCACCTATCCCTCAGATAAGCGATGGCATAACTACCACCATCGAGGCAGCTAGTCTCAGGGAAGGAATTACACAGGTCGCCTTTGCTGCCGCCACTGAAGAATCCCGCCCGGTATTAACCGGGATTAACACTGAGTTCGACGGCGAGCAGCTCAACCTGGTGGCTGCCGATGGCTTCAGGCTGGCTGTTCATAAGACAACCCTCGGCTCGCCAGTCAGCGTGAAGACTACGGTTATCGTTCCAGCCAGAACCTTCAATGAAGTGAATCGCCTTCTCGGTGAGCAGGAGGAACCCGTAGAAATCACCGTAAACGAAAAAAAGAGCCAGGTCCTCTTCCGCCTCAAGGATGCTGAGCTGGTTTCTCAGCTTATCCAAGGTTCCTTCCCCAATTATTCCCAGGTTATTCCTCAAAGCTATACCACGCGAGCTGTACTAGATATTAATGAGTTTCTGCGGGTTACTAAAATGTCCTCCATATTTGCTCGCGATGCCAGTGGCATAGTTCGCCTGGTTATTACCCCGGGCAGTGAACTTGCTCCAGGGAAGGTAACCGTTTCTGCCCAGGCTGAGGAGGTTGGAGACAATGTTGGTGAAATCGACGCTCTCACTGATGGAGAAGAGGCGAAAATCGCCTTTAACGTAAAATATCTCTCCGATGTTCTCTCTGTTCTTTCCCAAGACCAGGTCGCTCTAGAACTCACCACCCCCTCGAGCCCGGGAACCATCCGCCCCATAGGCGTGGACAATTATGTTCACGTAGTCATGCCCATGTTCGTGCAGTGGTGACGTGTTTGGTATTCGACCAGGGACTTAGATTGTAAGAGCGATTAAGCTAAGGCAAGCCCACAAACACTATCACCAAGCCTACCACTATCATTATCACACCGAAAGCTAATAAACCAATCAATAGCTTCTTATTCATATTTAGAATCCTTGCCAAGCAGGTGGCTCGTATAATACTAGAACGCCAAACAAAAGGAAAGGCTTGGAGCTATACACATTAGCCAAGCATCAAGCACGCAGTACTGCTACCTTTATCTCTCTTTCATCACTGGGAATAAGTAATTTGAAAAAATGGTGACTGCTATTTCGCAATAGGGAGAGTAAATGAAAAACTGCTTCCCTTTCCCAGTTCGCTCTGGACTGTGATTTGTCCGCCATGGGCTTCCACCATGCGCTTGGCAATAGTAAGACCCAGCCCACTGCCTCCGGTAGCTCTGGCGCGGGACCTGTCCACTCTATAGAGGCGCTCGAAGATATTGGGCAAATCCTCAGCAGGAATACCTTCGCCAGTATCCGATATGCTAATCTCTACCCAGTCACCTTGTGTCATAGCAGCCACATTGATAGTGCCTCCCTTATTGGTATGAGCCACCGCATTTTCCAGAAGGTTATGTAGCACCTCGTTGACCCGTTGCTGGTCAATGTTAACCGGTGGCAGGTTATCAGGCAGGTCAAGGGACAGCAATAGCTCCTTTGCTGCTACCTTGGGCTGCCAGGAAGTTACAGCCTGCTTAACTAAGTTGGCGATGTCTTCCGCCTGATAAACCAGCTTTAGTTCGCCGGCTTCGGCGAGACTTAGCTCCTGGAGCTCATCAACCAGCCGTGAAAGCAGAGCTGTCTCTTCATTGAGGGAGCGGATATTAGCGGCATTTGGCTTCATCAATCGATCGCGAATTGCCTCCAGATAGCCTTGAATATTGGAAAGAGGGGTTCTTAGTTCGTGAGCAACATCAGCAACCAGATCCCGTCGTAATTGCTCGGCGTGCTCCAAGTCGGCAGCCATAGAGTTAAAGGCTTGAGACAGCACCCCAACTTCGCCTTTGCCCCGGAATTGAACCCTCTGGGACAAGTCTCCCCGTCCCAATTTCCTGGCAGCATTGGCAAGGACACCGATTGGTGACGACAGTCTCCGCGACAAGACAAAAGTCAATACCAAAGCGATGCCAATTGCCAGCGAGAGCCCAAGGAGAAGAAAGCGGTTTATTGACTCGGACAGTCTTCGAAATGGAGCAACAAATGGTTCTGCCTCCGGGTCAGAGCTGATGTAAACTTTTCCTACAAACTGTGTGAACACGTACAGCTCGGTAGGACTGTCTGGTGAGTCAGGATTATAATACTCCCCTAAAAGTACTCCCTGTGAATCAGCTATGACTGTCCCATTGACATCGGTCAATATAATATGTGTCCCGGAGACACCCATACCTTCAACTGTGGACTGGACGTCCTCCCAGTTTAGTCCATGTCTCCAATAATGGAGATATAGCCTAGATTGTATTTGATCTATTTGATCGGAATGATATTGCGCACTTATTTGCTCATAATATTCCACTTCGACAGCGATGCGCTGACTGACGAAGAAATATATGGTGCCGACGGTTACCAATATTATCACGGCGAAAGTCATCGAGAGACGAAACCACAAACTATGTATCACTGTTCACCTCCGACAAACTTATAGCCGACGCCATATACCGTCTTTATATATCTGGGGTGGCTGGGGTCTGGCTCCAGCTTTCGGCGTAGGTTGAGGATGTGAACATCAATGGTGCGGTCGAAACCTTCAAAATCGTAGCCCAAGGCCTCTTCAATAAGGCTTGCCCGGGTGAAGACTCTACCTGGCTCCTTGGCGAGAACCCCCAGTAACTTAAATTCAACGCTGGTCAAGTCCAGTGGTCTGTTGGCAAACCATGCCTCGTGTTTCACAAAATTCATACTAAATTCATCACGCTTAATCTCTTCAGGGCTACGTGCTCTGGAAAGACGTCTTAGCACTGCCCGTACTCGAGCCGCTAGCACTTTAGGGCTAAAAGGCTTGGTCACATAGTCGTCGGCTCCTAAGCCCAGGCCCGTTAGCTTGTCCTGGTCAGTAGATCTGGCAGTAAGCATAATGATTGGTACATCGGATTCGTGTCTGAGGATGCGACAGACCTCCAGTCCATCGATGTCTGGCAGCATAAGGTCAAGAACAATGAGGTCGGGGCAGCTTTCTCGAGCCAGGCGCAGAGCTTCAATGCCATCATAAGCAGTTAGAACTTGATGGCCGTCCCGGTCTAAGTAGAGCTTGACCAACTCCACGGTCTTTACATCGTCATCAACTACTAAAACCTTTTTGCCTGCCATCCCTAGTCTCCTGGCGATTCTTCTCGCCTCTCTAATGTTATAACAGAAATGTTAAGAAATTGATATGAAGGACTTCTTTCACCCAGACTTTTTTAACAAATTGTACAAACTATAGCCTGGAGTGGGCCGATACAATCCTCGTTGAACAATAGGCCATATGTTATTGCCACCTAGCGTTCTTATATTGACATTGGGCAATTTGGGGTGTTAGAATTCTCCTTTCTGTATGGGGGTGAGAAAGATTTACGCTATTATTGAAATAGGTAGCAAGCAGTATAAGGTAGCCCCAAAGCAAACAATAGAGGTTGAGCGCTTAGATGTCCCTGAAGGCGACATAATTGAGCTTGATAAAGTATTATTTATTGGGGAAGATAAAAAGACCCTTGTAGGAAGTCCTATTATTAAGGGAGCTAAGGTTGTGGCTACTTCTTTAGGGGAAGCTAAGGGGGAAAAGGTTATCGTATTTAGATATAAGTCCAAAGTTCGCTACCGAAGCAAGAGGGGACACCGTCAGACTTATACTAAAATATTGGTAAACGAAATTGTTAAGGGTAAAGGGGAATAGGCATGGCACATAAGAAGGGCGGTGGCAGCACAAGTTATGGACGGGATAGTCGAGCTAAGCGCCTGGGAGTGAAGAGGTACGGGGGAGAACAAGTTCGCGCTGGGACTATCTTGGTTCGGCAACGCGGAACTCGTATATTGCCGGGAAACAATGTTGGCCTGGGGAGAGATTATACCCTCTTTGCCTTAATAGACGGCTATGTTAAATATGAGCCGGCAACGAGATATAAAAAGAAGGTGAGTGTTTACAAATGAAGGATAAAATCCATCCTAAGTATTATGATAATGCCAAAGTGACTTGCCTTTGTGGTAATACCTTCACTATTGGTTCAACAAAACCAGAAATCAGGGTGGAGGTATGTGGTAAATGTCACCCCTTTTATACGGGTGAACAAAGGATAGTCGACTCCATGGGGAGGGTGGAACGCTTCAAGAGAAAATACAAGATGAAATAGTGCCATGCTTTGCACTCTCCATTTCTTCGTATCAGGTTATAGGCGCAGGGCTTGTTATTTATTGGTGTGACAGGAATTGTTTGAGTATAGTCGGTGTTAGTTCCTAAGCTTATCCTGGGGAATTGGAACTCTGCTCAGCACCGCTACATCAGGAATTAGACTTTACGTTTTCAGCCATTTCCATCATAATACGACCGGGGATTTCCCGTGGTGAGATAGAATTATAGCCTTCGTTTTAGGCATTAGAGAGATTGAGGTACTGATGGAAAAATCTTTTCATTATGGTGGCCAGGCCGTCATGGAAGGGGTAATGATACGGGGGAAGGAAGGTGTGGCTATATCTGTACGTCAGCCTAATGGAGAATTAAACACAGTGAGGCAGCCGCTGGCCAGCATATACAAAGGGCGTCTCAGAGAGATGCCTTTTGTAAGAGGGGTCATCGCTCTCGTTGAAACCCTGGTTCTGGGCACGCGAGCATTACTTCACTCTGCTCAAGTTGCTGCAGAAGAGGAAGGAGAAGAGAAAATACCTGCAGCGCTTTTATGGGGAACCGTAGCCGTGAGCCTTGCTTTGGGTGTAGCCCTCTTCTTCATGGTTCCTCTCTTCGCCACCCGTTACCTTATCGACCCTTACATCGATTCTGCCTTATTGGGCAATATCTTTGAAGGACTTATCCGTATTGGCATTTTCATCGCTTACCTCAAGTTGGTAAGTTTAATGCCTGATATTAAGAGAGTTTTTGCTTACCACGGAGCCGAGCATAAAGTGGTGAATGCCTATGAAGCAGGCGTTCCTTTGGAAGTGGAGGCGGTCAAGAATTATTCCACTGCTCATGCTCGCTGCGGCACCGCCTTTTTATTTATCGTGTTAATTGTAGCCATCATTGTCTTCGCCTTGGTTGGGCAGCCAACCCTATGGATACGCATACTATCCCGTATAGGTCTCATCCCGGTTATCGCTGTTATTAGCTATGAAATTATGAAATTTGGGGCAGCCCATATCAATAACAAGGTAGTCCGAGTTCTCCTGGCTCCGGGGCTGATGTTGCAATCTATGACCACCAGGGAACCTGACGATAGCCAACTGGAGGCTGCTATATCGGCGCTAAACGAGGTCATAGAGATTGACGGGGCTGCTGATTCTAGCGGCAGTACGTAATAAAGGGATGAAGGGATTGTGATGTTTATACTGTGTCTTCGCTCTCCAATTGCTGGAAAAAGCAAGTCTGATTGCCGGTGTGACATACTGGGCCTGTAGGCTCAGCCTTTATAAGTAAAGTATCGCTGTCGCAGTCCTTGATGATGGACTTCATCCTGAGGAAATTGCCCGAAGTTTCTCCCTTGTGCCACAATTCCTGCCGACTGCGGCTATAGAACCAGACATCTCCGCTGGCCAATGTGCGCTTTAGCGACTCTTTGTTCATATAGCCCAGCATAAGGACTTCACCATTTTTGGCATCTTGGACAATAGCTGGAATCAAGCCTTTATCATCGAACTTTAGCATGTGCCTCCTAAGCTAACCCCCAAAAGTCTTACGACTTTTAGGGGCCCCGCTAAATTTGCTTTAAATATTAACTGGACATCCAAGGAAATCGCAAGTTCTTCTTAGTTGGTTTAAGTTCCGAAATTGATTATAGCTTCCCCTAAATCGATGTCTTTGGTATAAAGAGCTTTACCTATAATGGCTCCTTCCACGCCAAGCTCCTTAAGCCTCCGTAAGTGCTCCATCTTGGAAATCCCCCCGGCCACAATGATGGGTACATTTGCTTCAGCAAGCAATCTATTTATCATGTCGAAGTTAGGCTCGGTGAGGGTGCCATCCTTTTTTATATCAGTGTAAATGAAACGCCTAACTCCGGCATTGAGCATCTCTCGGCTTAGCTGAAGAACCTCAACAACCGTGTCTTCCTGCCAGCCGTGAATGGCTATCTTGCCATCTCGGGCATCAAGGCTAACTGCGATAGCCTCGCCAAATTGCTGGCATAGTTTCTTTACCAGTTCCCTGTTCTCTATCGCCGCAGTTCCCAAAATTATTCGGCTTACCCCTTGCCGCAACAGTTTTTTTGCCACCTCTTCTTGCCTGATACCGCCGCCTAATTCTATTAACAAGCCGCTCTCTTTTATTATCTCCTCGACCACCTCCATATTTTGGGGCTCACCGGCAACCGCCCCATCCAAATCGACAATATGAAGCCATCGTGCCCCCTGGGAATACCAGGTCAAGGCTGCTGTCACCGGGTCCTCATCAAAAACAGTTTCCTGGTTATAATCACCCTGATATAGCCTGACGCACTTGCCGCCCCTGATGTCAACGGCTGGGATTATCTCCATCTTCGACCTTCTCCTGATTTCTCCAACCTCTGCGCTATCTCTCGCTTGACCGGCTTTCTTTTGCCGCTAAGTCGTCTGTCTGCGCTAGACTATACCCGGGCAATCACGTTTTACCCTATAATACAATACCATATCTGATGCCCATATAGAAACCTTTGTTGACATACCTCAAATCTAATCCTGCTCCCTTTTCAAGTGCTCTGTATCACGCAGAGCTGTCGTGAATGGTTCCACTTTTTAGCTTTAGGTTGATACTGCACTGTGACCAAGTATCAAACAAAATGATTAATTGTTGAATAGCTCGCTATAGGACACCCAATATATCTTCTGGGCTAGTCAAAACTTTCATCTTACTCTCTTCTTCGATGATTTCTCTAGCTCTGCGAAAATCATCATCAAAACTGGCTATGTAGATACATCCTAGATGCTGCGCAAGCAAAATGTGCAGGATGTCAGATGTCCCTAGCTGAAGATAAGCATAGGCAAACGGCTCTTGCCAAGCTCTGTCAAGCGTTAACTTAAAATTCACTATATCGGCTTGCAGCAGGCCTATCAAACCATGGCACTCTGCGAAGCTTCTGTTTAGCCAAGTATCACTCATTATGATTTCTAATCCGGTCGAATATCCGTTTTCCCTCTTTTTTTGCTTTTCTATTTCGTCACGTCTTAATTCAAGGAGTTTCTTTAGGTAATCACCAATTTCCTTTTTACTTCTTCTCTTGATGATATGCACCCCAGCAGCATCACTAGCATATTCTCTGAAGGAGGCTTCTGCTTTCCATTCCATTAACTCCAACAATGCTAGTGGGCTAATTACAGCACTCAATTTCGATAGCCCAAAGATGAGTTTCTTCCTGATTTCTACTACTTTCTGGAGCTTCTTATCTGCTTTCAATAGTTCTCTGACAACCATCAGACTCTTGGGGTAATTTTCGCTGATAATTTTCTCAACGGGGTCTTCTGTCCAATCAGTCTCCAGCCCTTCAGTCATCCAATAATCTATGAGAACCGACGAATCAAAGTAGATTGCAGGCAAGTACTTAGCTCTTAATCTACCAATTCTAGTGACATACATTCTATTTCCGCCCTGCTTATTCTAAGTACATAACCAGTATACCCATTGAGGAAAGCTAAGTCCAGCTACTTTTTGCTTCAATTAATGTTAATCTTTCTTAGGAACTATTAACAAACTGCTTCTGCCTTCCTGTCAGGCAGCTTGCATACTAAGGGGAAAAACTGTGTTTGAAACCTGTCATCAGGCAATACCCTATGTGATTGGAAAAGCTCACATAGTATTTGCCGAGGCAGGAAATCAGGCTACGATGTAAATGTCTTTGGCTGGCATTCCAAATGCATCCCACCCTATATGACCAAGTTCTGCAAGCTACCCATTATCAGGGCTGCTGCTATCATTATTCCAACAGCTTTAAGCAAGTCTCGTGCCCCCAGCTCCCGAGCCATTATCACAAAGGTAGCTACACAAGGGAAAAACATAGCCAGAACCGTGCTGCTGATAACCAGTTGCTTGGCAGTTAAAGCCAGAGGGGTTAGCATGCCCATGGCCACATCTTTACGCAGAAAGCCAACCGCCAGGGCTGTAATTGTCTCCTTGGGCAGCCCCCACAGCCCTGTCAATACCGGGGCGGTAATATCAGCAATGGCATTGAAAACTCCTAAAGTGTATAGGATGTTTACCACTAACACAGTGCCGAGGACTATGGGCAAGGCTTCTTTAATAAAGCCAGAGACTCGCAGCCAGAGCTTTTCACCGATGACCCGCCACGGCGGCAAGCGGTAGGGAGGAATCTCCACCAGAAGTTCCGGGTTGAATCCTTTGACAGCACGATTAAGGATTAGCCCTATGATAACCCAGGATATAAACAGGCTTCCATAAACCATAGCCACGTATCCTACCCCTTGGTATCCCACCCCCTGCTCCCCCACCAGTCCGATTATCATAGCCTGCAAGGCAACACAGGGAACGCCAATAGAAATCAAAGTCGCCGCAATAAACCTTTGTTTGCGGCTCTCCAAAATACGAGTTGCCATAACTGCGGGCACATTACATCCAAAGCCCAGAATAGTGGGGATGATGGCATAACCGTGTAGTCCCAACCGGTGCATTATGGTGTCCATCAATACCGCCAGGCGGGGCAGGTAACCAACATCTTCCAGTATTCCTAATGCCAGATAAAAAGCGAAGATGTACGGCAACACCGCAACGAGGGGGATGTAAAGTCCAGTGCTGAGCAGACCGAAGGACTGAGAAGGGACAATTTCTCCCCCGATAAGGTTACCTATCAAGATGTCGTGCCAGAATCCCCCTGCCCCTAAAGCAGCACTCAGTTTCACTAGCAACGGTGTCCACAGCCATTCAAAGAGAGGTGCGGCTACATAGTTAATTATTCCTTCGCCAACGAATCGGACAAACCAGAAGGTGGTAAAAAGGACCAGCAGGGCGATAAATATCCCGCCTACCCGATGACTGCTAGCATCTTCCAAATGCTCATACCAGCGATGGTGGCGATGGCTCAATGATTGTACCTGGCTCACGATGTCACCCACCCTCGCCCACCGTTCATCGCTGTTAGAATAAGTACGAGCGTTTTTGGGCACCTTTGCCTCTGGGAGACGCCTGACTAATTCCTTTACTCCTTGGCCGGTAACGCCTACCGTGGGTACAACTGGCACTCCGAGAAGTTCCTCCAGCTTGGCAGCATCAACATTTATACCCCGATGCTTAGTATCATCCCACATGTTGAGGGCAGCTATTACTGGAGTCTGTCTTTCCAGCAACTGCAAGGTCAGGTTGAGATTTCTTTCCAGATTGGTGGCGTCGATGACATTTATGACCAGGTCCCCTTCTTTGAGCATCTCCACTGCCACCTCTTCTGCTTTAGAAGTCGGTTCAAGGGTATAATTACCGGGGACATCGATAAGTTCAGCCCGCTCCTCCTCCATCTTCAGATACCCTCTGGTGAACTCCACGGTGGTGCCAGGATAGTTGGAAGCAATAATGTGTGTACCGGTCAGTCTAGAAAAAAGTGCGCTTTTACCCACATTGGGATTACCCACAAGCAGGATACGCATCATATTAAGAGGCTCCCGGTGGATATTTATCTACTTCGACTATTATTTTTCTGGCCATGCCAAAACCAACAGCCACCCGGCTATTATTCACCCTGAGCGTAACCGGGCCGCGAAATAGCGTAGAACTCAGCTTGGTCACTTTTTTCCCCGGCCTGATACCCAAAGCATCCAGACGCTGAATTAAGCCATGTCCCCCTAGAACTCCAACCACGGTGCCTGTCTGCCCAGTCCTCATCTCAGCCAGGGTCAATTGTCCTTCTTGATGCATGGTCATAGCTTATCTCCTATCCTTAGTAAGTTAGCCGTAACTAACTTACAAGTTTAAAAAAATTTGCCGTTTTTATTTCCTTTTTTTCACACTTCTCTTCGAGCAATCTGGAGGGAGCTCCCCATGCTCTAAATAATATTTATATCTACTGGGGAAATTAGCACTTCCCAGAGGGCAGGCCTCTATAAACTCCACAAACTTTGCCAGTCTCTCCATACTTAAGGGGCTAATGACATGCTCAATCTTGCAGGCATCTTCTTCCGCAGTTTCTCGGTTAATGCCCAGAGCTTGGGCAAAAAATCGGGTCAACGCCTCATGGCGGTAAATCACATCGCGGGCAACCTTATCACCTTCGGGAGTGAGCTTTATGTGGCCATATCTCTCATGCTCAACAAGTTCCCTTTCTGAGAGTTTTTTCAAGGCAGAGGTAACACTGGGCATCTTAACTCCCAGCATTTCGCTGATCTGCTTTACTCTTACCACCTTACTTCCTTCACCGAGGTTAGCTATCGCCTCAAGGTAGTCTTCCATGCTGGAGGTCTGCTCTCTTTGCGCTTCTTGTTTTACCATTTCTACTCCCAAAATTGTTAGACATGTCTAACAATTGTAATATAATTCATTTCCCCTGTCAAATTTTTTCTGAGCTTCTACAAAATGGAAAGGGTTTTATTATGGTCGGGGTGAGAGGATTTGAACCTCCGACCTCATGGTCCCAAACCATGCGCGCTAGCCGCTGCGCCACACCCCGAAGTATTAAGAATTATAATGCTGAAAAGACATTTTACGCAATTAGCCTCTTGGTTGTCCGTAGGCTGCGCATTGCTATTTGGCGAAGATGCCGAGTCCTTGAAAATATCTCTGGATGCTAAAGTTTTCCAGCAAGGTAGTCGTCAACGGAAAAACCATCGAAAACCACAAAATCGGTTTCGGAAGGAATCTTGCCTGTGGGACATAAATCAAAACAAGCCTGGCAGGTGAGGCAGGCCTTGGCTTTTTCCGGGAAAAACGCTGCCCGTCGCTCTATCCCCCTTCCGACAAAGCCTATAGCATGTTCCCCGACAACTTCATCACAGTAGCGTACACATTGTCCGCAAAGAATGCATCTCGTTGGCTTCGCTCTGAAGCGAGATTCAAATCTATGGATATTCGCACCATATTCTTTAGCCAGTTTCTTTATCTCACCAGCAACCTCCCCATCAACCATTGCCATTGGCGCAACTAATTCAATGATAACCTTTCGAATCCTGTCTATCTTGGGAGAGTGTGTCTTTACTACTAATCCTTGTTCCACGGGATAGCCACAGGAAGCCACTATTCGAACTCTTCCCTTTCTTTCTACCTCCACGCTGCAAATTCGGCAGGCACCGTAGGGCTTCAATTTCTCGTGATAACACAGCGTCGGTATCTCTATGCCTGCCTCTTGCGCTGCTTCCAATATGGTTATCCCTTCCTTGGCCTTGACTTTTTCCCCATCTATTTGCAGAGTTGTTGTCATTGCTATTTACCTCTTCTTATCACGGATAACCTTGGTCTCTGGGGCTGGAGGTGGAGGCAGAGGCTCTCCCGAAATTCTCCTTACTGCGCTAAAACGAGGCGGGCAAACCTCAAAACAGGTATTGCACTTAATGCACTTTTCCTGTTCAATCCAGTGGATTATGCCCTTGCCACCGTGAATTGCTTCGGTAGGGCAATTCTTGAAGCAAATCATGCAGGCGGTACATTTTTCGGGGTCAATATAGTAAGAAGTGAGGGCTTTACAAGCTTTTGCCGGGCAGCGTTTCTCCTTTATATGAGCCTGATATTCATCCCTAAAGTATTTCAAAGTGGTAAGGGCAGGGTTGGCGGCGGTGGTGCCCAGAGCGCACAAGGAAGCATCCTGCATCACTTTAGCTATATCTTCAATCGCCTCTATGTCTCCTTCTTGTCCTTTCCCTTCACAAATATCAGTCAAAATCTCTCGGAGCATCCTTAATCCCTCACGACAGGGTATGCACTTCCCACAAGATTCTTCACAGCAGAAGCTGATGAAATACCTTGCTGTGTCCACCATGCAGGTATCCTCATCCATGACCACTGTTCCTCCAGAACCCATCATAGAGCCAAGTCTAGTGAGTTCATCAAAATCAATCGGAGTGTCTAAATACTGCTCGGGAATTACCCCTCCAGAAGGACCTCCAGTCTGGACCGCTTTAAACTTCTTACCCTGCGGTATTCCCCCACCAATGTCGTAGATTAGCTGCCTCAAGGTCATGCCCATGGGCACTTCCACAAGTCCAGTATTATTCACTTTGCCCACTAAGGAGAAGATTTTGGTCCCCTTGCTCCCATCTGTGCCAATGGAACTAAGCCACTCAGCTCCTTTATTGATGATAAGGGGCACATTTGCCCACGTCTCCACATTGTTCAAGCATGACGGCCTTTCCTTTATCCCGCTCACCGCGGTATGGATATATTTCATCTTTGGTTCGCCCACTTTCCCCTCGATGGCACTCATAAGAGCACTCGACTCTCCGGAAACGAATGCTCCTGCTCCGCGGTGGATCGTGACCTTAAAATCAAATCCTGAGCCGAGGATACTTTCTCCTAAAAATCCATATTCTTCGGCCTGCTTTATAGCCTGAATTGTATTTTCAGATGCTATGGGGTATTCCTGTCGCACATAAATGAAACCTTCGTGTGATCTTATAGCATAGGCACCAATAATAAGCCCTTCCAATACGCCATGTGGATTTCCTTCCATGAGAGACCTATCCATATATGCCCCGGGGTCCCCTTCATCACAATTAACAATCGCATACTTGGGTTCCCCAGGTGCATTCCTAGTTGTCTCCCACTTTATTCCTGTGGGAAATCCTCCTCCTCCCCGGCCTCTTAGATTAGATTTCTTTATCTCCTCCAAAACCTGTTTCGGAGTCATTTGGAACAAAGACTTGGATAATGCACTATATCCACCAAGGGCTATGTAGTCATCTATTTCCCTGGGATTTATATACCTGTTATTCCCAAACACGATGCGCATTTGATTTTTATATAAGGGAATATCAGGATCCTTGGCTATTCTTTGGCCTGTTACAGGGTCTTTGTAGAGGAGCCTCTCAATAACTCGGCCTTGAGCTAGTGTTGCGGAGACTATTTCCGGAACATCCTTAAGCTTTACTTTTACATAGCAAATCTCTTGAGGAAAGATAACTACAACAGGTCCTTGTTCGCAAAATCCATGACATCCTGTAGCTTTAGCTTCTACTACCACACCTTCTAATCCCTGCTTTCTAATCTCGTCAACGAGTTTCCCGTAAACTTCTAACGAACCATAAGTTTGGCAAGCTGTCCCTGTACACACGGTAATAATGGGCTTATCGGGATGCCTTTGCGACAATATTTGTTTCCTTAATTCCTCCAGCTCTTTTACCGAGGAAAGCTTTTTATTAGCCATTTCTTTCCTACTTAGCAGTTTCAAATATTTTCCTGAGGGCTTGGGTTGAGGGCTTACTGTGGTACATGCTGTCAACCACAACCACAGGCCCCATAGCGCAGCAGCCGAGACAATTAACCGTTTCTAGAGTAAAGCGCATATCCTTGGAGGTCTCGTAGGGCTTCAAATTAAGCATAGCCGAGATTATATTTAACAGCTGTGGCGAACCACGCACCTGACATGCTGTACCCATGCATACCTTGATTATATGACGACCTCTGGGCATAAGGCTGAAAGCCTTGTAATAACTTGCGATTTGATAAACCTGGGTAATAGGTACTTCTAATTGCTCGCTTACTTCCGCTAATACTTCCTGTGACAACCACCCAAACATGCTTTGTAAATCCAGAAGGATTTGAATCAACATGTCTTTATCTTTTTGATAACTTCCCGTAGCCTTTTTTACTGCCTTGGAGAACTCCATCGATTTCTTGTTCTTTGTTTTTGTAACCATCGCTTTTGTACCTTCGATTCACATGGGAGAAGCTGCCACCTTTTCCTTAAGCTTAGCGTAATCTTCATTTACCATTTCTTGGATTCTTTGAATCTGTTCAGCCGTCAAATGTCGGTATCTCCCTTGTGGCTTCAGGTATTCCTCAATAGGCTTAAGTTTAGGTGGGTCGGCATTCAGTCTGTAGCGTCCATACTCTATTTCGTAAAGAGGGAAGATACCTGTCTGCACAGCTAGTTGACCTATTTCAATAGCTAAATCGCTCCTGTATCTCCAGCCTGTAGGACAGGGAGA
>Ga0209635_10002272_pt1 | contig 14657 bp, 12 predicted proteins | sample DeeMarSWOR230_32_FD_187463 | JGI IMG/M metagenome (GOLD analysis project Ga0209635, IMG submission 187463) | Marine sediment microbial communities from White Oak River estuary, North Carolina - WOR-2-30_32 (SPAdes) (version 2) | ecosystem: Environmental > Aquatic > Marine > Intertidal zone >... | reverse complement strand
AAGAAGGAATTGAACAGCATGGGCTTTGATACTGGAGAATCAGAAACTCCTATTACGCCAGTTATTGTGGGAGAATCCAGTGTAGCCAAAGCTCTCTCTGACAAGCTGTTTGAGAACGGTGTATTCGCTCTTCCCATTGTGTTCCCCATGGTGGCTAAAGACAAAGCACGGATTAGAACTATAATGAATGCTGGGCTAACAGATGAGGACCTGGATGAAGCACTCGGTGCTTTTGAAACGTGCGGAAAAGAGTTAGACATCATTTAGTGCATGAATTGATCTTGATGGTAGTTGCGGATCGTCAACAGTGTACTGTTCAGTGTGTGAGTTCTTGCTCTAGTTTTTTCCTTTTTTCCAGCAGACTCACGAGTGAGTAATTCTTTCATGCATTTACATCTGCTGAAAGCTAATGAGTAAAAATCTGTGCACACGTTGCACACCAACAAGTTTATATATCCTCTCAATAATATTTCGTTAGGGTCTTCACATGGAAAGAAATGATATTTCGACTGTATTGTTTGAAATTAAGGGAGATGATATATCCATTGACAAAGCTCCCGCAGAACTTATCGGGAACGTCTTGTTGAATTTTCAGGGGTTGATCTTTTCCTTGGGACAATACTTTGATCATGAGGGGCCCATGTATGGCAGAAGAGCAAAACGCATAGAAGAGAAATATACTCTAAAAGTTTCTTTTGAGAAAGGCAGCATAGCCCTAAGAATGTCTCCCTATTATGATCACCCCGTATTGTATCCGCCTGAGGGTCTGCCTCACTTGAAGACTAAACAAGAGTACGTGTTTTACAAACTGCGAGAGCTTCTAGTTTCCTTGCAGGGTGAAGAGGAGGATTATCGATCTAAAGTCGAAAATCTTGTACCAAATCATATAGCTAGATTCAAGATCTTTAATTATCTGAATGAGCTGCTCCCTAAGAATAATATCCAAGTGAATATGACGTTTTTTGATTCGCCAGAGCAGACTACTACCATTTTGATGGATAAAGCAATTCTCAAGAATCGTATTTCAAGCGTCTTGAGAGAAGAAGCTGAAAAAGACAGAATAGAAATTGAAGGTGTCATTGTCAGATTGAAAGATGACTCACCAGATCCTGTTTTCTGGGTAAAGACATTTGACAGCAAACTTTCAAAGGTTACTTTGCCAAGGGAACGAAGGCCCAAAGTAATTAAATATTTGTCTGAAAGAGTTCCGATCAGATTATTTGGAGTGGGAACAAAGAAGAAACATGCTGAAATCGTAGAGATAGATGAGATTGAGGAAAAAAGAGAACTCATAATTGATTCTGTTGGTGATAACCCGTTGAAAGAACCAATAGCAGCTGAAGTATCATTTGAGAAGTACGATGACAAAGATGATTTCTGGGTAGTTGGCAATAAAGAGTTGGGAGTAGTAGGAGTCGATGATACGGTTGAAAAGGCAAGAACAGTATTTGAAGAAGATTTATATGAGTATTATCAATTTTATAAGGGGATACCAGACAATGAACTAACTGAAAGAACAATGAGAATAAAAAAGAAGCTTATACAAATTTTTGGATAATGAAATTGAGTGTGTATTCGGATGAAGATTCGTAAGATAAGATCTGCCTTGAACAGCAAAGGTTTCGAAAGGACTGAAGGCAGTAAGCATGAGATCTACTCCATGAGAGTTGATGGGAGAGTGGCTGTGAGCACTGTGTTGAGCAGAGGTTCCTCTCGTAGAGAAACAGGTAAGAAGCTAATTTCTAAGATGGCAAAGCAACTCCAAATGTCTAATCAGCAGTTCATAGATTATATCGATTGTAGAAGGTAGGATAATTTCTCTAGAAGAATACGAAGAGAAATACATAACCAAGTGATGCAATGTATGAGATTTTTTGAGAATAGGATTCCGTATATCCTCAAAGAAATACCAGTTCCCTCCAATTTCTCTGTATCTAATCCTTTTTCTTAAATAAGGCAATTCCAATACCTGAATTACAGTAAAGATATTATTCAGGCTTAATTTCCGAATCTGCATATTGTCTAATACTTGGAATCATCGACTTCCCTATGTTCTCTAGAAATGCATTGACAACCTTTAGAATGCAAAGGTTAAAATAGAATCAAGACACATACACAACATGGATAACACTATAGTCGTTCCCCAATCTGTGAGAGTCCTGGTCAAAATGGGAAACAAAAGAAAAGGAAAGGGAGTTGAAGCATTAGTTGGAATGCTAAAGGAGTATAAGAATAAGTATACCTCTGTTGAATTACAGGAAGAGGCGATGAAGTGGTGGAGGGAGAGTATCTAATTGATACAAATATCTTTCTGGAAGTCCTTTTGGTCAAGATGATAAAAACAGCTGTTTGAATCTCCTAAAACTGGTAGAAGAAGGGGAGAACTATCTTAGGCTTGATTCTTTCCCTTATGTACCTTTTCTGCTTGGAAGAGACCTTTGCAGTTTCCTTTTAACCACTTAATTCCAAAATGTATCTGATTGCAAAAAATACTTACAACTCCTTTGCTCTCTTGAGAATTTCCTGTATGAAAGGTCCCTGTTTCATTTCTTCAAACTCTTCATACGTATATACCAAAGGTTCAATAGGTAGAGAGGTGAGGTTTAATACGTCAGCAATTCTCTGGAAGAATCGTCCTTTGAAATCTCCGACAATGATCAGATCGATGTCACTTCCTTCGTGTAATGCATTTTCAGCTGCTGATCCAAAAAGATATACATGGTAGATTGTGTATAGAGAACGCAATCTTTTGACAATATCTGGTGATGACCATACATGAAAGGTAAACCATGCTCCAATGAATCTCTGACTAACAAAATGTATTTGTAAGCAAAAGATTTAATAGGAAACTGTCTAGCGAAATAATTGATGGAACCCTATGAAAGAAATTGAAGAAGTAGAAGAAATAATATCTGCACACATGGATATTCATGATGCCAAAAGAATGCACAGCAGACATCATCCAGTAAACACTTAAATACTCAGGCGAAATCTTCCAAACATGACCGTGATCTTTTCGCCTCGGTGTTTGGAATTTGGGTCGCCGGGTCATCCTGAATCACCAGAACGAGTTAAAAAGGCTCACCAGATGCTGAAAGAACATGGGTACACATTTTCAGAACCCACTCCCTGTACCAAAGAAGATCTCTTACTGGTACACACCCATGAACTGGTGGAAAGTGTACAGAATAATGACTTTTACGACTTTGATTCTCCCAACCTTCCTTATATTTATGAGTATGCAACGTTGGCTGTGGGGGGATCTCTTCTGGCCATGAATTTATCCCTTTCTGAAGGAAGGAGCTTTTCTTTGATGCGTCCTCCAGGACACCATGTGACCAAGACCCGGTTGGGTGGATTCTGCTACTTCAATAATATTGCCATAGCAGTGGCTAAAGCATTAACTCAGGTGGAGAGAATTGCTATTTTAGATTTTGACTGTCACCATGGAAATGGAACCCAGGACATTTTTCTGGGCAGTGAAGAAGTTCTCTATGTGTCCTGGCACCAGATTCATATCTATCCAGGAACTGGCTACGAAAGTCAGTTGAACTGTCTGAATTATCCAATGGCTCCAGGTGCTGATCATGACGTATTCATGAGTCTGTTTGAAAAAGGATTACAGAAAATAAAATCATTTGATCCAGAATTGATCGCTGTTTCTGCAGGGTTTGATAGTTATATTGGAGATCCACTCACCATGCTGAGATTCAGGAAAGAGACATACCACAAAATTGGTGAAAAGATCAAATCTCTTGGCGTTCCCAGTTTTGCTGTCCTGGAAGGAGGATATGGCGTGGAATTTCCAGACTGTGTCCTGGAGTTTCTGCAGGCATACTTCTAGGTCAGAAGGTGGATGACAGAGAACCGAGAACGAGAAAGCAATAAATTTATATCCTCCCCTATGCAGTCACCTCCATGATAGAAGGTGATGAGGAACTCTGTATCGGCTGCAGAATATGTGAGATTGTGTGCGCATTATCCTTATTCAATGAGAGCGACCCGGAAAAGTCAGCCATTAGAATCTACACCCAGCCTCAAGGCTTTGATATATGCGTATGCAGCCAATGCGGCGAATGTGAAGCAGTGTGCCCTGAAGGTGCCATATATACAGAACAAGATATTGTCAAAGTAAATGTCAGTAAATGCACAGGATGTTATGTCTGTGTGGAAGCCTGTCCTCCAGGTGCGCTGTTCACTCATCATGATCTGATTGAACCTATCAAGTGCATTCATTGCCAGAAGTGCGTGGAAGCCTGTCCTGTACATGCGCTCTATGTATTGAACATTGAACCCTAAAGGGGTAGTACTTCTTTGTTCAGTTAATGGAATCTGGCTTTCACAGTAAAGATTCACCATTTTTTCGTACTTAATTGAATTCACTGGAACAGAGGGTATACACTGTTAATGGAAATAAATAACTAGACACTGAACAATCAATTAGTGAACTCCTTGTATCAACCAACCTTTATAAGACCCTTTTTCCAAAACAATGTAATGAAGCGTAGGGAAATCAAGGACATTCTCCTCTATGACGAAACTTTGGTCAAGAATGACCAGGTTTTTGATCCAGAATACACTCCAGAACGGTTTGAATTTAGAAGTTCCCAGCTGCGGCAGCTTTCACTCCATTTGAAGCCAGGACTCAGAGGGAGAACTCCCATAAATACTTTAATTCTGGGCCCATGCGGTACTGGAAAAACCACATCAGTAAAATTGGTATTTGAGGATGTGGAACAGTCCTCAAATAAGGTGATACCTGTGTACATCAACTGTCAGTTCAATGCCACGCCCTTTCAGATTTTTTCCCAGATCTATAAAAAAGTGGTGGGCCACTCTCCTCCAGAAACAGGCGTTCCCTTAATCCGGGTGCAGAATGAGGTAATGAAAAAGCTGCAGAGAAAAAACCAATGCCTGGTGGTAGCCTTGGACGATATCGACCACCTGTTTTACGACAAGTATGCAGACGATATTCTCTACGATATTTTGAGGGCTCATGAAAAGTACGAGGGGGTGAGAACTGGCGTCTTCGGCATTTTGTCTGAAAATGAATTTCGGTTTGTTCTGGCCACCAAGGTGAACACCATCTTTCACCCCAGTGAAGTATTTTTCCAGCCCTATACACGCTCTGAGACCTACCGGATTTTGCGAGATAGAGTCCGGGAAGGGATCATTACCAGTGTCCTTTCTGATGAATTACTGGAGTACATAACAGATTTAGCCATTGAGGCAGGTGATCTGCGGGTGGGTATCGAATTAGTATACAGAAGTGCTTTGGAAGCTGAAGCAGATGCATCTCGAAGAATGAAGAAGGAGCATGTGGATCGAGCGTACACTGCAGAAGCCAAGACCATCCATTTAAAACGAATACTCCAGGGGCTAGATTCTGCAGAAAAGACTTTGCTAAAGATTCTAGCTAAAAATCGGGGAGAAATGCTCTCCAAAGATCTGTACAATCAGTTTGAGGACAGAACAGGTCACAAATTAAAAAAGTACAGTGCTGTGGTGAAGAAATTGGAAGCCTTACGCCTCATTGATGCTCCATACGTGAAAAAAGTGGGGCGAACCAGAAGAGTAATGCTGCGTTATGAAGAAGATGATATTATACGATATTTAAAATGATTTTTCTCTCTTCATACATCACATTTTTGTTTCCACCTTTCACAGAAAACATAGCTTTATATAGGAGTAAAAACAACTAAATGCATGGACGACTGGGAAAGAATGGTATCTTCTATGAAAGAAAGAATCAAAGAAGGAGATTCTACTCCTATCGAATACTTAAATAAGACTATTGCTTTCTTCAGAGAGAACTATCACAAAGATCCCCAGCCAGCTTTATTATGGAATTTAATTACCCTCCGCGACGAACTCAATCATTTGATGGAGACATCCAAAACTATTCGGGAGATCGAGGGTGGAGAACAGTAAAGACAACTGCTATCAGTGCACAGTTTGCGGAGTAGTTTTTGCTGTTTTAAAAGAAATTTCTGAAGTTCCACTTCCTCCTTTTTATCGTACTGTAGACTCCTGATAATACGTTGAGCAACAATTTTCATTGGAGCCTGCAGCTGTACAGTAACATACTGCCTGTCCAGTATCTGCGGCCACAGCTATAGCTAGCATGTATACTTTCTGGAAACCGTAACTGTACGCTCCGGACAGGTGCTCTGGGAGGAATAACTAATGACAATCAGATGAGGTTGGAACTGGACATGCAGTCCCTTTTCCCCACATAATGTCAACTCCTATCTTCATAGAGTTTCCTCAGCTTTTCTTTGTATTCCTCTTTGTTTATTTCTCCGTATACGAACTGGGCTTTCAGTTTTCTCTCTTCCTCTCTGATTTCCTCTGAAGGAACAGATTCTGTTTCTGGCTCTTCTTCTTGTTCTTCCCGTTCTTTTTCTTCCACTTTTTCTTCCCTTTCCAGCTCAGGGCGTTTTCTTATGTAGCGTGTTACCCCAAAGTATGAAATAGCTATCCCTACTGCCAGAATCACTGCAAGGAGAATTAACCCTGAACCTCTCCCTCCTGAGTCTTCAACCGGCGTTTCTTCTGGAACCTGCAGCTGCTCAATTTCCTCTATGCGATCAGAACACTGCTGCACTTTCTCTGTGTCTCCCAGTTCCTGATAAAGGGTTCGGGCTTCTTCATACACAGCCATTGCTGTATCATACTCTCCCTGCTGGAATAGTCCTTCTGCCTGTGAGAACTTGGCCTCAGCATCTGCCTGCTTGGCAAACAATTCCTCACATTCTTCAATGTACTCCTGGCACTGATCTGCCATTTCCTGGTTTCCTTCTTCCACAAAGAGCGCCTGCGCCTGATGGAATAGATCCACAGCATCAATACAATTTTCCGCCTCAAAGAGCACCACAGCACGGTTAAAATATTCAGCACCTTGAGAGGGCGGAGAAATTCCAGCCTGATTTTTCATGAGGTACAGAAAAGAGTCCACACTCCCACCAAGTGCATTCACTGCATGCGCTAGCAGAATATCTTTCCATTGATTGCCATCCATATCGTAAACAATCATTTCAGTGAACGTGTCCTGACTTTCCTTTGATCTGAACCGGTACTGCCACAATGATTCCCCCTCTGCATCCAGAATTTCCAATCGCAATTTGGAGGATGCCACAATGATCTCAGATACTCCATCTTTGTCCACATCTTCCACAGCCAAAACATCTGCTCTGTAGGACTTCAGATCAATCTCTCGTTCCAGCCCGTCTTCTCTGGCTTCCCAGATCAGTATGAGCATATTGTCAGTGGAGAATAAAATCTCCTTGGTACGATCTCCATCAATATCTGCAACCGCCACGTCCCTCAAGCTCTGTGTCTCAGGGCTTATCCATACTCTTTCCCCATCTTTATCCAGAACATAGACCTTCTGTTCTGTAAGAATCACCACCTCTGATATTCCGTCCGAGCTCAAATCTGAAACCACAATTTTCTTGATCTGACTGCCAATGGAAACAGTCCAGTTTATTGTCTCCCCTCTGCACGAGATTTCTCTTGACCCCACCAGGAGTTCTTTTTTTCCATCGCCGTCCAAATCTTCCGCCTCAGCTGCAGACACCACTGTCCCTGCAGGAGGATAATTCAAATTCTGTGCCTTGCTGGACAGTACATAAAGATCTGCTCCTGAAACAAGGATTTCTGCAGTACCATCGTCATCAAGGTCTGAAATGGCGACCCCATTGATGGGATACGTGGAATCCCAGCGGTACAGTTTCTCACCATTATGATCTACAATTTGTACTGCATACTGCTGAACCCCTGCTTGGGGACGGATACTCAATCCCAGCACAATTTCCGGACGACCATCATTATCCAGATCTCCGACATCCATGCACTGAATCACTTCATTCTGCTTTTCCGTACTGTAATTCTGCTCCCATTCTCTCACGAAGAGGTTTTCCGCAAAAGAAGTACAGAGCAAAGCTCCTATGCACAACGAAAGGAGAACCGTTCTCGTCACCAAATCACCACTTCACCTTTCGGAATGACCTATATAAAGATTATGATCAGCAGTATGAAGACCAGTACTTGAGGGGTTAAGTGCGACCAATTTTTGACTCCATCCATTCTGTTCATTCACTGCTCTTTTAGATACGTTCTGAAGCTGGAAATGAGAACCTCATCTTTGTATGATGGAACAGTCTTGTATGTGACACCCTGTACTCCAGTATTATTCATCTTCATCACACAAAGTGTGAATATGTGTGAAAAAGTGTGATTTTAAGAGCAACCTTTATAAAGAAGGACCACTCAATACATGTATGGAAGTGCGGAAGAACGTTGCACTGGACCATAAACATATCAAAATGCTTCAGCCTCTCATAAGAAAACATCAAGGTAATTTCTCTGCTGCTATTCGCGAACTGGTAGAATTGATGGATCTATTGAGCAGAAATTTTGGATCCATTGATACATTAAAAGAATCCACACTGATAAAAAAGAGTAAGAGAGATGAATACATAGAGAACCACTATGGTGTGGTGGTTCCATCTCAAATCTTGCACTGGCTGCTCAGTGGGTTTCAGGATGATATGCCACCCAAGCAGTACTTGCTGTTTTCTTTGTATTCTTACTTGCGAGAACAGGCTGAACTGGATGCCCCTATTGAAGAGAATCCTGCCGCATGGGAGAAACTGCTCAACGATTTCTACCATGATCTGGGATGGCCCATCGATATTAGAATCAGATCCAGCAACAGAACAATTACTGTGGAAGTCATTGGGTTTGATGCTCAGATAAACAAATTGGCCTTCTTGATTAATGCTATGAACCTGGCCTGCGGATCTGTCAACTACAGAATTACAGAAATGGAGAATATCCAGACTGCTATTTTTGCCGCCTTTGAACCATGTGAAAATGAAGAAGAAGCCTCGGAAAGCATTCGCCAGTTTCTTAAATCAGAATCATAAGGCCCAGAATATAATCTGCTCTAATCTAATCTAATTTAATCTATTCTCGAATTACCTTAAATCCGTTTTCTGCCACCAGAAGTGGGAAATAACTGGTATCCAATCGTGAACTTCTCATTTTGACACATCGAATGTACCGGTTAAATGTATCGCCCACCTCTCGCATGGTGAGCCGGATAATACCATCACACATGAAATCTTCTAACCCAAATTCTCCGCAGGAAGCATTTTCTGAAGAAGACTCAGCAATGAAAAAGGTGGTCATGCCCAAACTGCGAAATTTCTCGAAAAAGAGGAATAACTCATTGCGGGGATTGGAAAAGTTTACCAGAGAGTACAATGCATTCAGTGAATCTAACACCAGCAGCTTGCAGTCTTCCACATTCTTTATCAATTCCACCAACCGAGAGATGAAATCCATCCAGATGGCCTGGCCTTCGATCAGCAATTCTTTGCGCATTTCGGTTAAATCCAGTACATTCAATTTCTCCCCCAGTACAGACACATCCATTCCCATACCTGCCATGTGGGTAAGCAGGTTCTCCTTGCTCTGTTCCAAGGTAATGTACAGTCCTCTGGCGCTCTGTTCAACTGCTTCCCTGTATAAAATGGAGAAGGCAAGCGTGCTTTTCATTGTCCCCGCACTGCCACAAATAAGAACCATATGGCCTTCAGGTATTCCGCCCTGCATACAATCATCAAAATCTTGGACGTGAGTCTTTACTCTTCTCACCTCATCACCTTTCTGGAACTACCGTCCTCCCAGAGGGGACAGCTATCCGGACGATTTTCCAGATATAATTTGTACCTCATGGATATAAAGGTTTTGGTGCAATGAGGTTATATTTGGTGTGGAATCCGGATTTTGAGAAAATCGGCATTGTTCAACCTGTCTTTTCTAGGACGTATCTGAAAAGACGTTCAGACATTTTTCATTGAAATAATTTTCAAAAAAGAGAAGACAGCTTTTCGTTGTCTCATCTGATGCACGAAGCAGGGAACAACCCCAATCTACACTAACCCCAGCATGTTCAAAATGTAAGGAAGCGCCCACACTGTACCAATTGTGGACCCAATGTTGGAGAAAGCAATTACCAGGAGAATGCGAGTGACTCGATTCCGATAGAAATCCCTGAATCCACTGATGTCTCGTAATGTTTCAAAATCAGCCACTGTAGGCTTTTTCACATACGCCTCCACCAACCCAGCAAACCATCCTGCAGCTAGGAATGGGTTCAAAGAGGTAAAAGGGGCTGCCAGAAAGGCTGCAGCCACACTCAATGGGTGACCCAAAGCCAGGAGAGCTCCCAGTGCGGATAAAGATCCGTTAATAAGAAACCAGTACCACAATATCTGTAGTGTCACATCAACGCCTGCTGATAAGAACGCATAGGTCAGAATGGCAAAAAATATGACAGGTACTGCATATTTGATGTGTTTGAACCAGTTCCTCCCTGGAAGAATCTCTTCCAATCCTTCCCGGGTCACTTTTTCTTGCTGCAACAACCTTTTAATGCCCTTCAAGTGACCAGCTCCCACCACTGCCACTATCTTTCCTTCAGATTCCCGTATTCGAGAGGCAATGTACTGGTCCCGTTCATCAATGAGTACCTTTTTTGCTCCCGGTGCTTGTTCAGCTAATTCCTCCATCAGTTCAGTGATCACATCTTGATTCTTCAATTCTTCTATCACTTCTTCTGCTTCCACAAAGAATCCGGCAATTAGTGCAAAAATCAATTTCAGTTTTTCTATTATTCCCATGGCCTTCCATGCTCTTTTCAAGGTTACAGAGATATCCCTATCCAATAAAGAAACAGGTATATTGCAATTTTCTGCTATAGTGATGGCTTCTATCATTTCTGCCCCTGGATCAGACCCTAGCTCTTCTCCCACCCGTTTTTGAAAATTACTTAATAGTAAATTGGCCAGAAAAAGATAAGTTTTTCCTTCTTTAATGATCTTGGTTATTTCCTGTTCTTCCCACTGCTTTTTTTTGGTTAAAATTTCGTACCGGCGATCACATAATTCTACTCCCACTACATCTGGCTGCTCCCGTGCTATAGTTTCTCTCACTTCCTGGACAGATTCTGGAGATACGTGGACTGTTCCTACCAAAATGACCTCTTTTCCATCAACAGTGATTTTCTCCTGCATGGTGAAACCTCTTTCTTACTTTGACTGCTATTCCTCTGTCCATGGTAGTCATCAGGGTGCCGGGGATGACTGCTCTACCTGTGCCTACTGCACGATCCCTTTTTATAACTACCTGTTCACCAGGGCGAATGCTCTTATCTGCAGTGATCACTCCTGGAGAGAATACATCTCCTTTTAGATCAAAATCGATGGTAATACAGTAGCGAGTTAACCGGTTGGCTCCTGCTTCAGTGAGTGAAAGATCAGCAGCGTACCTGGCCAGTAGTTTATCAGATGCAATTAGTTTTGTTCTCCTTCCTTTCACCGTAATTGTTTCAGGAAATATATCTTCAGCAAACAAGAATTCAGATACTGCCCTCATTTTCCGTTCCAAGGAAGGTGTTTTGCTTTTGGGTGTGCCCTGGAGATGTGAAGAAAGATTCTGTAGAGATTTTTTTGACAAAGGAGTATCTGAAACTGTAGTAATAGTTTCAAAGGGCAATTCTTCACAAATCCTTAGATATTCTTTTGGCAAATGAGCATATACAACTGGGTCTTTCACTTTTATTATGACATCTTGCAGGAGAGAAGCAGTTTCTGTTATTTCTTCCTGCGACCAGTGGCCAGTCACTGGTATATCGTAGTTGACGTAGTCTTCTAATTCCCTGGGCACCACCCCTAGAGGAGAGGTTAATACTAACTCGGTAATACATGCATTTCTAGGTATGGCTGTTTTAAACAGTCTGTGAGAGCGTGATTTTCTGTAGGGTTTTTTAGCTGAACAGGGCAACAACACAATAATGTTGAAGTGCGGGGTGTATCGTTCTCGGATTCTCTGGCGGAATCGTTTCACCTCTGGCCTGTATAATGCATCAGTGGATATGTACAATTCTTTCTTTTTCTTGAATGCAGTATACACTTCAGTTTCAGTATAGAACTCCCTGTATAACAACCTGAGTAGCCGTTTGGTTCTCACAGTGGTGTTGCACTCTTTTTCTAAGTATTCTTTGGTGGGGATTTCCAAAAATTGGTTCAGTGCTTTTTCATTTTTCTTTGTGTAGTCAAACAAGTCTATGCCAGCATGTAGCAAAATGGGAATTTCTTCAGGTTCAGCTTCAGTAAATAATAGTGACTGCGGATATTTTCTTCGCAAATAGAAAATTGCAGATAGTAATCGCCGTTCTTCGGGGCAGAACAAAAAAAAGAGGTCATGGTACGGTAATTGGGAAAGGAATTTCTCATTCAGGGTGCGATACTTGCTGAGGTAAACAGGGCATGCATGAGCTTTTTGCGATAAGAATTGAAGGTTTTTCTCAGTAAATTTTAGAGCAATATTCTTAGGGGTTGTGTAAGGAATTCTGAGCAGAGATAATGTCTTTAAATCAGTTTTAGCACTCTTTTTGTAGAGAGTGGGCCTCTCTACGGTAATGTCTTTCAAGTATAAGACATCGCCTTTTATAGTTACCAGGTTAGGGATGGGTGCTGATTTTTTATTCCAGGTGACGATACCTGTTCTGTAGCCGTCCATGGAGGACACTGAAAGCATACAATGGAATTCATTGGGGACTTTAATAGTTGTGCACCAATAGTTGCTCATACAAGATACAAGGGCACCTTTATGAGGACAAGAAATGAAGAAAACCCAATTGAAGATACCAATCTTGGTTGCAACACCTTAAGATTTCCTGGGAGAGCAGGTAAGATATAAGAATCTATTTCTATTAGAGTAGTTCTTCCATAAAAAAGCTCACCGTAAGCGTCCCATCCATTTCCACAGTAACCATTAATCCTCTTGATACACCTCCACTCAACTGTGAAAACACATCATACCAGAAAATATGCCATGCACCATTAGTATACTCCACCTTTGCAGCAGGAAGTCGAGATGTCTTAATATAGGATTTCACTTTTTCATTTTGTCTGGAATATGCAACAGCTTCCTGTGGTGAATCAATAGGGAATTCAACTGGCTCACTATACAGGGTATATTGACTTTCCACAACAGTTTCGTCCAGCACTTGTGCATTGATTGAATCAACACCATACACGTGGTATACGTATCCATGTTCATTTACCACTTTTTCAACTACCCACCATTTATCAGGCCTTACTGTAGGTAATGCCATGACATCAGTACCAGACAGTCCAACAGTATCAAGTGCCCTCTCCCGTTCATAGAATCGAACCCCAAAATTTAATAGTACTACAATAACAGCTACAACTATAATAGTTCGTACATTTTTATTTCTTTTATAGACAAACAAAGCCGCCAGGAGAAAAGTTACAAAAAAGACAGGATCAAAAAAGTATGTAATATCATACGCTATCATTTCATCTAAAAAAGGCCACAAAACTGCCATTTCCCAGGGAGTTAACAAATCCAAAAGAAGGTGGCTGAATGTTCCCCCCAAACAGATCAAGAGAATTACTAACCCCTTTCTCCGTGATGGTTTTGTAACCACAGCATACACCACAGTGATTACCACTGAGGCCAGTACTGCGAAAAGAAAAGTATGGGTAATCCCTCTGTGAAATTGGAACAATGCTTCCCAGCCAGCTAAAATGGAAACAGAGTCAATATCAGGTGCAACACAAGAACCTATAAGCACTATGTGAGCAGTTTTGTCCAGCTTTAACCCTTTCCCTAGCACAAACCCCAGAAGACCGTGTGAAATCAAATCCATGTACTCACCTGAGGTATTGGTAAGTATTTGGATATTCTACAGGGTATCACAGTGTACAGCATACAATCCCTCATGTCTGTCATTATATCCTACACATCTGGAAAGTTATAAGGATTTCGAATCTCTTGGCAAAATTCATTATTCTTAATGTTTCTGAAAAACTCTAATCTGGTGACAAATTTCCTTTTTCAACTATTATTTTTCCTGTGCTCTTGGATAACATTTATATATGAAAATGTTACTGCAGTATCATGGGCGATAGGGTGTATATTGTAGATTATGACATTCCAGAGAATCCAGTGAGAGAAAGAATCCAATTCTACAGAGATATGAAAAAACTGCAAAATTCTCAAACAGATTATTCAACATTAAGTGTATTTCGGATTGGCTGCGTGTAGATAGTTGTACTGTATGAGTACTGTGAAACAAGGATGCACACAAGATTGGTCTGAAGTAGTAGTTAGGTACACAAAAGACATCTTTGATCCAGCACAACGCATTTTCTGTAAATCGAAACATGGCCATCCAAGCATTCTTGAATATAAAAGACCCAAAAGTTTATATGCATTTTGCATGCTAAATCACATAGAGGTGAGAGAATGCGTAGATTTCGAAAAGTATGGAAAGGAATATCCGTCGAGGTATGTGCGATGCCTGGAATCGACCCTGCAATGCACATTCCGGTTGGGTATTGCGGCTGTGGCGGCTGCTGCTGCTCTGCATTTGGCCCTGGTAATGCACCCATATGTGCCTAGTCTCGGAATTTCCGTGGTATCAGTGAAGCATTGTGTTAGATTCTGTCTTTCATGAGAAGAAGATTTGATTCTTAATGTATTGAGAGGTATCTATGGGTACGCCATTTGACAATTTCTCCGCTAGATCGGCAGACTGTGAACAATCACTTGGTTCC
>Ga0209635_10002271_pt1 | contig 14660 bp, 16 predicted proteins | sample DeeMarSWOR230_32_FD_187463 | JGI IMG/M metagenome (GOLD analysis project Ga0209635, IMG submission 187463) | Marine sediment microbial communities from White Oak River estuary, North Carolina - WOR-2-30_32 (SPAdes) (version 2) | ecosystem: Environmental > Aquatic > Marine > Intertidal zone >... | reverse complement strand
GAAGCTCATGTACGGGTTGGTGCGCGCCCCTCTGTTGACGAAGTACCGCTGGAGTCTGAGCGGCAGCTTTCGGAGAATGGCGCTGCCCTGGGTCGCGGACGCGACCTTGGCGGGCACGACCATCTTCTCGGTAGTCTTGATGTAGCGTCGAATGTCCTTGGCTTTCATGTTTTCTCCTCACCATATGACTGCGCCGCGCGCGCAGTCAGGCAACTCTTGTTCTGTTTTACTAATAGACTTCAGCCACCGCTGAACTCTACCCGAATGTTCTGAATTTATTCGACATTCCCTGCACAGCACTCTAATATTCTGCACATCAGGATCCAAGGAAGCACTGGAAAGAGAGAGGCCATAGGCTCTGTCATTTTTAGAAATCGTTACCTCTCCAGGTATTTCAGATCCACAGAAATCACAGTCTATTGTGAAAGAACTCCTTCCTTGTGGAAGGTCAAGACCGAAGTGTCTTTTTATGAAATCGTACTTTTCTTGATTTGAGATCATTTCCTATCTCTCTAAACATTTCTAACTCATCGCACCAATATAACTCATACGTGTGTGTGGGATTAAATTTTAATTCCTTCCTTCCTTCCTTCGACTCGTCCCCTCTTGATTATTAGGATGTATTGCATTACATTGTAATATAATGTAACATATCCAGAAGCGCGGCGCGGTTACCACCCATTTGGAAGATGGGGCTTACAGAAGAAGATAAAGCAAAACACCGACCACATACGCTAAGACCTAGAAGATCACTGTCAATTGCCAAATCCTTTTGCTCTTAGCCGCAAATTCGGTTGACCTAGGACGCCATAATGCAACAAGCCATGACCCAAAGATTAGTGTTGCAACTCCCAAAAAGGTATGTAAACTAAACGCAACAAAAGTCGAAGCGGGGCTCATGTATGGCTGCATGAAACTGCTATCCATGTAACTTGGAATCACCACAAAAAAAGCAACCCACCCTACAGTGAGTGACACTATCGTCATAATTCCATGCACAAAATAATTGCCTTTCATTCTAAACGCCATGCTCACAAAAAGCACAACCAAAAAGACACTTTGCAACACAAGAACCACCTCATTGGTAAGTTCTACCAATCGAACTTGACCCCCGAATAGCTTATCATCTTCATTTCTTATTTAAGAGCTTTGCTAGCTAGATTAATTGAATGTTATAATCTCTCGCGCGCACGCATTTTTCGAGTTCGCTATCGCTTTTGACAAGGAGTTGTTTTCTAGAAAAGCGCGCGCTATTTCTTCTTGAACGAAAATTATATACAGTTTCGTCTGACAATTAGTGAATTGTCATTTTCAAAGAAGGGAAGACTTCTTTGCCTATAGATCCTAAGTTCCAGAAAGAAAGGAGGAAAGTCGGAAAAGAGAAGGACATAGCCATTTGGGGACCTGTGGATCCACCTGAGAAACTAGGCATACGTGGAACCTACGTGGCCGTTGACTGGGACATTTGCACAGGTTGCGGCATATGTCTTGAGGTTTGTCCACAGCAGTTATTTGATTGGATGGAAACTTCCAGTCATCCAACCTCGGAGAAAAAAGCCTTTCCTGCCAAGGAATTAGATTGCGTGCAATGCTATAAGTGTGAAACTAAGTGTCCTGTGCAAGCGATAAGAATCGTTTTTTCGGGGCCAGTTGGCCGGCTGGTCTATCTCGTAGCTTATTTATTTTTTGCGCAAACAATTGGAGGCATTATCTATGGGGTCTTATTTGGGCCTTCTTTAGGCCTCCAGACGCTCTTCTATGTGGGATGGGTAATCTTACCCGTTGCCTTGCTATTCTTCTTCTCCATAGTAATATACTTCAAAAGAGAGGGTAAGCCAGGAGAGGGAAAAAGCCTTATGGATACAACAGTTCTGGTTGACAGCGGAACCTACGCAATTGTCCGACATCCACAAGTTCTGGGCAGTATACTGTTAATGTCTGCCTCTATTCTAATTTCCCAATATTGGCTAAGTGCAGTTGTTGGCGTTCCAATAATAGTGTGTTTTTACTTAGCAGCGGTAAAGGAGGAAAAGGGTCTCATGGTGAAGTTTGGCGATGACTACAAACGCTACATGCAAAAGGTTCCAAGAATGAATTTTATGTTAGGCATAATTCGGCTACTACGGCGTAAGAAAGAACTAGAAGTTGATGAATAGAAAGGGAAATCATGTCACTTATACCAGAATTTGAGTTAGGCTTATGGAATGCTTGGATTCTTATACTTTCTTTCTTGTTATCGTTTATTGTCCTTGGTGTCCTTAGCGCGCGCGCTATCTTTGGGAAACACAAGCATATTCCAATGGAATAATACGCATCAAATCCCCAATTTTGGTATGCAGGCTAAGTAAGTTCTTCTCAATTCTTCTCGGTCTATATGGTGATAGAGGTCGATGGCTTCCTTTCGTTCGTCCCCTCTCAGTTCCTTGACGTATTCTCGCGGCATACCATTTCTGAGGAGCCATGTGGTGAACCAATGTCTGAAACAGTGCGGTCCAAAATGGTCTTCAAGCCGTGGAGACTCAGAGTCGTGGAAGCCTAGTCGTTTGGCATATTTAACTACTGCATTGTAAGCTCCATTTCGGCTGAACCTATCCAAAGTTGCATAACTTACGAACAATGCCCGTGTTCTAGGGTTGAGTTTCTCTCTAATCTTCAGCCATCTTCTCAATACGACCGCACCTTCATCGTCGAAAAAGACGAGTCGGTTGCTTCTTTTCGGTGTAGGCTTCAACATTATGGAATAGTCATTCCAGTCAATGTCATCCGTGTCAATTCTCAACAGTTCTCCTCTTCGCACTCCAGTTTTGGCTAATAATACAGCTAAGGCTTTATCTCTAGGATCAATGATGGAGTTGACGAGCTTGCTCATCTCTTCGATGGTTAGGAGCTTCCTTTGGGGATCATCGTAGCCTTTTTTATACATTTTGAGATACCTCTTTCTGAAAGGCAGAATTATGTTTTTGTTGGTGATTCCTTCAAAGACGAGGTAATCATAGAAAGCAGAAAGTGCAGAAAAATTATTCTCAACCGTCTTATGTCTTACACCTCTCTCATACTTTAAATATCCAAGAAAACCCTTCAACATCTGCATATCAACTTCAATTAAGTCATGATCGTTGAAGTAGTCAGCAAATATTCCTAGGCTAGACCTGTACCGTCTTATACTCTCGGTTGACATGCCTCTCAACCTACAGTCTGTGCAAAAGCTCTCTAAGAGCATGTAATGGTCTTGCAAGAGTTTTAACGTGGTTATTCTTTCCATTTCCATCCTCTACCGGCATATTCCACCAAGCCATAGCTCTCTAAAACTTCCAGTTGTTTGTTGACGGCTTTAACAAGATCCGTGTCGGAAGGTCCAATGCTAAGATGAGTCAGAATTTCGTCTCCAGAGTAAGAACCACCTTCTCGGAGAAGGCCAATTAGTTCCTTGTCAAATCTTCTGATACCCTTGAAATCAGCGTCTAAGAACGGTTTCGCCCTGTATCTCTTCAGCTCATTGTCCAAGTTGTCAACAAGCTGTTTCAGCAATCGGTTCTCTTTTCTCAGTTTCTTCATCTCTTCGTCGGCTTTACCTAACCTTTTGACAAGCTCTAGCCGAGTGAGATAAGCTTCTTCTCCTTCTTTTTTCCTAATCGAATCTTCAACTCTCTCCACCACAAACTTGGAAATAGAGGTGCTAGCTTTAGACGCCCGAGTTTTCCAGTCTTCAGCCATCTGTTGCGAAGGAAGATAGACGTAAATGGCCCTGTCTTTGATGGTTTCAGTTTTGCTTTTGTTTGGTTTAGGCATGGAACATCGTAATAATAATGATCAGAGAACTATTTGTAATTTACTAGTAAAATAGTGCGGGGGGTGGGATTTGAACCCACGGAGGCCTACGCCAGAGGATCTTAAGTCCTCCCCCTTATCTTAGGCTTTCTGGCCACCTATTTAGACCTGGCTCGGGTACCCCCGCATTAGCCAATAATTTTGAACATGTATTATGTAGTTAAAGTTTTTTCCATGTTACTATACTCTAAGTCGAAATTTGTGTTTCGCTAAGCCTTCTAAGCCTTCTAACATGGACGGGGTTCAATTTGGAACGCATTTAGACTCCAAGTTTTTCACAACTGGGGCAAGATGATTTTCTCTTTGTGGTAAGAAGCATCATAGACTCTTGAAGAATTCCCTAGAGCTTGAGATTTCAAATCGTATATAAAGAGACGCGCGTTAGATTTAGAATTCATAAACATTTTATCCATGGTGACTGGAACTCTGTACAAAGGGGCGTAATTGTGCGAAAATCAAAGCTTGGATGGTATGAGGATATTCTGGAAGTTCTGGTGAACAGGCCTTTAACTATTGATCAAGCAGCCTATGAACTTGATATGGACTGTACGATTCTTAGGAAACGTTTAGACTTTCTGATAAGAAATAGACTGGTTGAAGAACGAGAATCAGGCAAGACAATATCATATGCTATCACGGAAAAAGGTGTACGTGTGTTGAGGGCTCTCAATTTTCCAAAATACCTTGAAAAAATTACAAACAAAATAACGGTTATAGATGAGACGCTTCAGGTCCTACGGGAATTTGAAGATAGGAACAGAAAAAAGAGATCTTCTATGACCAAATAGATTATCTCACGAATACAAAATGACTTGGAATTCAACATAGCCTTGGAGAATACAGGCATTGCACAGAAAATACAACCCGACGTAACTTTGACACACATACCAATTATTTTCTCATCATGTGGCTTGAACACTAATTTTAAGGCTGATTATTGGAGTCTAGCACGCTGACGAGCACGTTTCGGAACGCGGCCCCAGCACAACAAATTTTCTTTTTTGAAAACAGAAATATGGAGACATAAGCCGTAGAGACTATGATTTGTTAATATCTACGGTATTCCTTTGTTCAGCAACATGATTCGAGAGTTACGAAATATCTGTGCAAGTTACCGAAAACATGTCTTCTCTACGGCTTCTATATGAAACTCTTTTTCAGCCAAAGCTGCTCGTCAAGCCAACACGGATCTCTAGTGTAGTTCTACATTAAACGCCAAGTTTTTATGTGCAGGCCTTTTATTTATTGCGGATGTCGGTTCGAGAATTTTTTGTAAGCCGTTATGAAGAATTAGGCTGGAAATATGAGGATGTTGAGCTGAAACAAGCCGTCCGAATGAACCTCATGAACGCTCGAAAAGCAGATGTTACAAAAAGATTGGAATCTTTGGGGATTGAGCTTGAAAAGATTCCCTTCCTTGAATGTGGTTATTGGATTCGTAAATCAGAATTCTCTGTCGGAGCAACATCAGAATACCTTTTGGGTTTGTACTCGATTCAGGAGGCAGCCGCCCAGATCCCAGCAACATTATTCACAAGACTAAAAGATAAAATAGTGCTAGACGCTTGTGCAGCTCCTGGAGGAAAAACTGTTCAGCTGGCCAATCTGATGCAGAACACAGGAGCAATAATTGCGGTAGACGTAAAAAAGCGAAGATTAATTGCGTTATCAAACCAGCTGGAACGATGTCGCGTAAGAAATGCGATTGTCTACCACATGGATGCGAGGCAAGCATCACAGCTAAAGATGAAGTTTGACAGAATTCTCCTAGATGTTCCATGTTCAGGCAATTTTGTAACAGACAAAGACTGGTTCAACAAAAGAACTATCAAAGATGTGGAGAAAAACTCGAAGCTTCAAAGACAAATATTAGCAGAAGCAGCTAAGGTCTTGAAGAATGATGGAGAAATGGTTTATGCAACATGCTCATTAGAACCCGAGGAAGATGAACTGAACATTGATTGGGCAGTAAAAAACCTCAACCTCCAAGTTGAAAAAATCAGCTGTTACGGAGAAAAAGCATCAACAAACATATTCGGGAGACAACTGGACAATTCAATAGAAAACTGCAGAAGAATCTGGCCTCGACGAACCCAAGGATTCTTCGTCTGTAAACTCAAAAAAAGTGCGTGCATGCAATGAAAAAGATAAATGATTTCGTAAGCCGGGTTGGAGCAAAAATCAACTTGGACAAGGATCTAACAGTGAAAAATCAGAACAGATACTTCCTTTTAAACAAAAATCTGAATAGGTTGATCTCGAAAGACTTCTTTTGCGCAGGAGTCTACCTTGGAAAAACCAAAAGCGGAAGGTTTTTTCCAAGCTTTAACTTGTTAACAATGGTTGCGGAAGGGAAGTCAAACAAGATAGTTGTTGATGAGAAGACGGCGTGGCTCTTCATCTGCGGAAGAGACGTATTCAAACAAGGAATAATAAATGTGAAAGGTTCAAAGAGAAAAGGTGATTGCGCATTAATCATAAATCGGCACGGCGAATGCTTAGGCTTTGGCAAAATCTTATGCAATTTGGATAGAGAAATTGAAGGAGTTGTCGTGAAGAACATTTCAGACATAGGGGACTTCTTAAGAAGAGAGAAGCATCAAACTTGAGGTTACGTTTTGACTTTTATCGTTTCCACCATGTTTTCTATTTTCACGGTTTCTTGCTTTCTTCTCTTCAGGTTTCGAATCACAACCGCTTCTTCTTTCAGTTCTCTCTCTCCCACGATTACCGCATAGTCCATCATTCTCCTGTCCGCATCCTCCAATGCTTTGGTTACCTTTCGTCCCATAACCTCAACTTCAACTGGTATACCATCATCTCTGAGCATCCGCGAAATCTTTAACGCTTCCCCTCTTAACGCTTCTTTGATCGGAATAACCATGACCTTTTTTTCCTCCTCTGTTCTTGGTCGAGCTTTTTGCTTCTGCATTGCCATCATTATTCTATCTATTCCATGAGCAACACCCACAGCAGCTGTCGATTCACCTCCAAACAACTCAATTAGTTTGTCGTACCTCCCGCCGCCGCCCAACGCTATGTTCATCTCTGGAACGTACACCTCAAAAACCATCCCAGTGTAATATTCGAGTCCTCTTGCAAAGCCAGCCTCAACAACCATGTTGATTTTCTCCCCGCTTTCTGAAACAAGCTTGAGAATTTCGTGAAGGTTCCTCACAGCGTCAACAGCACTTTCATAATCTTCCACATGCTTTTTCATGGTCTTTAAAACCTCGAAGACTTTGTCTCCTTTGATTCTCACCAGTTTTTGAAGAGTTGCTAAACACTTTTTGGACGCCTCAGCCTCTTCCACCAGCCCGAGAGAATCATTGTATTGTTTCTTGTCCATTAACTGCATAATTTCGTTTTGACCTTTCTCTTCAATTTTTTCTTGACGCAATATTCCCCTCAAAACTCCAACATGCCCAACCTTAAAAATACAGTTTCTTAACCGCGCAGCCTTCATCAGGCTGTTTGTCACCATTATTATTTCAGCATCAGCTTCAGGCTTGCTTGAACCCATCAACTCATAATTCGACTGCCAAAACTCCCTGAAGCGACCTTGCTGCGGCTCGTCATATCTGTAGAGACTTCCTACACAAAAAAGCCTTAGAGGCTTAGGCTCGTTTTTTAAAGTTGTTGCGACCAGTCTCGCCACGGAAGCCGTAAACTCTGGGCGTAAGGCAACCCTGCGTCCACCCAAATCCTTAAAGGCGTACATTCGGGAGCGAATCTCTTCGCCTGCCTTTGCAGCCAGAAGCTTGTAAGATTCCAAAACAGGTGTTATTACCTCTCCATATCCGTAAAGTTGAGCTATTCTTCTAGCCTCGCTTTCGATGTATTTCATCATTTCCGTTTCTTCAGGTAGAAAATCCCTCATTCCGCGAACTCTTTTGAAACCGGGCAATTTAGTCACACCATTATTTTAGGGTTAACTGTGAAACAGAGTAGTAAACTGTTTCTCCTCTGCGGTTCATAGCAGCTAAAATCAACTGTTTTTTAAGGCTTTGGCAATGTCTCAAAACGCGAGTTAAGTCTTCCAGCGGTATAGGCTTTCCCTCCTGTATGCTCAAGATCAAGTATTTTGCTGTTTCTTCGCCGTATTCTCCGCGCTTATAAACTCGAAAGTCTACGCCCAAGCCGAAGCCTTCTCGAACAACGTACCCGCGGCTTCTTAAATCACGATAAGTCAAATACTTGGACCAAGCGTTTTCGTCATTGCTTTTGTAACATTGCAAAAGTTTTTGGAAGTCAACTTTTTTGCCTTTTCCGTCTTTGATCTCAAGCATTCCTTTATCTAGAAGATGTAGGGCTTCATAAAATGTAAACAAGAAACCATCATTTTCTGCTACGCCGTATCCTCTTGAGGAAAACTCGTTCGCACTCTGTTCTTTAGGAATTCTCACGCCTTTTTCGACAAGTAAGCCCTTAATCTTCGTTTCTGAACGGGTTGCTGTCTTCTCCCTACCTTTGCCCATGTGACTCCTCAACCAACATGAGTTAACGCTCTTTCTATAAGATGTTCGTCTAATATAATAACTCATTGATGTATGGTTTCAACACGTTCTTGAGATAATCGATGTATTCGGAGACATAGTTCTACACACAGAAATATTAGCTTCCTTATAAATCATGTCTGTTAAATATAATCGATTAGCGCGCGCGGCATCATTGCCAATCAAAATTACTTCTCTAATTCAAAGATTAGGTTAAGGGTCACCAAACAAATGGTCTCCAACAAAGAAGGGTATGTAGTTTTCTTGATCTTTAATCTGCAGAGCCACTGTGTAATTTAGTGTGTAAGTGTAATTCCATGTAAGTGTAAATTCACCCTCTTTTATGTGATCTTCTGTGTGATCTTCTGTTACATTCCACACGTCGAGTTGTGGCATAATCATAATCCCGATCTCATACTTTCCTCTTGATGGAAGAATCGCCAAGTAAGTGCCGTTATTTGCTATACTAATGGATCCTATCGACTCCAAAGCAACTACAGAGCTTATGGTTTCGTTGGATGTAAAAGAATCATTCCATATGTCCGGAACCAGCCAGCGCCATATGAACGGGCACAGAGAACCACAAGATTCATCGAGAAATTGAAAAGAAATTTTGATTTCCAAGGTTGAGTTGTCGAGTAAACTGTAGATAGAACATATATTGATCCAAAAATGGGTTGTGACTGTGGCGTTTTTCGCGTATTCGTATGTCAACACAGCATTTTCCAAACCGAGCACCTCCTGCAAAATGTCTTGCACCAGTTCACGCTCTTCTTTAAGGCTCAGAAACTGGGCGGATAGCTGGTTTAAAGTTTGATACTGGACGTAGCATAGGGAAGATAACAAGATTAGTCCAAGCATCGACATCGCCAATACAACCTTCCATCTCTTGGACGGCAACCGAGTTTGCAACGGGGTCTTCGGTGGTTCTTCAACATGATTCATCATCGAAACAGCCGCTTCACCTAGTGATGACAAGGCGTATTTGCCGTCTTCAATCTTCGTAAGAAGGGTTCCCAAACTTTCAAGATGATAAGTCATGTGAGAACTCTCTATTCTGAAATCTTCTTGCATCTCAGAAAAACTCCGAGGTCCCTCAGAAAGCATCCTAAGAATCTTACGACGTAACGGATGCTTTAGAGACCTGAAAACTATCGAGTACGTTTCATCTTCAGGATTCGACATTATCCCTTCAATAAAGAGCGCGCGCGGTCAAACTAAAGTCTTTTCGTAAAGAAACTTTTACCAAGAATAACCAAGACTCCAACCGATATCAGTAGCGCGCGCAACAGATAGAAGTCACCTAAAAAAACACTTGAACGGACGAAAAGAGCTTAAGTTAGTAATATAAGATGTTCGTTTAAGATAATAGGTAAGGGATGAATGGTTTTAACACGTTTTTGAAATACTATTAGCGAGCGCGCGCGCTAACCTTACAATTATCTATGTATTGGCTTTAAACTTGACGAAATCTTCCCTATGCAAGACACCATCTTCACAGATGATGGCAGTCACATATTCCAGTGGAGTTACGTCAAAAGCCGGATTCAGGACGTTTACTCCTTCAGGAGTAATCCTCTGAGAACCTATGTGCGTGACTTCTTCTTGTTGTCTTTCCTCAATAGTGACGTCTGTTGACGCGTTTGTCAAGTCGAATGTGGATTTGGGAGCCGCTACATAAAATGGGATGCTGTGCTCTTTGGCCAAAACTGCTATGGTATATGTTCCCACCTTGTTTATTACCGCGTCTCGCACTATTCTGTCAGCTCCAACTATGACTTTGCTGATCAAACGCCTGTACATTACGTAGCCAACCATACTGTCCGTAATCAAGGTCACGGGTATGCCTTCACGTCTAAGCTCATAGGCTGTTAGCTTTGCTCCTTGCAGTTTCGGCCGCGTCTCAGTTGCAACAACCTTGATGTTTTTCTTCTGCTCCCAAGCAGCCCTTATCACGCCTAAAGCAGTGCCATACTCAACAGTTGCCAAGGCACCGGCATTACAATGTGTCAACACAACATCTCCATCATGAATGAGTTCAGCACCATGCCTGCCCATTAGACGATTGGCTGTCGCGTCTTCGTCAGCAATTTTCTTAGCCTCCTCAACAACAAAAGCAACTGAATCCTTAATACTCCCAGAAAAACCTCTTGCTTTGTCAAGAATCCTATCTATCGCCCAGAAAAGATTAACAGCCGTCGGCCTTGTCCTCTTCAAAACTTTTGCCCCGCTCTCCAACTCATCGATTAGTTTCTCCTTTTTTTCCGCTTTGGAGTGATAAGCCGCCAAGGCCAACGCGAAGGCTGCAGCCGCGCCTAAAAGCGGTGCCCCCCTTATTTTCATCGTTTTTATCGCCTCAGCCACCTCTCTGCAGTTTTTCATCTCGAAAAACACAGTCTCGTGTGGCAGTCTCGCTTGGTCTATCGTCAAAACCGTTCCATCGCGCCACTCTATCGTTCGCATGACGTAAGCCTCGGTAAACCGTTTATGCAGCAAATCGGTATAAAACTTTGTTAGAAAGTGAAAGATCATGAAACGGGAAAGCCTAAGAGCTCTCGTTCAAAACTTTGGACGTAAGTATTCTAAAATTTTAGGCATAAATCTGAAGGATGAAACAGACGAGGAGACCTTCAAATGGTTTCTCGCGTCTATCCTTTTCGGTGCACCAATAACCGAAACTTCAGTCATTAAAACCTACAAGTGCCTCCAAAAATACGATGTTTTGACGCCTACAAGAATACTTCAAGCTGGATGGGATGAGCTAGTTAGAATACTTGACGAGGGCACTTACACACGTTACGATTTCAAAACCGCGGACAAGCTTTTGGAAGTCATGCGAAACCTCACTGAAGATTACGGCGGAAGCCTCAACCTTCTCCGCAGTAAGGCTTCTGACCCAAAGGATTTGGAAAAGAGGGTGAAAAACTTGGGAAAGGGCGTAGGCGACGTGACTGTAAGCATTTTCCTGAGAGAACTACGCGAAATTTGGGAGAAAGCCAAGCCAGAACCGACGAGTTTAGTCGTCATTGCCGCCAAAAATCTTGGAATAGTAAGGAAAGAAACTGTTGAAAGCTATCTGGAACAGCTAGAGGGCTTTTGGGCTAAAAACAAGGTTGCTGAGAAATCCTTCATTAATTTCGAAACAGCCTTGCTTAGACTGGGCAAAGATTTTTGTAGAAAGAGAAAATGCGCTATATGCCTTGTTAAAAGTGATTGCCTAAATCCTAAGGCGCCTTAATGCAGGTGATGGAGATGCCTTCCGCACGCCCCCTTTTTTATGTTTTTGTCTGTTTCAAGCTTATTTTCGTTAACAGAGCTAAAAAAAGACTTTCCGAGCTTAATTTTCACGCGTATGATACTACGACCATTGTGGCCTATTCACTGTGGAAAGGCAATAGCCACGGGTTAATAGAGACTCGGCACCATTCAGGTTTTGATGCGTGTTTAATCTACATGTTTTGCAACGTATTTTTTATGTTCTGAAACTGTGGTCACAGGCCTGACTGCCAAGGCTGGGTGAAGAAACCTATTAAGGCGTCTAATTGCAACGCATATCAATCGGCCCCGAGAACCGATGCTCTTCAGGGCCGTAAGACAGAAATGTAGAAAGTTCGGCTTAGAAGTAGTAGCGAATAAAAACCACAGAAACACGCACTCTACTTCTACGCTTTTGCCCAGCGACATGTCCAATAGCTTAACAAGCACATAATCGGAATCTGGAATTTCACCATGCTGATTTGAGTACCATAAAACTTTTTCTTTTGATACTCAAAAATTGTAAGAGGTAGCGCGCGCAGTCGGTTTTTTACAAAACTGGTTGATCAGCTTTCTCCTTTGATCCAGCCTTTGATCCCTAATCCTTTTCCACGCTCGCGTTTTTTCCTTCCGTTTGTTACAGAGCGAAATGTGATTCCCCAACAACTGAAGTTGTGATGGTACGGCTCTTGTAGAAGATGAGTGAACCATAATTCACCATATGCCAGGAATCCTATTATTTGGGTTGATGACAGTGCCTCTTTTAGAATTTCAGCTTCAGTCTTTGACTTACATCCAGCCATTATCTCAGCCAATCTCCGAGAAATACAGGAAACGAGGAGGGTGACGTCTCTCTCGTCGAAACCACGATTTTCTCTTAGCATATTATATACATTGCGTGCTCCCTTTTGGACCCTTGCACAATCGATTTCGGCAACGTAGCCCTTCATGGAAGCCTCGACACTCCTAACTGGACGGGTGAGTTCAAAAACTTTCTTGGAGGTCGCTCTTACAGGAAGCACAGGAGCATAGTTTCCAAAAGGAAGCGCAAAACCGTATTTGCCCACGGCTGGATGTACTGGTAACCCTTCAAATTCAGAAACACATTCAAACAGCTCCTTTTCGTCAATTATCGGCCTTCCTTGTTCACGGGAAATTCTGGCTTCGTTCTCGTAAATTATCTTGGCAAATAGTTCCCGGGGATCCTTGTTGCCAATACGTTTGAGGTGCATGAACTTTGGTTCTGCTTCACGATCAAAATGAAAGACATAGGATCTTCCAACTTTCTTGGTAGGTGATACATCGCTACCAATGGAAGGCTCATGTAGATGAGGGATTAAGGCGCATACGGCCTCGTTATTAAGGATTTTGAATCCCGATTGTTCACCAAGCTTCCCATAGAATTGACGAAAAAGTCTAGCGATCAATCCATCACCAGAGCTTCCACCAATTACGTTGATTATCCTTGTCTCGCGCGAACTACCCATAAAATTCGCTATTCCTTCAGCTAAGAAATGTTCAAATCCTTTTCTTCCCAGACCCTGCAAGCTCCCCCCAACTGGTCCTTGCGTCAATACAAAGAGCGTCTTACTCTTCTGAACATGCTCTTTGAGATCTGTATTCTGATTCAAGTCAATCCATGCATCATGAGCCATCTCTCTCCCTTGTTCTATTGCTTCTTCCTTTGTTCCAAACCCCCAAGTTCGTCCCACACCAATAGGAAGATTAGTAACCAAAGCCAAAAGAGATAAACCGTTGTACCCAATTCCAGAAAGTTCTTTCAACTCAAGGTCTTCGTTTTCTATCTCACCAGCGGTGGTATGACCGATCAAGCGAAGCTGGTTCGCCGCAGTATATCCCCTAAATCTTTTCTCTATAACTCTCAGAATTCTTTCACATGTGAGTCTGTCTTTCTCCTCTGGTTCGCCTCTGTAACTCAAATAGAGAATTAGGAGCTTTACATCTTTCAGATCATAACCGCCGTTTGAAATGTCTTTTTCGAGTTTGTCAAGAACTGCCTCTGCTAACTTCTGGGCTTCCTCTGGGCTATTTCTCCTCCTTAGCTCTGTCTCCTTATTTTGATCAGTTTCCAATTCGCTTTTGGTGTGCGCATGAGCTGCAAAGCCTAAGAAGTAATCACTAACCATGATTAAATCAGCTCATGATAATAACCGAGCGTAAAAAGTAAAAGCTTTTGGTTTTGCAAAAGGTTTTGCAACATAGATTTTTGCGAAACTATGTTGCTATGAACATTATGCTTACTGCGCGCGCTATTTTCTTAAGGCGCTCAGATCCTACCCCTACCCCCTATTTTCTGATAAGCCCTTTTCAAGCTTATTTTTAACAACAGACTTTAAATAATGCTTATCTCACGTTACTATTTGATGGGGATAGATGGAGAAAGATACTTAAGGATATAGAAAGGTGGCTGGCGATGCCCTTAACAGACTGTGTGAGCTTTAAAGCCGTCATTCAACGGAACCGGAGGATACAGATTCCAGTTTTGATCAGGTGGCGGTTCAAACTGGAGCCTAGCGAAATATTCAAGGTAGATCTCCGCGTCGGCTACCGTCATGAAGAGTTTTATGCTCGCATGAGCAAAGACGGCCGCTTGACGGTTCCGAAGGTGATAGCCGAGGAGTTCCTAGAGGACTCTGAAGAAGAGAGCTTAAGCGGTTACACCGCGGAGGTTACGTTGTATCCTCCCTGGGAGGAAGAGGAAGATGAGTAAGCATCTCGGCTTCCTGCGGTTATGAAGTGCTTCGTAAAGTTGCTGTGTACTTCCCTGAAAGAGACCCTTTTCGGTGGAAAAATAGAGGGCGGGTAGGCCGTATTGGCTGAAATTTCACGCAATAAAATGATTCTTTCACGTGTACAGAAGCCTCAACTATGGACTCTTGGAGCGTGATGGCTGACGTATCCTTTGGAGCAAACGCGTGAGGAAGCATATTTGGAGCCTAATAACACAGCTATGTTGAAAACGACCTTTTTTCCAAAAATAAAATAGATAGGCAAAAAAGCGCGTGTATTGCGACCTGATGGATCCTGAAAGCGTCAAGGACGGTTTAGCACGCCTCGACA
>Ga0209635_10002270_pt1 | contig 14665 bp, 14 predicted proteins | sample DeeMarSWOR230_32_FD_187463 | JGI IMG/M metagenome (GOLD analysis project Ga0209635, IMG submission 187463) | Marine sediment microbial communities from White Oak River estuary, North Carolina - WOR-2-30_32 (SPAdes) (version 2) | ecosystem: Environmental > Aquatic > Marine > Intertidal zone >... | reverse complement strand
GGAATGTCAGAAGCGCAGTAAACACCGTCCTCACTTATTCCAAGTATAAGGGGACTTTCTTTTCTTGCGCAAACAATCTTATCAGGCTCTTTAGACGAAATCACAGCGATGGCGTACGAACCGTCCAATCTTTTCACAGTTTCGGCAACAGCCTCTTTCAATCCTAAACCTTCAAACATTTTCTCCTCAACAAGATGCGCGATAATTTCTGTGTCGGTTTTTGACTTGAAAATATGACCGCGTTCTCCCAATTCCATCTTTAATTCTGCGAAATTTTCAATAATGCCATTATGAACAACGGCTATCTGTTCTTTGCAGTCAGTGTGAGGATGGGCGTTCAGTTTCGTCGGGGCGCCGTGGGTTGCCCATCGTGTGTGTCCTACACCAATTTTTCCAGGAAGATCGTCAAGATTATGTGCCACGTGAACCTCGTCGATTTTTCCTGCATCTTTTTTGATGAAGAGTTTTCCATCATTTAGCGTTACCTCACCAATCGAGTCGTAACCTCGGTATTCAAGACGTTTCAAAGAAGAGTGAATTATGCTTGCCACTTCGCCATTTTTGAGTATACATCCAAATATTCCACACATTCAATTAAACCTCAATCTTCATTGCCTAGTAAAGTAATTGAATCAAATTAACCTACAACCAGCGCGTCTATAAGCATTTTTAAGTAAAAATCTTTACCCCTAAAACAGATTTCTTAACGGCGCGCCAACATTATTATATAGAATCGTTGATACCTTTAATAAAATATTTATAAAGGTGACTTCTAAGCCATACTTCGGAAGCATCCCGATGAAACATAAAGTCATTCTCAGCAAAAAAGGGAAAGCACTGCAAGAAGCTAAAGAGATAGCCATTTTCGAAGACCCAGAAAAACTCAAGAAAATTTTGAATAAGCTTACTTGGAGGATTTTACTGTTGCTTAGCGAAAAAGACATGTATCCCATTGAGATTGCGAAAAAACTTGGGGTTCATGAGCAAATAGTTTACTATCACATTCGAAAGTTGTTGAGGGCGGGTGCGATAAAACTTGTAAAGGAAGAAGACAAAAAAGGTGCCGTGGCAAAATACTACAGCCCTGCTTTTCCTGCATTTGGCGTCGAACTCCCGTTTGGATATCAAAAAGTCACTATGCCATCTCGATTCGTTTTAGACATTAATCTGAAACGTTTCTTAAGTCCGATAATTAGCGACAATGGAGTTTTTGATGGAAAGATTGTTGTCGGAAGCCCAACTCCTCATGGACCATTTAAAACTGTTGCTAGAGACGGACACTATGCATCTTATCTAACATTCTTTCTAGGCGGGTTTGTAAAATTTCCAGACGAGTTTATTATAAAGCTTGATGTTGATGTAAAAGTGGAGAAAGAAGAGGGAAGTAATCTAATACTTGTTGGTGGCTCAGGTACAAATCTTCTTACACAAGAAGTCAATGACTATTTACCTATACGATTCAACATGACTTCGTCCAATCACGGCTTTCTATTTGGCGGGCTGGTCTCTGATAAGACAAAAAACGTTTACACTGAAGACAGTGTCGGTTTGGTTGCCAAGATTGTGAACCCATGGAATAAAGAAAAGCGGATTATAGTTTTGGCAGGCAACAAAGCCGTTGGTACGAAAGCATGTGTTATTGCACTTGTTAAGTTTTGGAAGGATGTGTTAAGAAACTACACTGCAGAACCTTTTGCCACAGTGATAAAAGGTTTTGACTTGGATGGTGATGGAAAAATTGACTCAGTGGAAGTGCTTGAATAAAAAAGACACGTGAACAATACGATGAACATTAAAACAAGAAACATGATAGAAAGCGACCTTGACACCGCTTTAGAATTAGCAATGATGGCAAATCCATATTCAACAAAAGAACGTTACAGGCAGCATCTTATTGAACGTTTGAGGGAAAATTCGGACCTTTGTTTTGTCGCAGCCAAAAACGGAAAAGTTATTGGATATGCTTCAGGAGAAATAAAAAGTGGGGAATTGGGCATTCTTGAAGACATTGCTGTCTTCGAAGACCAGCAGCATAAGGGCGTTGGAGAATTATTACTTGAAACAGTATTGAAAGCGCTGAAAAAGAAAGGTGTAAAAGTGGTGGTTGCAGAAGTGCATTACAAATGCGCGTCTGCGGTTCCTTTCTATTACAAGCATGGTTTTAGAATTTCAGGTTTTATGGGAAACTATTTCGGAATAGGACACGACACTCTTTTGCTTGAACTTGTCCTGTAGCTGGGCTTTTAATGAAGGCATTCGAAGTAATTTATGCAAAAGGACATGAGAATATTCTTTCAACTAACAAAGCAACATTTGAAATCACAAAAGACACTCATCTGACGAAGAGAGGCGACTGCATAATCGCTGTTAACGCGGACAAGGCTGTTGCTGATTTAAGCCGAGAATTCAAGGAAACTATACGGAAACAAAATGCACAATTAACAATCACAATCGAGGCAGACACAGAAAGAGAAGTTGTAAAAGCATCCGGAAACCCACAATTATCTCTGACACATTTGACCGACTTGGTTGTACGAAAAAGCAATTACATTTGCAGCCGAACATTGGCAATAAAAGCGGATAAAGCAGCAAAAAATTTTTCCAGAAAACTTGTGAAAAAATTACAGAATCCAAAACAAACCGTAGTAATCACATTAACTGTTGACGCACCTACTTGATTTGGACGTCTACGACAACTTGCCACATGTAAGGCGCAGTAGCACGAACGGTTTTCGCGGTTAAAACTTTAACCATTCTGCGGTTTGCTTTTTCAATGGCTTCACCTAGTCGAACCTTTGCAGCAGTTGTGGGTTCGGGAGCATCCGCGAATTCATAATAATGCATAACACCGCCAGCCGGTTTAATCGCCTCGCACGCCACATCAACATATTCTATTGCTTTTTCAGGCAAATTCATAACGACCCTATCAGTAGCTCCAGCAAAACGTTCACGCACAATTTGTCTCACATCTCCTAGAATTGGCGTTACTTTATTCACAACTCTGTTCGCTACAATGTTTTTCTTCAATAATTCGATTGCTTCTGGGTTTACGTCAACAGCGTACACGCGCACTGTTTTGTGTCTTTTTGCAATTTGAATTGCGAACGGTCCAACACCCGCGAACATATCAATCACAGTTTCTCCCTCATTAACCAGACTCGCAATTCTTGCATGTTCGCTGGAAAGTCGGGGGGAAAAATAAGCCCGCGACAAGTCAACATGGTAAACACAACCATACTCTTTATGCAGTGTTGTGGTTTTTGTTTCACCCGCAATTACTTCAAATTTTCTTGTACGGTAGACGCCTTTTATCGCGCTTGCTTTGGCAAGAACAGTATGCACATGCTTATTCGTAGTTATAATTGCATCGCCAATTTTCTGCTTATACCTTTCCAGCTCTGGAGGAATCTCGATTACGGCAATGTCGCCAACAAAATCTGCGGAATGGGGAAGGCTTGCGACAAGGTGAGGCGGTAACTCTTCCGCCAACATGCTAACAAAGTTTTTGGGTTGCAAAATTTTTGTGGCAAAGTCGTGAATACAGACTTCCATGTTTGACATTGTTTTTTTCAAAGTCTTTTGTTCATTTAGAGTTGGTTCTCGAACAAGTGGGATGTACAATTTGTCGTTTATTTGCTCGATCTTCAATTTTCGATTGTAAAGTTCAAGCTTTTTTGCTAACTGTATGGTTTTTTCTCCCAAAGTTTTAGGCGTTTTGATGCATGGCGCTGTTGGCAAAAGAATCCCTCTATTGCATTGTTGTTCGCGTGTTTTCGATTTCTTCAAGCATTCCATTCAGAAAGGTCTTGTAAAGAGCCAGTTGTGCCTTTATTCTGCTTTTTCCCATACTTGTCCACATTTGTCCATACGTGCCTTTTTCGAGTTTTTCAACTTCTGACAAGAGAGAATTTATGTTTTCTTCAATTCTTGAAAAAGTTTCTCCGCATGTTTTGGCGAAAAGTAACAGCCTAAGATAACCGAATTCGTCAATTTTGTTTGCATCTTGCAACATTTTAGCTTCTAATGTTTTCGATGTTCCTTCCTGAGCCTGATTTTCAATAGCATACGCAACCGCATCAATAAATTCTTGTTTAAAACCCTCTTTTTCCATAAATCTCCTCGCAGTTTCTGCACTAACATTTTCTTGTTTTTCAGAGTTTTCTGTCTCAAAATAAGAAACATCGTGAAGTAGTGCCGCTGCCACGGAAGTACTCACATCAGCATGCATTTCCAACGAAAGCCTCCAACACCAAAAAGCCACACGCAAAGAATGCTCAAAATAATATTGTGGTCCCATCGAATTGCCCAAATGTTCTCGTCCGGTTTCTAGTAAATGTGCTTTGGCAAATGATGAGATTCTCTCAAACAAATCTCCGCTGCCAATCATAGTTCATCAAAAGAAAATTGTTAAAAACAGTACATATAAATAAGCATCGAAAAAGGGTTGGTGACATACATTCACAGTGCAAGTTTCACGACTAGCATAAAAAATAGAATATGGATGCTTATGATAATCTGAAGGAATTTAATTTGAGGAAAGAATTGAACGGTTGGCGTCTTGTAGTAAAACTGGAAGATAATGAAAGTGCTTTTTGTAGATTTCTTATTGCTCTCGATGAATTAAGGGCAAGATTATCTCCATCAAAGTATCCTAACCTTGAGATTAGTGATGAAGGATATTTATGGTTCAATGTCGATTCCTCGAGTGGGACGGTTGAAATTTTTGCGTTCCCATTTGGGTTTAAAGAATTTAAGGAACCGGCAATCGCTATTTCGCTTCCACAAAAAGCAGAAGTCGTTAACTTCAATTTTCTTAATAAACTACAACAAATGGCTGACAATATTGATGGAGTCAAGGTATTTGGATGTTTTTCTACGCGTGAAGAAACCTTAAATGCCTATAAGCAAAACAGGCATCCATCACTAAATTGTTTATGGGAGTTGAACGAAATGCTTGAAATGAAAAAGAAAATATCATTCTTTAATTATTTGGGCGTTATTTTCTCAGTAATTGAAAAAAGAATCGCTGAAGTTGAACACATAATCAAAAGCGTTCTCTCAAAACTTGAAGAAGGGTAATTCCACCAAAAAGATTAAATCATTACAGTGTTTGGCGGGCTCGGCGGGATTTGAACCCGTGGCCAACGGATTAAGAGTCCGCCGCTCTACCTTGCTGAGCTACGAGCCCACCCATGCTTTTGGAACCGTTAATCTTCTATACACGGTTACGCTAATATTTTTCGTTACTCAGTAAAATGGAGACATGATGCAGTTGGGCGAGTTGGTTTTTGTAGGCTTGGGCTTGTACGATGAAAGAGATTTGTCTTTGCGTGCGGTGGATGAAATTAAAACCGCAGACAAAGTTTTCGCAGAGCTTTACACGAGTCTTATGCCTGGGTTAAAGACAGAAGAATTGGAAAGGCTTATTGGAAAAAAGGTTACAGTAATTTCGAGAAAAATTCTGGAGGAGGAAGAAGGACAACAGATTTTACAAGAAACAAAGCAAGACAAAGTTGTTTTTCTCGTGCCTGGCGACCCGATGATAGCTACTACGCATGTCGATTTGTGTATAAGAGCTAAGAAAATGGGCATAAACACCCGCATAATACACGGCGCTTCCATAATTTCTGCCATAATAGGCCTGACTGGCTTACAAAACTATAAATTCGGAAGAAGCGTGACAGTGCCTTTCCCAGAAAACGGTGTAACCGCGGACACGTCCTACAATGTTATCATAGAAAACAAGAAACGAGGATTACACACACTTTGCTTTCTAGACATTAAAACAGATGAAAAACGGTACATGGCAATAAAAGATTGTTTAAACATCCTTTTAGCAATAGAAAAGAGAAAGACAAAGAACATCATCACTTTGAATGCTCTTGCAGTAGGCGTTGCAAGGGCAGGTGCGCCCAACATTCTTGTAAAAGCTGGATGTGTTAGAGAGTTGTTAAACCATGATTTTGGTCCGCCACCGCATACTATTGTTTTTCCTGGAAAATTGCATTTTATGGAAGCAGAGGCACTAGTAACCTTGACAGGTGCGTCACGGGAAATTTTGGAGATGACATGAGTGGACGTTAAAAATTTGATTGTAAAGTACATCAAGAACACGGGACAAGTATTCGAAGAAATTAAAACATCTAATGTTGAAGAAATAAAGTTAACCAAAGAAAAAATAAAAGAAATTATTGATTACGCAAGAAATTACTTTGAGGACTCGAAGTATCATTGTGACCAAAAGAAATTTGAGGTCGCGTTGACTTCTGTTGCTTACTGCGAAGGAATACTGGACGCTCTTAGATTGCTTGGAGTGACAGAGTTCCAATGGCCAACAAACAAATAAAAAAGAAACGTACAGTGATTTTAGCCTCTGGCGTATTCGATCTGCTCCACCTTGGTCATGTTAGATTTCTAGAAGAAGCCAAAAAGACAGGCGGAAAAAACGCTGAACTTATAGTCATAGTTGCCAGAGATAGCACAGTAATGAATAGGAAGAACACAAAACCCGTGATGTCTGAAGACCAGCGTCGAGCACTTGTGGAGTCGTTAAAAGTCGTTGATGAGGCAATCTTGGGTTACGAAGACTTTAGCATAGAAAAGGTGGTTGATAAGATTAGACCAGACATAATAGCGGTTGGTCATGACCAGAAAGGCATGGCAAAGGCAGTGGAGGAAGCAATAGCTAAAAAAGGGCTTGGCATAAAGATTGTTAAGATAGGTAAATTTGGAGAAGATGATCTAAACAGTTCTTCTGAGATTAAGAGGAAAATTATTGAACAGTACTCGCGGCGTAGCTAGGTCGCGGTGCCAGCCAAATTAATCATCGCAATGAAAGCCTTGTGGATTTCAAGAAAGTTCTTTGAAGTATACGAGATTGTTCTGCCATCGATTCTTTTTGTCCCAGGCACAAATTCTGCCATTTCGGCCATACCAGTGTGGACAAAAACAACATCGAGTTTTATTGGCGGCTTAATTTTGAACGGCTTAAACTTGTCAACATTTTTTATCGCCTTGAATGCGGCTTCTTTTATCATTTTTCTTGCTTTTGCAGGAGTGAGGCATTTTGCTGCATTTCGTCCAATCGCTTCTTTTACAGTCACTGTTTCAACATTGCCTAAAAACATGCGTGCCTCTTCAGTAACAGTATGGTCGCCTGTCACCAGTGCGACTGGTACGCCGTAGACGCCTGCAATCGCAGCGTTTATTGCTGTTTCGCCCATTCGTTCATCATTAATGAAAACGTCAAAGACAACCTTTCCGCTGAAGGTATGTTCTAAAACGCTCGGGTACGACCCGCGCATGGCGTGGTAGCCTATAAAGAAAGCGGCGTCGAAGGATGCGTCGATGCCTTCCATCATTTCCAACGGTTTTGGCGAGCCTGTTATGAGTTCGGCTGTTTCATTTAGTTCTTCTGGGATGATGTTTCGCATGGTTCCGTGGGAGTCGTTTACCAGTATGCTTTCGGGTTTGCAGGCTTTTAGTATACCTTCGATAGCAGCGTTGACTTCTCCGGTCATTAGGTATCTTGCTCTTTCGTGTTCTTTTCCTTGTCGGTTGGTATGTTCGCTGCTGACAACGCCGGCAGTGCCTTCCATGTCTGCGGAGATGAATATTTTCAAATTTTTCTCTCTCTTTTGGTTTTACTCGAATAGTTGTATTTGGAGAATAAAAGTTTGTTTGGAAAAGTTTTTCAACTTGTGAAAACGTTAATTTTCAGAAGTTTGGAGGAATAAATGATTAGGACTATGCCCACCGTTGCCTTGATTGCTGCGAATGTTGTAGTTTATGTGTATACTTCTTTGTTAAGTGGTAGTTTTGTGGTAATGAGCATTGATGTTCTCAAAGCTTACGGACAATTTAACAAGTGGGTGTTGGATGGTTTTTATTGGCAACTTCTAACTGCTATGTTCGTTCATGTTAACATTGTGCATCTTGTGAGCAACATGTTTTTCCTATTCATTTTCGGTTTGAGGGCAGAAGAATTGTTTACCACACCAGAGTATTATTTAATTTATTTTGTGTCTGGATTTGTGGGCAACATGTTGAGTTTGTTGGGTGGACCGAACTTTTTATCTGCCGGGGCTTCTGGCGCGATTTTTGGCGTTTTTGGTGCTAATATTATTTTTTTGCGAAGGACCGTTGGTCAGCCAATTATTGTTTCGTTGATGTATGCTTTCATGTTTTTTGTTTTGACTGTTTCTGTAAATACTAATGTTTTTGCTCATTTTGGCGGTTTAGTTGCAGGATTGGCCCTTGGTTACGTTTTTGCTGGAATGAAAAGATTTGTTAGAGTAAGGGCTTCGTATGCTGTTTAGAGTTAGGGTAGTGTGAAGGCTTCGACTTTGATTTTGTGGCCATCCTTTAGTTTCAATTGTTGCCTTAAAAAGTTGGGTGCGATTATTTCCACGACCGAGGCGTCGTAGTGAGTACGCATAGCGAATAAGATTGCGCCTTTTGCTTTGTTGTTTATGGTTGCTGGGTAGCATTTTACGGGACCGTAGGTGCGGTTTTCATTTTTGAACCCTTGTATTTCGATGGCTGGGTAGGCTTCGAGTTCAGCACGGGCTTTGGTATCGTAGTCGCTTGTGAGTTTGATGTTGAGTGTGCCAGGGTATGGGTCGTACCCGAGTTTTTCTATGAATTGTTTGCGGTAGCCGTCTTTGGTGATGTAGTATGCGCCTTCACCTATGCCCGTGAATACTGTGCCCTCGAGAGTTACGGAAGCAGGATATTTGGCTTCTATAATCATGCGTAGGTTGGCATATATGGTGTTTAGTTGGGTTTTTCCGGTTTCTATGATTTTGGTTAAGCATCCTTCAGGTGTGATTGTTCTCTTGATCCAGCCTTTTTTTTCTAGTTGTATTAAGTAACGGCTGGCGGTTTGTTGTGAAGTGTTCATTTTTTGGGCTAGGTATTCTGTAGATATTTTTACTGTTCTGCGGTGGGCGCCCATTTCTGCGAGTTTATAGAGTGTGTATAGGTGTTTCCATTGGTTGCTGCTGATGTTGAGTGCGCCCAGAGTCATTTGATGTCACCTTGTTGAAAGGGAGGGTTTTCGTTGTATATAAGTTAGCGCTAGGAGGGTTTAGTCTTGTGCAGTGAAGTACCTATAGAACGTGTTGATGTAATTTTTTGCGAATTTGTCTGCGTTTTTCTCTGTGCCTTTGTGTTTTCCGCCGCTTGTTCTGAGGTGGTGGTAGAATTCGTGAAGGATTATGTATGGGTTGTAGAAGTTACTGCTGTTGGCGACGTGGATTGTTTTGCTTCTTGTAACGTAGCATCCTTGGTGTTTTACACTTCCTTTTGGCATGCCTACTTTCAATTTAGGCATGGAAACGTGGTAGTGTTGGCTTAGCATGCTCAAGGCTTGTTCTGTTTTTTTGTTGAGAATTAGACGAACTATTTTTATTTTGAACTGTGTGTCGTCGCTAGATATTGAAGTATTCAATGGTTTGCCTCAGTTATGCATGAGCAGTGTAGGCTTGTGTAAAGCTTTTGTTTCTCGGTCGTGTGTTGTGTTTCTGTGTGGGCAGAGGATAGACCCTGTTCACTATATTATCCAAATAGGCTCCAAATATGAACCAAATCATATAGGTGGACCAACATGGACTGTAAAAGGCATTATCGATAGACTCTGCAACTTCCTTTAGAAGGAAAAAGTCGTAGTGTTCGACGCGTACCTTAGAAAGAACTTTGAAAAAGGATAAAGAAAATGGAAGATAGAATAAACAAGAAAACACCAAAAACTAACATAAATCATTCCAAGATTATCAAAGGATGAAAAGTTCCATTGTCGAAGATGAAATCCCAAAATGCGTGGATTTCGGAAAGAAAATAGGAAACCAACTCAAAACCTAACCACGACTTTGTATATTTGTAAATATTTAGGTCATATGCCTTTCCAATGAGCCACAAATATGAGAAAAGAGAGGTAAACCTGAGAATAAGTTGTTTGAATCAAATATTTACATCTTGCCGTGTTTTCATTTTGTTGCAGCGCGATTATTTTTTATGTTTGCATCTTGTCAAGTTCGATTAGTAAATCTGCAAGTCTTTCGATAGCCATTTTCCAAGCGATTTCACCTTTTTCTTTAGAAGCTTTTGTCGGATCACCTATTACACCGATTTCGCTGATTTCTTTTGTTCTAAAGCTCCAGAAAACTTTGGGTCCTGTTTCTTTTAGTCCAATCTTTGTGTATTTTGAGGCGGGAAGCTTGAGTGTTGGCTTTTTTATTCTATCTGTTTTCACATGTTCTTCTCGGTTGGCTAAGGAGGTCGATGTTTCAAACTCGCCTGCATGAGCATCGTGCAGTGTTTCTATGGTCTTTTCGATATAGTCAGGTATGAGACTAACTGTATCGACCGCTACAAAGATACCTGTCTCTATTTTTATTCGTTGAGCAGCAGACTCCAGAGCCTGAGTGTTACCACCATGCCCATTTTCGAAAACTATCTTTCTAAACCCATGTTTAACTAAACTTTTTGCAATTTCATACGCAAGCATTTCTAATGTGTCTGGATTGAGCGTTACGGTACCTGGAAAGTCCATGTGATGCATGGATACACCATAATATATTGGCGGTGCAACAAGAGCACAAGCTGCCTTTTCAGCGGCTTTCATCGACAGCCAAAACGCATCATACGCATCTGTATCTAAAGGTAGGTGTGGACCATGTTGCTCGCAACTCCCGACAGGAATTACCACTACATCGTGTTTTGATAAGAAATCCTTCACATCAGGCCATGCTAACTCGCCAAGATAAAAGCCCATTTTAATCACGATAAAAAGAGAATAAGCATACAGGGATTAAATTTTTTGCTTTTCAGCTATCTTAGGCAAACTTCAAATAATTCATGTACGATTTCTTTAGTGTCGAGGGAAAAAAATGAGCCCAAGAATAATAACTGGAATTTTATTAATTCTTCTTTTAACAAACGGCACAACCATGATGTTCAACGCAACAGCAACACTCACTTTTGCTAATAGCTCTCCGACAACCGAAAATACAATAAATAACTTGCTAAAGAATGTCGATTTTGAGGAGAAAATACCAGACTCAAGTCTCTCGTCCACCGAATCTATGAACTTTTGGGATGTCAACAAAATAAACCAGAAAAACACTTCGATAAGCTATTGGAGCGAGGGTTTTAACGAAATCATTATCGGACTTACCGACTCTTGGGGATCTTATGAAAAAATGAAACAGTTAACTCTTGCTAAAAATGGGAAAATTATCAACGAGATTTTTATGGGAAACAAAATTGAAGCAGTCGTAATCAATGTTCCACAAGATTCTGTCGGCTCTTTCATAACCGAAGTAAAGGAAAATGGATTATGCACGTATGCAGAACCTAATCTTAAATATCAAGCGTTTGTGGTTCCAAACGACCCCTACTGGGACTTGCAGTGGGGGCCTGTCATAATTCAAGCAAATTATGCATGGGACACAACGATTGGCAGCAACTCAGTTCTTGTTTGTGTGATTGACACAGGGGTTGATCATAACCATCCTGACCTCGTTGCGAACTATGTTCCGCTCGGGTACGACTGGGTAAATAATGATCCAGAGCCTATGGACGATCATGGTCACGGGACTCATTGTTCCGGTATTATTGGAGCAGTGATTAACAATAATGAAGGTATAGCTGGTCTAGCCCAAGTGAGGCTTATGGCAGAAAAAGGATTAGATGCCTCGGGCAGTGGGTATTATGATGACCTTGCTAACGCAGTTATCCACGCAACCAATCAAAACGCCAGCATTATTAGCATGAGCTGGGGAGGTTCTTCTCCAAGCACACTACTTCACAACGCGTTAAAATACGCTTATGACCATGGAGTATTGCTAGTCGCAGCGGCTGGAAACTCTGCTTCTTCTACGAAGGGCTATCCCGCTGCTTATGATGAGGTGATTGCAGTAACGGCAACAGACCCCTTAGATTCTCCTGCATGGTTTACCAGCTTCGGAGATTGGGTGGAACTTGCCGCGCCAGGCACTGACATTTATTCTACAATCTCCTCCATACATGACCCACGCTTTAATTATCCATACGACTATATGGGAGGAACCTCTATGGCTTGTCCACATGTTGCAGGTGTGGCGGCGTTAGTTTGGAGTCAATTTCCAACGATGGCTAGAGATGTGTTACGACTGCGCTTAAGAGACACGACAGACGATTTGGGTGAAACAGGTTTTGATATCTATTATGGGTATGGGAGAGTAAATGCCAGAAGAGCAATAGAAGAAGCTTTTCCAGAACATGACATCTTTATCGCAGCTTGGAAAAGACCGCCCTACGTTGAGCCTGGCAGTATGGGAATAATAAATGCCACAATTTGTAATTACGGTAGATATAACGAAACTGACGTAACTGTGCAGTTAATAGTAAACGGCAGCATCGAACAATTCGTAAACATTAGCAGCTTTCCAAGCGGCACCTTAACCAAGGTTAACCTTTTTTGGACACCAGCAATTATTGGAAATTACAATATTACCATATATGTTCCGCCAGTGGTTGACGAAACTAATACAGAAAATAATGTTGTTCAAGCTTTCGTTTTTGTAGATTTTCCTTTGAAAGTCTTTGTGCTCCGCTCTGCTGGAACACAAGTAATTACAGACGCGTGGGAAGCCTTGAACTATGACTGGCAAAAGTATGGTGACCAGTTAATCTACATTGACTACACAACTCTTGACAAGGACAATATAACCTATGAGGATTTGAAAGCAACTGACGCTGACGTCTTAATTCTCAGCTGCGCTTACGCATGGGAATACACAGACGAGGAAATAGAAGCTATTAAGCAGTATGTCTATGAAGGACACGGGTTCATCGTTACTGCGGGGACCTTATACTATGAGGTTCCCAACAACAATAAGTTTGCTCCTATGTTCGGACTGAACGAGTCTATATGGTGGAGTGTGGCTTACACTGATTTGCTAAAACTTTTGGAACCCGCACATCCAGTTCTCGCTGGCGTTCCAAACCCCTACACATTGCCTGCTATCCAGACACCGTATCCCTCTGATGGGATATGGTCCTCTAACGAACTTTCAGGTGGCGCCTACATTGCTATGGGATATTCTGACGAAAGTGCAATAGTCGTCTATCGCGGGTTAGTTTATATTTCTCCTTGGCTAGAAGCCATCCCAGAACGTTATCATTTCAATATACAAATACTCTACAACGCAATAACATGGTCGCAATATGAAAAACCTGAGCATGAATTGAAAGTTTCTCTTGATGCGCCTACGTTTATGTTTCCAAATAGCACTGTCTTATTGAATGGCACAGTAACTAACATAGGCTCGCAAAACGAAAGCAACGTAGCCTTTCAATTGTCAATTTATGATGTTACGCGTGACCAGCTAAAATTCTTCCAAAATGACACAATTCTTCTATTGCAATCTGACGAGTCTTACACCATAAGCCATCTTTGGAATCCCACCTTGCAAGGCTTATACAACTTGACCGCTTATGCATCCCCAGTTCTTGGAGAGGGTTATATAGGTAATAATAAAGTCACTATTTTAGTAAGTGTCACATTTCCGTTGATAGAGCCTCAAGAGGGGCATTGGGCAAGTTACACGGCCTCTTTAATAGATGAAAGCACAGGTCAACCAATCTACGCAGGAGAAATGCTAGTTAATTACTCCAAATATATTTCTTCATATCAGATGAACGTCACTTTACAAAGTACTATGTCAGGTTCTGGAGGAGGCAATGTAACAGATTGGACCGTCGTCAACATTATGAACCGATTGTGCGAAAACAGAGTGTGGGAAAACTTATGGTTCCCAGGAATGATAGAAACCAATATAATTATCGGCTCAGAGGTAAACATACTTTATGACGCCGCAATTGTGAATGCAAGTGAGACGTTAGTTGTTGGTACAAAAATTGTGGATTGCTGGAAACTTTACCAAAGTTACATGGGATATGCTCAATACACATGGTGGTATGACAAAGTAACAGGACTATGGATACGAGCCGAACTGTCTTACGGCTCAACCTACCAAATCATTATGCTTGGTGAGACAAACATTCCAATAGGTTTTACGCCGGAGCACGAGTTACTCGTAACTTTGGACGCGCCAAGTTTTGTCCCACTAGGCAATTCTTCAATGCTTAACGCAACAGTGTTTAACCTTGGCTTAAACAACGAAACAAATGTTGACTTAATATTGGAAATTAATGGCACTGTTGTTGAATCATTATCTGGAACAGAGTTAGCCATTAACGACTCTCGCATGCTTAGTTATCTATGGACACCACTAATTGAAGCAACCTACAATGTGACTGCTTATTCTTCCCCTGTTCCAGGCGAAAACTTCACATCGGATAATGTCGCAACGGCTATGGTCATAGTTCGTACAGTCAAAGGCTATGTTCTTTTCGACCAAACGCATAGCACAGACTTCATGTACAGCTACAATAGATGGATTATGACCCTTCGAACAGAGGGTTTCGTGGTAGATTTCCATTCAATAGGCAACATAACTTTAGATGTTTTACAGGGCTATGATGCGTTTGTCATAATGCAGGCTCACCTACAGTATTCTGCTCAAGAACTTAACGCAATACGACAGTTTGTGGCGAACGGTGTAGGATTACTAGTAGTAGGCGACGATTATCCTGCATTGTACACTGAACTTACGGCATT
>Ga0209635_10002264_pt1 | contig 14677 bp, 7 predicted proteins | sample DeeMarSWOR230_32_FD_187463 | JGI IMG/M metagenome (GOLD analysis project Ga0209635, IMG submission 187463) | Marine sediment microbial communities from White Oak River estuary, North Carolina - WOR-2-30_32 (SPAdes) (version 2) | ecosystem: Environmental > Aquatic > Marine > Intertidal zone >... | reverse complement strand
AAGAGTGAATTGGAAGACGACGAGGGCTTTACGGAAAGGCGAGCCGTGCCTTCCTCTGGGGGAGAAGGATTTGATTACCCGAGCCGGTGCGAACGATGAGAGGAACAGGGCAGGATAAAGACCCGAAACGAGTCCGGCAAGAACGACGACCGCGGCGAGCCCGAACAGGAGATCGATTTGGGGAAAGTCAAGGCTTAGCCGGTGCCCTGTGATTTGATTGAAGACGGGCAGGGCGAATTCTACCAGGAGAACGGCTGCGGCCATGGCCAGGCCGGAATGAAGGAAGGATTCGCCGAAAAACTGCCGAATGAGCTGCCCTCGCGTTCCTCCCAGCGTCTTCCGGAGAGCGACTTCTTTGGCGCGCCCTTCAAAGCGGGCTGTGGCCAGGTTCATGAAGTTGACGCAGGCGATAAGCAGGATGAAGCCCGCCACCAGGGAAAAAATGCGGACGTATCGCATCGCTCCGTCCGAACCGTCGGGATTGAACAGGTGAATTCGGGAAAAATTCTGAAGGCGGAGGACTTGGTTCAGGCCCGGAGTGCGGGGTTTCAGGAACCCGGAGATTTTCTTTTCCAGGAGCGCGGCGGAACTATCCTTTTGGAGAAGGAGATAGACGTGATAGTTCTTGCCGTACCAGTTGGCTTCCAAGGGAGCCAGGTCGACGTTGAATAGAGGATAGGATTGAAACGAGAAGAAAAAATCGAACTGGAAATCCGATTCGTCCGGGATATAAACGACTCCGGAAACAGCGAGATCCGCCCTTCCGCTGAGGTTGAGAACTTTCCCAATGGGATCTTCGCTGCCGAAATATTTCTTGGCCATTGTGTCGCGGATCACGATGGAATTCGGGTTGGCGAGGGCCTCAGCGGGATTTCCTTGAAGGAAAGGAAATGAAAATATTATAAAGAAGGAGGGGTCGACAGTTAAAAAATCCATTTCTGTATAGGCCTTCTCTTTGTAGCGGACGACCATGTCGTCGGGACGCCACCGGGAGACAGCAGCGATTTCCGGGAACTCGTTCTGGAGGGCGGGCCCGAGAGGGAAAGGGAGCCAGGGATGAACCGAAATTCTGTCGTTCAAGTTATCTTCCATGATTACCCTGTAGATATTTTTGGCATTATTGTGAAACCGGTCATAGGAAAGCTCACTCCGGATCCAAAGGAAGATGAGGATGGAGCAGGCCATCCCGACAGCCAGCCCTGCGACACTGATCAACGAATACCACTTCTGCTGGCGCATCTTCCGGAAAGAGACCTTGATGGAGTTGAGAAAGAGGGCCGGAGTTAAGCCGCCCGACCGCTGGGGCGGTGTTGAGAAGAGACCCCGGGCGTAGGTTTTGTAGTACTCGCGCCCGATCACATCGGCACTCTCGACAGATGCGGTCGCATCATGGAATGCATCTTCTGGACTCTTCCCCTGTCCGACAAGGTCTTCCACCTCGTCCCTCAGGTGGGCCTGGAGTTCGGCGATCATCCCGTCCTCAAGAGCCCCGGTGCTCTTCAGTCGCTGGCACCACTCCGCGATGGCCTTATCCAGGTTGAAGGCTGTGGGGAACTTTTTCGACTTTTTCATGACCGGACCTCCGATGACCTCCATAGCCTGGTAAAAACTTTATTTACGGTCAACCACTGAATTTTCTCCCGCTCGAGCTCCCGACGTCCGGCGTCTGTCAACCTGTAATATTTCCGGAGCCGTCCTTTGTCGGAAGCTTTCCATTTGGACGTGATGAAACCGTCCTTCTCCAGGCGATGAAGGACGGGATAGAGCATGCCGAAAGACCATTCCAGATGTCCACCGGACAGAATTTTCATTTGTTTTATGATTCGGTAGCCGTAGGTTTCTCCTTCCAAAAGGATCGAAAGAAGCAGCGGTTTCGTGGACGCTGCGACCAATGCTTTAGAGATCATGTTGTACCTCGCTGAGCTTTATATATAACACTGCTATATATGCAATTTTTGTGCCAATCCATTCATCTGGGACAGGGGCTCATTTTCTATTCGAAGAGGCGAAGGAGCTGTTCGATTTAGCACAGAGAATGTCCGCATTCGGACGATCAAACAGGAAAATTGGAACACAAGCGAAGCTTTCAAGCCAAAAGGCTTATAACCCGGAGGTTGCTTGTTCAAATCCAAGCCGCCTGGAGACATATTATTTCCTCAATTCCTCAAGAGAATTCTCATGCTTTATTTCGCCTTGCTTTTTCTTTATCTGCAGTTGACTCTTTTTTGTGTAAATTTTATGCTACATGCTGCGCTGTGTATTTAGTACAGCATAAACCTGATGAGGAGGGAGGATGCGAAAACGATTCATTATCTACTCCTGGATTTTGTTCATTATTTTATTCGTCACTTTTCAAGCGTGTCAAAGCCAAGAGAATAAGGAGGGTAGGGGGATGTCTCAATCTGAAGTGTCAATCCAACCGGTCAAGCTGAAGCCGCTCCCTCTGGGATCGATCAAACCCACAGGATGGTTGAAAAATCAGCTCCGGATCCAAGCCGACGGACTCAGCGGGCACCTGGATGAATTCTGGCCCGATATCAGTGACAGTGCCTGGTTCGGCGGGAAGTCGGATGCATGGGAAAGAGCCCCCTACTGGCTGGACGGTGTCGTGCCTCTGGCGTTTCTCCTGGAGGATGAAAATCTGGTAACCCGAGTCACAAAGTACATCAATCACATCATCGCTCTTCAGGATGAATCCGGATGGATCTCGCCGGCTGAGGATCAGTCCAAATATGACCTCTGGGCCATATTCTTAGTGCTCAAACCATTGATCCAGTATCATGAAGCCACCGGTGATGAGCGGATTCCAGAGTTGGTGGAGAAGACGCTGAGGTGGGTGGACGGACATATCGACCGGCGTCCGCTCTTCAATTGGGGCAAATTCCGCTGGTTTGAATCTCTGCTCGGCATATACTGGCTTTACGAAAGGATCCAAGAAGATTGGCTGCTGAATCTCGCGGTAAAGCTCCACGCTCAAGGTTTCGACTGGGAGTCATTTTTCCGTCGTTTCCCCCTTACGGGAATAACGCCCAAAGGGAAGTGGACCTTCATGGGCCATGTGGTCAATAACGGCATGGCTGTCAAGGCTCCCGCGCTATGGTGGCGTCTGACCGGCGATGAGAACGACAGGCTCATGGTCTATGAGATGATCGAGAAACAGGATCTTTACCACGGTCAAGCGACGGGAATATTCAGCGGGGATGAATGCTTTGCAGGAAAGAATCCATCTCAGGGCACGGAGCTCTGTGCAGTGGTGGAATATCAGTTTTCTCTTGAGATATTGCTTTCTTTGCTCGGAGATCCCGCATTCGGCGACCGCCTGGAAAAAGTGACTTTTAATGCCCTGCCGGCTACGTTTTCCCCGGATATGTGGTCCCACCAATACGACCAGCAGGTCAATCAGGTCGAATGCAGCATCCGGGAGAACAGGCTCTGGACCACCAATGGCCCGGAATCTAACATCTACGGCCTGGAACCCAATTACGGCTGCTGCACATCCAACCTCAGTCAAGGTTGGCCCAAATTCGTCACTCACCTGTGGATGAAGACAGAAGATGAGGGACTGGCCGCCGTGGCCTATGCGCCGAATAGTGTCTCCACACGAATAAAGGATGTCCCGGTTTCTGTAGAGATCGTTACCGATTATCCCTTTCGTCCGAATATCCAATTGAAGGTGAGCGTTGACGAGACGGTTCGGTTTCCTCTCCATCTGCGCATTCCTGGATGGGCCGAAGAGGCATCCGTCACTGTCGGAAAAAGCCGGTATGCTCCCACGCCGGGATCTTTTTATGTGCTGGATAGGGAATGGACTGGCACGACAGACGTTGAGATGGTGTTCCCGATGAAACCACGGGCAACCCGCCGGTACAACAATGCCCTCGCTTTGGAGCGAGGACCGCTGCTCTATGCGCTGAAGATAGGAGAGGAGTGGAAGCGAGTCAATGCCGATAAACCTCATCGCGAACTGCCGCATGCCGACTGGGAAGTCTATTCCACTACGCCCTGGAATTACGCTCTGGATCTGACTGAAAAAAATCTGGATACACTGATATTCGAGGAGCATCCAGTCGGTGATGTGCCCTTTTCACCTGAAGGTGCCCCTGTATTTGTGAAGGTCAAGGGAATAAGGATCGATGCCTGGAAACTGGCCAATGGCTCTGCTGGTGAACTTCCCCATAGCCCTGTTTCAGCCACCGGCGAACTTGAGGAGCTCATCCTCATTCCCTACGGGTGCACCAACCTGCGCATTGCCGAGTTCCCCACCATTAAGTAATGGAGCTAGCAAAAATATGATTGTTATTATCCAGGTAATAAAAGGCTGAAAATAAAATCAATTCGAATAATGGAGGAGCAATGGTCAGACAAAAAAACCGACTCCCATTTATCTTGAGCTTCGTCTCTATCACTATCTTGCTTTTATCCTCGATAGCTTATAATCGAGGAGAGGGGGGAGGCGGATTCCTGCCGCCTATCGACCCTCAACAGGTCCAGGACCAGGACCTCATGACCTGGGATGATTATCATCCCATTCCGGGAAAAAATTGGGCAGATCCCTCCCTTAAACCGGAACGGGGATTTCGCCTGGCAGTGGTTGCCATCGACTTTCCGGATCAGCCTTTTGTTATTACCCTCCCAAAAGGAACGGACCCATTCGGAAATCCGCAGATTGATCCGATAGCTAGGGAGGACGTCCCCCAGTTCTATGCCGACTTCTTCATGACGCCCAGCGGGGTCAATCATGGCCAGACGATCAACGGCTATTGGATGGAGCAGTCCCGGGGGAAGTTCGGAATTACAGAGGTCGACGTTTTCGGCCCGTACCGCATGCCGAAACCCATCTGGGCTTATGGACTCAACGAGTATGGTCAGAATGACCAGACTCCTGACGGCAGCCGGGCCAGCAGCCGTATGGAGCGGGATTGCGACTCTATCTGGATAGCCGACATTGGGAAGGACGTCCGGAAAAACTACGACGCTATCCTTCGCGTTTACGCAAGTTACGATGAGACGGGTGTCTGGCAGGAGTTCGGCGAGATGAAATTCAATACCAAGAATGATATCCCGCCGGAATGGGGCAATCCCAATCCAGACATGCCTCGCTGGATTACCTCTCGGTACGTGGAATGGACGAGCTGGCTGGCCGGCTCCCAGCAGTGGGGATTGTCCTCCATGCGCCAGGGCGAGAACTCCGGCACCATTACCCACGAGCTCGGTCATCACGCGTTCCGCCTCCCCGACCTCAATAACAATCCTTATGTTAAGCCTTACCGCAGAGTCGCCGCAGGTCCATGGGACATGATGGACCGGGGCTGCTTCAACGGACCGGGCGGACCCCACATGCGCTGGGTAGTGCCGCCGACTCAAGGCGCGGCGATGCCCGCGGGACTGATGGCGCGCAACCGTCTGGAGAACGGGTTCATTACCGAATTCCAACTCCTAAGATTGAGCAGGGATGGTCTGGTGCAATCCGGGCTGGTGGTGGCCGAAGTTACAGCACGGGCGAAGGATCCTCTCCCCGGTACCTTTGCCGGCATCATCGTAAGGCTTGACGGCCCGGAGCCCGGTGATCGAACCCCGCCGGACGATCCGGCTACTAATCCTCTCTCTCCGGGAATCCCGAATTACAACTTCTATTCAATGGAAGTGGTCCAGCGGATAGGCTATGACTCGTTCACCCCTGATAACGGGGTTCTTATTGCTAAGAATAAAGATAGCCTGCGAGGCAGGAATGGCGGTCCCAATGCCTTCAACAGTTACATCTGGGTTATCGACGCCCACCCCGAAGACATCAACATGGTGGACTACGTCAAGCCCAACGGAGAAAAGGTGATGCGGACCATCGCCGACTACCGGCAGCTCAATGACGCTCTTTTCCATGCCGGGCTTAACTCGGGCAGCCAATTCGAATGGGAAGACACGCCTAACCGGCTGCACTTCTACGTGATCGACGTCGAGAAGAGCAAAGAGGGGATTCTCTCCTACACACTGGCCGTCCGGTCCCTGGATGGCTCGGGTCGGCAGGAGCGGGGTGTAGCCCTGGAGGCGAAAGCAAAGCAGAAAGTAAGAGAGTCCAACACCCCGGTTACTTTCACGCTGAACAACACAGGCTCGGCAGCGGCAACGGATCCGGCGCTCCATCCGTCTGATGCCAGCGCTTACATGAATTCCGATGTTTTTCGTCTTTCGGTGTCAATAGAGGGAAAGGGATGGTCCGCCCAACTTCTCAACAGTCTAGCCGCAGTGGAGTTCGGCGGGTCTCAGGCGGTTACGGTTTATGTTTCACCAGAGGACGGAAGCGCCCGGTCCGCGGCAGTGACCCTTCGGGCGACATCCGAGAGTGACCCGTCCAAGACCGCGACAGCCACAGTGAAGGTTTCGCGGTAAAGGAGAAGACGATGAAAGCGAATTTTATTTCTCTCCTGTCATTGGTTTTAATGCTTCACTGTCTTGCATTTGCAGAAGCTCAAGATTCGGCTGTAAAAGCTTTTGAGGAAAAGACCCTCCAGGCTCGGCCCCTTCCTTTAGCCAAAGTCCGCTTGACTGGAGGGCCTCTCAAACGGGCCCAGGAAGTGACTACCGAATATCTGCTTCAGCTGGAACCTGACCGTATGCTGGCCGGCTACCGCATCCGCGCCGGCCTGAAACCGAAGGCCGAAGGTTACGGAGGTTGGGACGCCGTGAACAGCCGCCAGCTGACGGGTCACATTGCCGGGCATTATCTCTCCGCCATCAGCCTGATGTACGCGGCCACGGGTAATGAAGAGTTCAAACGGCGGGCTGATTATATTGTCACCGAATTCAAGGAAGTCCAGGATAAGAGGGGTGATGGGTACCTGGGCGCTATTATCGATCGAGACGGCATCGACGGCCGGGAGCTCATGGAACATGTATCCCAGGGAGAAATCAAATCCACTGGCTTCGACCTCAACGGCCTGTGGTCGCCGTGGTACACTCTGCATAAGACATACGCTGGCTTACGGGATGCCTATCGTTTCACAGGAAATAAAAAGGCTCTGGAACTCGAAATCGAGTTCGCGGAATGGGCGGAACGCATTCTCGCTCCCCTCGATGCAGGCCAGATACAGCGTATGCTGAACACCGAGTTTGGAGGCATGAACGAGATCATGGTCGACCTTTATGCGGACACAGGGGACAAACGCTGGCTGGACCTTTCCTATAAATTTGAACACCGCTCCTTCATCGAGCCTCTCAAACGTCACCAGGACATCCTCCAAGGCAAACACGGCAACACGCAGGTGCCCAAGCTCATCGGCTCAGCCGACCGCTACGCCTACACGGGTAACACAGGAGATATTATGGCTGCAAGCTTTTTCTGGGATCAGGTTGCACAGCACCACAGCTACGCCACCGGAGGTCACGGCCAGGACGAATATTTTGGTGCACCCGACAAGTTGAGTGATCGTGTGGACGGGCGTACAGCCGAGACATGCAACGTCTACAACATGCTCAAACTGACCCGCCGGCTTTTCGCCATTCGGCCCGATGCCCATTACGCCGATTTTCATGAACGGGCCCTTTTTAACCATATTTTAGCGTCGATCGATCCCGAGGATGGCCGGACCTGTTACATGGTGCCGGTGGGAAGAGGTGTGCAGCATGAATATCAAGATATGTTCCGCAGCTTCACCTGCTGCGTGGGTTCAGGCATGGAGAGCCATGCCCTGCATGGAGACGGGATCTATTACGAAGTGGGTGACAAGCTTTGGGTGAACCTGTATGCACCCTCCACGGCAGAGTGGACAGAGGCAGGAGTCAACCTGAAAATGGAGACGGATTTCCCGGAAGGGGAGTCAGCGATCCTCAAACTGACGCTCCAGTCTCCCAAAGAATTCACTCTGCTTTTGCGCCGCCCCTACTGGGCCGGTGAAGGGTTTTCCGTTAAAGTCAATGGCGTGGCTGTCTCGGAAAATGTGATCGATCCCTTTCGGGGTGTTCCTGAGTCAGGACGTCTTGTGCCTGGACGCAGAGGGGTTGAATATTCCGGAACATATGTTGAACTGAAACGAGTGTGGAAGACCGGGGACACAGTCGAGTTGATTCTCCCCGAGACGCTTCGCCTGGAACCCACGCCCGACAATCCGCAGGTCACTGCCATAATGTGGGGGCCTCTGGTGCTGGCCGCGGACTTGGGACCCGAGCGGGTGAGAGGACGCGGAAGAGATGTCAGCACCGAACCTCTGACTATTCCGGTGTTCGTGGCCGCGGGGCAACCGGTGAACCAGTGGGTCAAATCCGTTCCCAATGAACCGGGACATTTTCGCATTACCGAAGTTGGCCGTGACAGCCTCGGAGCCGATATCGAGGTCGAGGTGGATTTGGTGCCGTTCTACCGTTTGCACAGGCGCACTTACGCTATCTATTTCGACATGTTTTCCAATCCTGAATGGGAGGAGAAAAAAGCAGAGTATGCCGCTGAACAAGAACGGCAGCGCGAGCTCGAAAAAGCCACAGTGGCCTATGTGCAGCCCGGAGAAGAACAGCCGGAGCGGGATTTTAATTTTCAGGGCCCGGATGATACCTGGACAACAGCGATGATGGGTCGTCCCGGGCGCAGGGGGAGAAGTTGGTTCTCCTTTGATCTGCCTGTGGAGCCGGACCGTCCCATGATTCTGGTCGTGACCTACTACAGTGGCGAGCGGGGGAGAGGCGAAGCCTTATTCGACATCCTTGTGGACGGTGAACTCATCGGCCATCAGGAAGTGACCAGAAGCAGTCCTCCACGCTTTTTTGATGTCGAGTACCCCATCGATACGAATATAGTCAAAGGCAAAAAGAAAGTCACCGTGCGCTTCCAAGCCACAGAAGGGAGTTACATTGCATCGGTGTTCGGCATCCGCATGATCCGGGGCGATAAAGATGAAACTCGATGAGCGGGACTGAATCCTAATCAGAGATGTAAACTAAAAAAAATCCTATCGAACACAATTTTCCAACAAGCATAGATGTAGCTGATTGTGTCCAAAAATGTCCGATACCAGCGAATTGTGTTTGTAAGAAACAGAAGGAGGATAGAAACTTCAGTACTCATTAAGGGATGTTTGAATGGATTTTTTATGGTATAAGAAAATGGGCTGTGTTAACGAGATGATTCTTTTACCAGATAATACTCCCCATTCTACTTTCTAACCTCTGGAATTTTAATGGGGATTTTTAAGGGGAAATAATTGATACTTTTCTAATTCTTTTTTCTTCGCTTCAACTATCTCACCGAGCACTTGAATTGTATGCGCTCTGTCTTCTTGAGGAAGAAACTTCATTCCCTCTTTTTTCATTCTCTCAAGAAAGTCAATTTCCTTTTCTTTAAGAAATATAAACAGACTTAATTCCTCAAAAATTTCCTTGAAAGTTTTCTCTTTTTTACTCATTCACTCTTTCCTGCTGCAGATTCTCACTTAATTTAGTCGGTGAAGTCCAAAACTTTATGTAACTGTAATCCTATCCCCATCCTTCCTAGAAAAATTAATTAATTCAAATGAATCATATTCCTTTTTAGGGCATCTGTCAATCCAGGTTCCTCGAATGAAAGCATCTCCATTTCCGTGATAACAAAATGTGCTATAGATCAGGCTGAGTGCATCGAAAACACGCAGACTTTGCCCCAGCGAGTCAAAGCCTGCTCGGTTTCAGGCTTCGCTCTCCTCTCCTTCGGAGAGGAACCGTGCCCACTCCGCCTTCAAACGGTTTTCTCAACACCCAGCCTGATCTTTACTGAGACTTCACCCTAGCTTTGTCCATCACGGAAATGGAGATGCTTCCTCCTCGAATTGAGAATCCCCTCCCGATCAACCGTCTTTTTGCTGAAACGCTAATTCGCTCTCCTGTCTTTTTCATTTCAGGGAAGCCAGGACATGAGGATGTTTGACTTTCATTCATGCTTGTTCACCAATTTCATAAATATCTCCCGTAAGTCTGTTTGCAGATCCAAAACAGGGTGAAAGTAGAGAGGAATTAGATAATCTCTAATTCATCCTTGCTGGGGAGCTTAGGAAACGGAGCATGGGGTTCCGTCTGGTACCAGAAAGCAACAGACGAGATATCATCCTGAAGCGGAAGATATCTCCCGCCAGAATGCCAGCCGAGAGCCTGGATGGTGACCCTGAGGTCCTTTTCAAAACGCACTGGGTCCATGATATGCCAGCGGTAGAGGCCAAAGCGCTGCTGGGACTGCCACTGTCCATCCGGGATAATCACTTGAGGCATACCTGCATAGGGAGTGGTGTATTCGCTGTATTTCCCGTTTACGGTAAAGCCATAAGAGCCGCAGAAATAATCTTCTGTCCCGGTGCCACAGATTGTGGGAAACTTCTTGTCTCCGTCGATGTAGAATTTTATCTCGCCTTCGCCCCACCAGCCGGTGTTGTTCGCGCCCCAGCACATGTAGGTTCCGACGAAGTGACCCCATCCTTTTATGCCGTCCACGATGGTGAAGTCAGACTTGTAGGGTAGGGGATTGGTGCGTCGAAATTGGGCATGAAGATAAGCTGCATCCTCAGGGACATCGGTCAGGGTGTAGTTGATCTGGTAGTAGAGTGTCATGTTTTTCTCATCCAGGTTCTCCATGGTTACCTTACAGGATTTTCGGAAAGGCATCACCCAGTAGCAGTTGAAGCCACTTCCGGGATTCACGCACACAGGAATGGAAGAGACCTGTGCGAATTTTCCCCAACCACAGGCAAAGAAATCCCCCACAGGGACTTCCACCGAAGGTTCCTTTTCTCCATCCCAGTAAAACCGGAGGATCGAGAAGCGCCAGTTGCCGGCAGGCGTCATCCAGATCTGTTGGATGGCTCCCGGCCCTTGTATCTCTGCGATGACAAACGTTTCCTTAGGCTTGATGATGACATAAGGGGAGACCTTCCAACCCTGGCCCAGGTCCCGTGCGGCTTTCTTAGCTGGGCCGTCGATAGACATTCCGCCTTTGCCTTTTTCCCCTGTGAAGTTCTCGGGACTGATGGAGAGGCTTTTCGCATGCGAGAGACGGAACAGGTTTCCGAGGTTGAGATAAAGCCCGTTAAACATTTTCTCTTCTTCTGCGTAGAGCACCAGCGTCGCCAGCATGAGAATCAATAAACCCTTCACCCATCTTTTACTCATGACAAACCTCCTTTTAAAAAGATTATTCAAAATGGATAGTCACCAATCAAATGCGTTTCAAAAAAATGACCAAGGCTCGGGATCGATGATTATAGCTCCATTCGCGGTTTTGTTTTGAACCTGACAGGATGTCTGAGTTGCATGGCCGGCCAGGAATGTTCCTGTGATTATTGACGAGAAATCTTTTAGAAATTTGCATCGGTTAATTTCTATTCCCATGGGAAGCTTCCCTTTTTTTGTTGGAGTGTTTTGAGAGATGTGAGGTTGATATTCAATCATAGTCCCTTTCGGATGATTAAGATAATATAATTTTTCCTTGGTAATTTCTAATAGAAAATGAACAATTAGCAAAGAATGAACGTTGCTTGATTTGCAGGCCATTTAATGGAGAGAGTCAGATCTTTAATTCTATCCAGTTTGCTCTATATTCTTAGTATTATCTTAAATATTCAGGTATGGACGAAGACCATTTTTCTTGTATTCGGAAGAAATCCAGAGTATATATCGTCAAAGAATTGGAGAGTCGCTAAAATTGATTGAATCACGCGAGGGATCGCCTCCCAGAAAACAAAGGAGAGATGTATGTTTTCCAGAAGTCATTGGCTCATATCCTTAAGTATTTTTTTTATGCTGTTTTTGTGTATCCTGCCCCTCTTCAGTCAGGAACGGGCGAAAGTCATCCGTGTCTCCCGCATTGAAAGTCCTCCGAGAATAGACGGCCTTATTGATAACGACTGCTGGACGAATATTCAGCCTGCGTCGGGTTTTTTCCAGTTTGACCCATACAATGGAGAAAAAGCCTCGGAAGAAACGCTTGTCTGGGCGGTCTATGACCAGAAAAACATATATTTTGCTTTCCTGATGAAGGATGCTCGCCCGGATCAGATCTGGGCAGAGCTGACTCCACGCAATGCCTACGAGAATAATGATTCAATCACAGTGATTCTGGATACATACAATGACAAGAGGACGAGCATCGAATTTACCGTGAATCCCAGGGGAGTCCAGAAGAATTCCGTGGAAACGATATGGAAATCCGGTGCTGTTATCCGCACTGACGGATGGGCCGCGGAGATGGCCATTCCTTTCAAATCATTACGATTTTCGACAGAGGAAAGCCAGGTATGGGGAATAAACTTGAAACGGTATATTCATCGTTTGAATGAGACAGACTACTGGACGGATGTCGACAGGGATAAGCCTTTGCTTCACCAGATGGGAGAGCTGAGCGGGATGTCCGGAATACGCCCTGGATACAATCTCGAATTCTTTCCTTATGCAGGTGTCAGGTCGACTCGGTGGGATGGCGAAAAGAATGACAAGATGGCAGGAGGCCTGGATGTCAAGTTCGGGATCCTCCCAAATCTTTATCTTGATGTGACCGCTAGCCCTGACTTCAGTGAAGTGGAATCCGACCCGTTTATCTACCAGCTTTCTCCTTATGAAAATTATTTACAGGAAAACCGTCCGTTTTTTACTGAAGGCAGTCAGTATTTCCGATTATCCACTGAGCGCGAATTCTTTTGGCGTCCAGATATCAATTTATTCTATTCAAGGCGCATCAGCGATCCAAAAATTGCAGCCAAGATCTCCGGAAAAACCGGAGGATATTCTTTTGGGATTCTGGGAGCGATAAATGATGAAGAGGATGGGGATCCATTTTTTAGCGTCATTCGAGTACAGAAAGATATCTTCAAGAATTCCCAGGTAGGTATCTACTACGCGGGCATGAATATTTCTGAAGAATACAACCGGAATTTTGCAATCGATTACAACTTCAATTTTAAAGACATTTATTATCTCCGCGGTACGAGCGCTCTCTCTTTTAGTAATGGCACAGGAAACGTAAACAATGGCCTCCACATCATCCAGTTCGAAAGAGACGCTGATGCTGGACTGCAGCTGAGTTTAGACTTCCAGAGAATTGAAGAAAACGTGAATATCAGAACCGGGTTTATCAATAAAATAGATGTGCAGTCTATTGAACTGGATACAGGATATGCCTGGAGATACAGTAAGGGAAAGATTAAACGTCTGAGTTTGGATTTAGGGGGAAGCGTTGAGCAGGATTCCAGTGGCCATTTGACTGGCAATTCTTTCGGTTTGAGATTCTGGGCAGATTTCTTTTCAAGGATCAGTATTGACGGGGGACTCGATGCGGGAAAAAGTAAATACCAGGTGTTGGATGAGAACGACGAATTGACTTGGACAGAAAACTTTATAAATACCTGCGGTGGGGATTTAGATTTTCGTTGGGAACGCGGTGGATTTTTGAAAGAAGTCAGTGTTGAAGGAGGATGGGAAAAAAGAGGAATCTATAACGAGGATTTTACCGTAGTGGAGCCAGGGTCTCATGCAAGTATAGAAGCTGGGCTGACGCTGCGGCCGCGAAGCAATTTTGAACTGTCTTTCAGCGGGGATTGGACACGGCAGGTTATAGATCGAACCGGAGAAAAAGTTTTTGATGGAGTGACATATGCTACAGCTTTGCATCTTCAGTTAACCCGCAGCTTGTTCCTGAGTACACGCCTTTTAGGTGAAACCCGGGAAGACCAGTATAATCTGGATTTTCTTGTCGGGTATTATTTCGGAGCCGGAAACATCATCCAGCTCAGCTATAAAAAAAGCGCGAAAACAGAGGATTTCTTGAGGGAGGGCGGACACTCCATAACTTTAAAAGTGTCGTATCTATTGAGAATGTAAGCATTAATAAGACAAAAGAATCTTCTTTTATCTTTTATTTTTTCAGAGGGGAAATTCGGGCTGCCCAGCCTCCGCCAGGGGCGAGTTGAATTTTCATCGTGTCTTTTGACGTGACAGTGCGGATTTCCTTTTTATAATCACTGCCAAAGCGATGCGCATTCATCCCATCCCGGTAGAAGGTTATCTCATACTCCCCTTGCGGCAGGAAAGAAAAATCTACGAGAAGCTCTCGGGGAGTCCAGTCTGTCATGGCACCCACGTACCATTCTTTGCCGGACCGGCGAGCCAGGAGTACATAATCCGCCACTCTGGCATCCAAAACCCTCGTCTCATCCCAGACTACAGGAACCTGAGAAAGGAATTCCATGCACTCTGCCTCTCTATAGTAATTGGAAGGGCTGTCTGACAGCATCTGCAGCGGGCTCTCGTAGATGATGTACATGGCCAGTTGGTGGCAGCGTGTGCCCATACTCATGGGACGGTGGAATATGGGCTTGAAATTTTGCTTCTGGGCATTGACCATTGCGCCAGGCGTGTAATCCATGGGACCGGCCAGCATCCGGGTAAAAGGAAGGATGAGGTCGTGCTCGGGAGAAACGTTTTCAGACCATTTGTTGTGTTCCAGCCCGAGCACGCCTTCCCGGGTCATGACGTTGGGATAGGCCCGCCTCAATCCTGTGGGCTTGTAGGCCCCGTGAAAGTCAACCAGTAAATGGCGTTTGGCTGCCTCCCGGGCAATCTTGTGGTAGTAGTTCACCATCCACTGGTCATCCCGCTGCATGAAGTCCACTTTAATGCCTTTGATTCCCCACTCGGCAAACTGATCCAGAGCCATTTCCAATTGGTCTTCCAGAGTCTT
>Ga0209635_10002263_pt1 | contig 14677 bp, 19 predicted proteins | sample DeeMarSWOR230_32_FD_187463 | JGI IMG/M metagenome (GOLD analysis project Ga0209635, IMG submission 187463) | Marine sediment microbial communities from White Oak River estuary, North Carolina - WOR-2-30_32 (SPAdes) (version 2) | ecosystem: Environmental > Aquatic > Marine > Intertidal zone >... | reverse complement strand
GAATGCAAGAAGCGGGAAGGCAAATAGAGCAACTCGGAGAAGCTTTTGCAAGAACAGGACCTACTCAAGCAGCGATTGCTAATAAAGTAGGAGGACTTGCTGGTAGGTTAATGGCAGGAGCTAGAGTTGACTTTCCTCAGGTTTGGAAGAATAGTGGATTTACACCTTCATATACAATGACTGTAAGACTTTACAACCCAAGGCCTGGAAATTATACCGCCACGAAAAAATATATTATTGGACCGCTTGCTGCTTTACTTCTCCTTGGTCTTCCAATTTCGTCAGATGGCGACACTTATAACTGGCCTTTCTTGCATAAAATTCGGTGTCCAGGAATCTATAACTTAAATCCAGCGTTTATTAGCAATATTACCGTTGTTAAAGGTGGAGACCAACAACAGATTTCTCATAAGCAAACAATGGGAATAGTTGACGTTAGGATAGACTTTGGAAGTTTATACAATAGTATACTTGCTGAAGAAGGAAATAGAAAACTTGCAAATCGACCTACTCTTAACTCGTACTTAAAAGCTCTAGAAGATTATAAACCTATTGAAGATATCTATAAAGCACCTAATGAAGCTTCTAAGAGTGAGATATCTCTCATCCGGAATCCGTTCTCAGTAAGAGATCGCAGGACTGAAAAGATAGCTTTAATTCCAAATCCATTTACAGCAAGAAGAAGTCAAGCATCTAGTGGGTTCGAAACAGAGGCTCAAAGTAGAGTGTCGGCGGGGGATAAGAATATGGAAAATTCTTTGGTTGCGAAGTCTTCTGAAGACGCAGCAGGCTTTATTCCTACTTAACAGACTAACCTTCTTAGAACAGATGTGATATAGTAAGCTAGAAAAGAGCTTATAAGAAATTGACTTTGTCTTGTGAGTTCCTCATACTTCTCTTTATATTTAATATCCTTTAGAATTTTAAGAAGTAAGACTTGGACTTCTTGTTTGAAATAGATTTTTTGTGTAGTTCTTTTAATTCCCATTAACTTCCTGACAAAAGTAGTATATTCTTTTCCACAAAGTGCTTTTACTGACGTTAAGTCTTTTACAAAAAGTTCTAATACCATTCTTACGTCGTCAGAGTATTTTGTGTTAGATAAATTGCTAACTATAAGTGTTGCTAAAGAAGCTCTTATTTTAGTTAGTTTCCTTGCAAATTCAAGAGCCTCTTTATCTATTTCTCTGTAGACTGTTATCTTTTTTACTACTTGGTCAATAGCTCTTGACCTTTTTTCTAGAGTTTGAAGTTGGTAAGTATCTTCTTCTCCTACTTCATAAGGAGTTCTAATAGCCGTTCCTGCTTGGCTTATTCGATAGTATGTTTCCGCAAAGGATCGAACGCTTTGAGCTACTCTTGTTCTACATTCTTGAGTAAAAGCAACGACTCCTTTTACGTCTGCAGTTTTTATAAATTCTGAATTCCTTCTTTGCATCTCTTTAGATATAAAATACATTGCGTTAGCAATTGTTCTTTCTCTGACAAACAAATGGGTTTTTGCTAAAGAATCAAGAGCCGTTCTAAAAACATCAGGGTTACAATACCTTATTAACCTACGTATTACGTTATTATAGTTCCTAATAGTAAAGTATGTCATTGTAGAAGAATACGCAATAATGTCTCTTTTTTGGAGAAAAATATGCATAATGAAGATTAAGAAGTTTGTAGTTGGGTCAGTATTAAGCAACCACCCAGAAGCTGGAGTTCCAGCATAGAACCGTTTAACAAAGTCTGAGATGTCCTTTTCACTTAACTTGCATAAGTGAAGCATTTCGATGTAGTATTTCTTAAGTTTTGGATAGTAACAAGGTTCCGAAAGCGCTGACATTTCTTTTGCAGTAACTCTATGTATGAATCTCCTTAACTTTGGAAGATTGATATCTGCTTTCTTAGTAAGTGTATCCATTTAGAAAACTCTTATAGCTATATCGTTTGTTGAAAAGTAAATGTACTCTGGGCCATATTCTAGTAAGTCTAATTGGTCAAAGTCATTTAGATTAAATTCGAAGAAGATGTTTGATTCAGGAGTTATTAGACGACAATGCTCTACACCAGTGACACTTTGTATAACATCTATAATCTCTGATCGAAAGAGGTTAATGTTACAACCAAACCTGTTTGAGAAAGCATTAACGATCGCTGTTCGGATTGAATTTGCAAGTTCTACGTCGGATCCAGCGAAAGCATCTGATCTGAAAACATCAATAGATATTTGTAGCGGGATTTCGTAGTCTGGAACAACCCAACCACTATCTGTATAAACGTATTTCTTTCCTTTATTTGCTACGTAAACTATATCGTCAGTAACAGGAGCTACAAATGCCCAAGTTATACTTGTAGCATCAGTACATTGTGCGTAGTAGTCTTCGTACCCTGTCCAAGCCCCGCCTTCATGTCCTCCAACAATGTATCTATCTCCCAGTGATGGTGATGTAGGTACCGTTAGAGGAGCTATATCTATTACGTCAGCTTTTGTGACGGTGTTATGTTGCATGTTAGTCATCGTACCAATAGTATTAGCAAACTTAACGTTGGTAAAGTCTGTTAGCATTCGGTACCCAACAAAATCCATCGAAGATAGCATTGTCTGTAATACTTGGAGTTCGAAAGTTCTTTGGTTAATTGAAGTATAGTAACTTTTCTGGATTACCGGAATGTCATAAACTGTTATGCTTGTAGAGTCTGTGAGTATATTAGAAAGCATGAATTGATCTAAGTTTTGTCGGAAAACAAAGGACGCAGACCATCTTCCTATAGTTTCTGTTGGGCTACTAATTGTGAAATAATAAGTTAGTTCTCCTTCTACGATATCGGTATAATCGGCGAAAGTATAAGTGAATTTCTTATTCGCAGCGTCATTTGTCATACTAAATGTTTCGCTTGTTTCTAGAATCATTAATTCACAAGTACAACCAGCATAATCTGATTCTGTAGTTGTATAAGATAACTCGAAAATTGCATTAGATCCTGATTTTCTTACTACTAACTCGCTAGCTGATAAGTTATAAGTAGATCCATAACTTCTAACAAGAGCTACAGTTTGTTGAATTTCGTACATAATGTAGTGATAAGAAGCGGAAAGATTAATTGTATCAAGAGTTAGGTCAAAAAGCGTTTGGAATTGCTCCCCACCAATTGTAATTTCAGTTCCTCTTGCTAAGTAAGTGTTTGTTATGGGAACTTGGTGTTTTGCATTTCTTGTTGGCACTATGCTACCATTATATTGTAAGATTGTAAATAACTCAATCTCATTACATTTAACGTCTGATCTCTTCAGAACAGGGATAGAGTTGGGGGCAATTGGTGAGCCTTCAATAACAACATCAGCATTCTGGTAGTCGCCTTCGCTTACTAGTCTTCCTAAAGCAGTTAAGCTAGTGATAGCGTTATTTCGTATGTCTTCTATGGACTCTTCATCTTCGCCGTTTGTTGCAGGAGATGAGTTAATAACCGTATAGTTTACTAGTTCAGTTACTCCTGCGTCTGTAACGTTGTAGATTCTTTCTCCACTTGTTATTGCGCCAGCTATGACATTACCGTCTGCTCCTTCAGTTTCATTTACTGTTACTCTAACGGTAGATCCTGGAAGTGGTTGTACTCCAATCAAACCATTACCAAAATATAGTTTCCTCCCGTCATCAGTTCTTCTGGAAACGTATCCGTAGGTAGAAGATGTCATCAAATACAAACTCTCGTACTCTGTATATAGTCTCCAAGATGACCCACCTGGGTCCCTAACTTCTACTATCATAGTAGCTACTTTTCCATCAAGTGGAACATCTATCGTAGTAAATTGGTAAAGTTGTAAGTCAGCGTCGATTTGAAATTCTTGAATCGTTTCCTTATATTGTCTAGCTGGCAAAACGAAAGAAAACTGATTATTTGCTGTGGTATCTACGCTCACCGGAAGATTGTATATTTTATTTCCCTCTGTTACAGTTATCATAACTGAGGCGTTATTAACAATTCTGATAGAAGTTGAATAGTAAGTCACAAATTCAATACTTCCAGCGTAGAATTTGTGACCTTCTGGGATTGTAAACGACGTATCTGCGTCTGGAAACCCGAGAGGAATTGTAACCAAAATATTAGCAGTAGCATATTGTGCTTCTTGAGTGTTATACCCAAGAAATGCGGAAAGGTTAAAAATAGTCTCAGGTAGTTGTGCAGTGGTTAAGAAAAACTCTCTATAAACTGAAGTCTGGTAAAACATTAAGTTTCCAGTAAGAGTGGAAACGATATCAATTAAGTACGATAAGAAAGATGATTTCGTAAGATCTACATTCTCTAACTCTAAGTAACTTTTAATGTAGTCAGAGATTTGACTGCGGATCTGGTCTCTTGATAAATAGATTTGGTTTGAGAGAGTGTTGTCAGTTGGCATTTTTAATTTACCTACGTAAAGTAATAACCAGCGTTATAATCAAAAAGGTCTTTTAAGTACGATCTCAACTCTTCGTTTTTTAACAACATGTTTGTTAAGAAAGTAGCTCCATCTACAGAATGAACTTTCTTGTCGTAATCATAAAAAACGTATGTATTGTTAAGTTGTTGCTCTACTTCGGTGGTGGTTCTGCTTTGTTCTACCATCAACTTCATCTTCCAAAAAGTTCTATCTGTGTTTGCCGACTTCTCAACGCCTGTAACTGAGAAAATAGGGTACACATCATTGCTTGGTCTTAGATATTCTTGTTCTAGTTTTACAATATCTCTAGGCAAAGGAGTAATCCCGTAAGTACTCGGAATAACAATATTCGTTTCGCCTTCCTTTATGTATCCTGTTTCTTCGCCACTAAATACAGTTGAGATGTCTTCTATAAAGTACACAGGGAGAAGAAGGTATTTATTCCATTTAATTCCTGACAGTTCTCCGATTGGCTCATAAGAACCACCAAGTAAGTTTTCGTCATCCCAAACTGTTTCTTCTGGGCAAATGTTGTAGTACGTTGTAAGAAATGCAATAGCGTGTTTACTATAAAAATCGTAAACTAATCTTTGGTAATCGTGGATATAGGCGTATAGTCTCTCGTACTTTTGCAAAAGACTATCTCCCTAATGTAAACATAGCTCGTGGGCCTATGAAGGCCATTTTCTTTAGAGCTAGCATTTTTGCTGTTTGGGGAGTGACTTTTTCTCCTACAAAAATTTCAATTTCGCCAGCAACAGAGTACATACGAGTTTGCGAATCACTATACTCAGGTTCGAAAGCTATAGCTAAATCAGACTTAATAAACTTCCCTTTTCTTGGGAAGCTTACTTTGTACTTCCCTTGACCAAGATCTTTAGCTACGCACGGCAATTTTTCTACAACTTCAAACCTTCCTTTAAAGAATTCTTTTTGTGAGTCAACAGCTTCTTCTAGATGCTCTAGTGGTCCTCTTGCAATTAAAACACAAGCAAGTAAGTTCTCAAGTTTAACAAATTCGCCAATTAAACCCAGAACTAGAAACTCACCTTTACTTATTGGAGAAGCGAAGAAATGAGAGTTTCCAATGTGCTTCTTCTTGAAAAGACCTTTATATGCCTTTAAAACGCAGTAGTAAAAATCCATAATTTATTCTCCTTACTGTGAGGCTCTTAAGAAGTTAAAGTAAGTCTCTTCATCAATCGAAGCACTAAGTTCAGCGCGTTCTCCTTCATAATCTACATAGATATTAATTACAAACCCTTTCTTGTTTTGCAAGAAGAAAACTTCTATATTAGTAATTGTTGCTCTGTCGTCATAAGTGGTAAGTTTGTACTCAACTTCTCTCTTAATTTTGTTTAAAGTTTCTGTTGTTGCTGGTTCAAAAATATACCTTATCAAGTTAGTTCCATATTCAGGATCGTGAGTATAAGTTCTAGTTGGAGTAAGCAGAATATTGTTCCAAGAGGCCAGGATTGTATTGAGGTCAGTGGTTCTTGTAAAGTCTCCATAAGGTGCTACTTTTGGAAGAAAATCAGCTATCCTGCCAGCTGAACCAACCCCAGCTCTTTTGAATCTATCTAGAAGGTTTGCCAATTATTTTCCTCCTATTTCCGTGGAGGACCCTCTTCTATAATTTTTCTTCGTTCTTCTTCGAGTGTGGTTTTCCATTTCAAAAGGTCATAGAACCTTTTAACTGGCATAAACATGACATCAAGATGTAACGTTGACATTAACTCCATACAAGAGAAAATGTTTTCGCTGAGAGTTTTTCGAAATTCTTCAATTCTATCATGCTGTAAACACCATGCGAAAAAAGTTTGTTACAATGTCAATGTCTATTACCTCTTCGTTACCGCAGTTTGTACAAGCACATTTCATTTTTAGATCAATTCCATATTTTCCAAATTTTTCGTAATACTCTTGATGTATATCTCTCTTGTCCTTCGCAGGAAGACTTAAGTAAGCGTCGATAACATCACTTCTATCCTTCACTACATAGGGTTCTGTCTGTTCCGGTAGGTCTTGTTCGAATCTGTCAATGATTAGAGTTTCTGTTATTACATCGATATTAGATCCAGGAATAATAGCTAAGTCTCTTAAAGATTCAGTTTCGTCTATAAGTGCTGGTTGCTTGATATAGACTGTAACACCTTTCGAAACTTTAAGAGGAAGTTTTTCTGTTTTCTTTAGTACATCTTTTCCTGGATAAGAATTGTAATTAAATGTGCTCGACGCAGCAACTGTAACTGAATAATCTCTTCCACACGCACCGCAACGAACGTCATAATTTCTAATTTCTTCGTAGGTTATATGGAAAAGACCATAAAGAAGAGCGTCTCTGTCTTTCAAAGTAACGTTCTTTAAAAAAGTATCAAAGTCTTTAATTGAATCGGGTTTCTTTACAATTGTTTCGTATAAACACTTATTCAAGTGGTCAGTAACTTTTGCTGGAGTAACTAAGCTTCCTTTAAATCGTTCTTCTTCTTGTACGTTTAGTGACCTAACCTGGAAAGATAAATGAGTTTGTGGCGTAATCACTTCGTACTCAGGATATTTCAAATTGAACCCGGTGAATGGCATTTCTTTGATCTCCTTTCTTTCTGAGCTCTAATAGGATTTTATTTCCTTAGAACGTCATGACCATGAAATCTGCCGTCGTAGAAACAATCATAAAGTACATCTCTTTCAGCTTCTTTCAGCTTCTTTTGGATGTTAGTTATTTTAGAGGTCAATAGTTTTTTGCATTTTTCTGGATTTTTAGATTTTCGACATTCAGGTAATCCTTTCTTAAGTTCGTTTATTTGGATTTGTAAAGCTCTTACTTTAAACTTCGCTATGCAACATTCTTTTGCTTGACCTTTATACTTTTTACAAGCTCTAGTTGCTTCGTTAAAGTACATTCTATACAAACTAATCGCTCTGAATGTCCACATTGCAACTAATGCACCGACTACAACAGCTGTTTCAAAACTACTCTCAGTTTCTATCTTAGGAGACATATTTGGTCTTCTTAAGCTGCTTTCGCCATCTTCTTCTGGACTTTGGCCATTTTAACTGCCATCATCTTCTTACAACCAGCTGGGTCTTTAGATTTTGCGCAAGCAGCTGAACCTCTCTTGAGGTCTGCCAACTGAGCTTTCAAAGCGCCTATTCGATATTTCTTCAAGCAAGCTGTTTTCTCTGCACCAGATGTCCCTCTACAAGCTTTTCCTGCTTGACTAAAGTATCTCCTATAAGTTTTTACCGCAGCATAAGCTAGAAGTGCAGCTAGAGCAGCGGCGCCTAGAACGCCAACACCAGCGCCTGCAGATCCAACCCCAAACTTAGCGGCGATGCCAGCAGCACCAGTTTTCGTTCCGATTGCTTGTAGCGCGGGCGTAACAGCAGCAGCACCTTTAGCAGCAGCACCTTTAGCAACAACAGCCCCTTTCGCAGCAGCAGCTTTAGCAGCAACAGCCCCTTTCGCAGCAGCAGCTTTAGCGCCAGCAACTCCAGCAGTAGCCCCTTTGGCGAGAGCAGCTTTAAGTTGTCCACCTAGAGTTCTCAATGTTGCGCCGATGGTGTTAGTTTTAGCTGTGAGAGTGGCAATTTTCTCTTTCTGGTGAGATATTTGCATTGTTAAAGCCTTAGCTTGCGCTCCAGTAACTCCAGCTGTTTTCTTCGCCAAAAGCGTTTTGAGGCCATCTTTAGCGAGACCTAGTTTGTTCTGTGCAGCAGCATAAGCAGCTTTCGTAGTAGCTATAGCGGCTTTTATCTTTTCTGGAGTTACACCACCTTTTAATGAACCCAACTCCTCGCCTGGAAATTGCTCCTGAACTCTTTTCCAAAAATACTCCTCTGATACTGGGCCTCTTTCGATCGCGAATTCTAGAAGAGGAAGAGCGGAACTCATACCTTTTGGAGCGATAGAACCAACTTCATGCACGAAAGTGTTGAGTACATCTCCGTTAACTAACTCTGAAAGCTCGAGATAGTTGTTTGTGATAAGATCTTTAAGATCGTCAAACAAGCGCTCCTCTTCGAAGATATCGCTTTTCTTGTCTGGAAGTTCCCCTTCTACTAGTAAACTCATAATTTGGTAGTCTGAAGCCTCATTTAAAACGAAACTCGAAAGTTCTTTCTTCTCTTTAACCAAAGACGCCTTAATCATCTCTGAAAGAGTAACTCTGGCGCATCCTAGAAAAAGAATTGACTCAGAAGTGTTAACTTCATTTACCTGGAACATGTTAACGTCCTCCTTAATAACTAGAAGTTACTTATGGACTTTGTCTTTCGCCATAACCTTGAACAACTGTTTTAGCACTCATAAATGTCTCTACGAAAGATGCGCATTTCGTTTTTACCCAAGGTTCATGCCAAGCATAGTCTACGTTAAACTCGATCTCAACATCAAGTCTTCCTACTGTTTCAACGTCGCTAGTGAAAAGATCTTGTGGATCTTTCGCAGGGAACATTCCATCATAGGCTGCGTAATATTCTACTGTTTGAGCATCAGGCGCGGTAGTCCAGTAGTACATCAAAGCAGCATATTCTTTCTTTGTGTATCCTTCTCCTTGTTCATCGTCTTTTAGATCAGTTATTCCTGTTCTGTAATCCCTAATTAGTTTTACCCAACCGTGCATAATGTCGAGAATTGGAGTTTTATTGAATTCTAAGAATTTCACAGTAACAGTGTTTCCATAATCGATATTCCCAGGAACGGACCATTTTATGCCACCAAGTCCAGTATATTCAATTTTTGCTAGGGTTCCGCCAGGAGGAGTAACGGAAAGACAGGAAGCTGCTAGGACGTTCTTGATTTGACCGTTGTCAGAAATTCCAGAGTTTCCATTCTTTACGTAGTCAGCTAGTTTAGGAGGAAGCCTATCAAACCAAACAAAGTGATAACCGGTAACATAAGGATCAGCTACTCCTACAGTTGTCCCACCAAATTTTCGCGTAAGTATGTTTTGGCCTAACTCCGCAAAAGAGTACTTCATTTTATTGTACCTCCCTAGTAAAAAGCGTAATCATCAGCACTTATGTACCTTTTAGTTTTGATCGTTATCTCTGTCCCAACTATATCTCTGAGAGTATCTCTCCAATTTCCTTTGAACCTGATTGCTAGGTCATCTATATAGGCAAAAGCTGGAAGTTTTTCAGATGTTATTCTATCGTAATAAATCCCGTACTTTTTCAACCATTTTTCTACATTTTTTACCTGAGATGTTCGATCTTCGTTTTCACTAGAACCTCTAGCAGTAAAAATTACAATTTCGTAACCTCTATTGTGAAGTATGTCAAGAGCTTCTTTAGCTCCTGGAATTGGCTCGTCATAGATAGTTCCATCATGGTAACCTTTCGAGTACTTATGAATCGTTCTATCGAAGTCTACCATTAACCGTTTATTTTCAGACGATTTAGCCTCAAAATGTATAGGAGCTGGCGATGGTTGATACCCCATAACTTTATGTGGTAGAGATTCATCTTCTTCGTCTTCTTCATCTTTCTTTTGTGTTAAAAGTCTAGGATAATAAGTTCTAAGAACTTTTCGTTTATGGGGCGTTTCAAAGCCAGTGATTCCTGAAGCAGCAGAAGTTTGCTCATCTGCTTGTATTTGCTCTAGGTAATGGTCGATGATCATAGTTTCTCTAAGTAACTGTCTAGAAAGGAACTTTCACCCACCTTTAGTTTTGTTCCTATTGTTCCTACGCCAGTTAATGGTTGCCCACAAGATTTACATTTCATCACATTACATGGAACTCCTCTTTTGTGAGCAATAAGTTTCTTATATAATTCGCAGTTCTTATTAGGACATGTACAGTAATCAGTTCCGCCTGTTCCAGCCACTGGCTGTCCTTTTCCTCTTTGTTCTCTGGCGTAAATCTCCTGTAACTTCTTCTGAACATCCATTATTTAACTCCTTTAGGTTTTTATTTTGTTCTATGGTTATGTTAAAGTTAGATTATTTAAAGGAAGAAAAAACTATATATATTAATACTTGAATAGGAAAATGGTTTGTTTATTTTTTTAACTGGAGGCGATGATGCAAATTAAAAGAGTACAGCGCGGACGAAACGAGTTTAATTGGGAAGGATTTACTATCGGGAAGTTGCTAGTTGTCCAACAAGCATTGATATCATTTCACGCACAGAGAAGAGATATACTTAGCAGGGAGTTACTAGAATTTCTACGTAGCAAAAAATTAGTTGAAGTAGAACCATTTGGAAAAGAACGGTTTCTTTAAAGGAGGTTGGTTGTGATCAAGTTGTTCAGAACCGAGACTTATTCTACAATTTTTGATACGGAAACTGGATTCGAAGTTATACAAGGAATAAATGGTCACCCAGATCCTTTTCGACTTGACTTTCCATGTATGATTGACTGTGGTATAATGGGCCATTGTCACAACGAATGTTATTTTTGTTACCAGGGTGATAAGAACGAGACAAACATGGAGTTAGGGGATTACAAGCGTATCATTAACGAAGGTAAACCTTTTGTAAACCAGATAGCTTTAGGCGGTCGAGGAGATCCAAATAAACACAAGAACTTCAAAGAGATAGTGGAATATTCAGTTAAGAATATAGTTGTCCCCAACTACACTACATCTGGAAGACTTCTTACCAAAGATGAAGTTGAAATCTCTAAACAATGTGGCGCAGTAGCTGTTTCTGATTACAGACAAACTTACACTTACATGGCTCTAGAAGCTCTTATGGATGCAGGAATTAAAACAAATATCCATTTTCTTTTTTCTTCTTCTTCTTTTATTCGAGTTTTACAAATATTGAAAGGTGAAGATGTATGGAGAGGAATGGTTGACGTTGATCGACTAAACGCTGTGATATTCTTGCTATTCAAACCTCAAGGTAGAGCTAAGAACTTAGGTCACTGGCAAGTTGAGGATCGTATGGTAAGTCACTTTATTAAACTCGCTCGAAAAGGACTATGTAAGTTTAAAGTGGGGATGGATAGTTGTTTAGTGAATAGAGTTAATAAAGTGAGTAGGTTAACAGAAGAAGAGAAATTGTACTTAGATTCTTGCGAAAGTGGTCGAATGTCTGTGTATATCACGCCCAACATGAAGCTAGTTCCTTGCTCTTTTGCTGACTCGAATATTCATGGGTTACCTCTTGATAAAAGTAACATCAAAACTTGTTGGGAATCAGGAGAACCTTTCCAAAAAGTTAGAGAGAAATTGTCTAAAAATCCAACGACTTGTCCTTATGGATTATAGGAGGATGTTATGGACTTTCCAAAAGTAGAAAAGAGAGTAAGAATGAAAGCTGACTGTTTTTTCGCTACTCATGGAGACCAACATATAGAAATTAGTGGATCATCAGGTGAAAAAGTCTGGGTATGCGTTTTTAGAGAGAAAGCCGGTACAGGTGAACGACTTACTCGAGGTAAACAAGTTAACTTCTCTAGTCTTTGGGAAACGTTGTTTAAGTTCCTTGAGAAAGAGTTTTCAAAAGAGAGTTTGCCAATACTTAATGTACATGTTAATGAATTTGATTTTTCTGTAAGAACTTCTAATTGTCTTCGTCATGCAGGGATTGAGACAGTTGGAGAACTTGTAAGAAAAACTATGCCAGAGCTCTTAGCAACTCAGAAGTTTGGCAGGAAAAGCTTGACTGAAGTTGTAGAAAAACTGAAAGAGAAGGACCTCGAACTAGGAATGAGTATAGGAGATGTCAAGTGCGACTAAGAACTGATTTTGTAACTAATAGCTCTAACACTTCATTCATAATCAGATATACGACTCCAATAGAAGTTGCTAGAGATATGTTAAAGATTTTCTTTGCTGAATGGAAAGAAGATTGGAGAGAAACGCACCCGTCAAAAAGGAGGATGAATCAGTTCTTAAAGCGAAACAAAACGTTCGGTGGAAATATAATCATTCCTTGGACAACCAATTATACGACTTACATTTATCGGGATTGGTTTCATGTCCGAGTAGATACATGTAACAATACTGACTGGAGTCACAGAGGACTTAGAATTTCGCAATTTGTAGATACAGAAAAAGAAGGATATGCTCTTCGTGAAAAGTCCTTCTTTTTGGACTTAGGAGACTTTAAGACCAAAACTGGTCGTCAACGTGACCATGAAGAAATGGGTAGACTTTTCAGAGAAATGGGGATTTCTGATGAAACTAAGAAGCTGTTTTATAACAAATAGCTCTTCCACGAGCTTTGTTATGATTGGATGGGCGGTAGAGTTTCCTAACGTCTATTCAAGACAAAAGGAATTAGTTTCGAAAGTTTTTGGAAAAGATCCTAAAACACTAAGTGATGAAGATGCTGAAGACTTATTCAATGACCTAAGACATTTTGGTTATAACGGAATAAGTTTTCAGATTGGCGAGGAACATGGCGCACCAGATGAAGATACTATACTTGTTGGAATGAGAATTTCTATAGCAAATGACGAACTTATCGAGTACAGAGAAGAGAAATTCTCAATGAAAGAGTTGAGAGAAGTGCTTAAGTTAGCGAAAGACAAGTTTAACATAAAGTCGAGACCCAAAATCTTAACAAATTGGTTTAACACGTGAGGTGTAAAACTTTAATAAAAGGAGAAGTTCAATGTCATCAAGACGAAGGAAGAAAAAAGATAAGAGGGAGAAGGGCAAACTTGTTTCTGACCAACACCAAGACGTATGTGTAAGGGTTATGGATTATGTTTTTCCTTGCATTCCTCCTTCAAAAAAGGAGGCGAAAAGGAATAATGGAAAAATTCTTAGGCGGGATAGCGAGATAACTGAAGTTAAGATTTGGAGTATTCCTCTCCCTGAAGACGAAGGTGACATAACTTTTGCTGAAATGTACACCAACAATGGAGTCGGTTATTTTGGTTTTGCTCGACGTTCGGTTCTTGATCCAGTTGACCCTGAACAAGCAGAAGATGTTATTAGAGGACGACTCGAAAGATGTCATGAGATTTGGACGGGAGGAGGAAGAGTTCAAAAAAGAGTTACGCTTGCTGGGGTTATTCCCAAGAAAGCGATGGCAATACAAATAGAAAGACGGATTTTCCGAGAAAAGAGAAAAGAAACTGGGAGTGCATAATGAAAATAAGGTGTGATTTTGTAACTAACTCGAGTAGTACTAGCTTTGTTGCGTGGGGAATTGACTTAAATATCTCTGAAATCAAGAGAAAGAAAAAGTTACTGAATCGCATCTGGGATAAATATTCTTCAACTCATGTTTTTCCAGAAGTGTTTCTTGAGTATAAAACACCAGAAGAACTTCTTAGTGACATACAAATATTCGCTGAAGTTTTCATGACTTTTTTAGAAGAGGAAACAGATTTAACCTACGCAAGTGACTTTGAAATAGGAGCTTTCTTTGTTGGAAAGTCTCCATTTGCAATGGAAGAACATCAAACTTTAGGAGAATTCAAAGCAGAGATTCGAAGATCTTTGCGAAAGATTGGTATTAGAAATCCACAAATTGGAGAAATTTGCGCAGACGTTCCAAGATAAGGAGACGAGATGCGACTAAAAACTGACTTTGTGACGAACAGCTCATCAACATCTTTCATTCTTACTGTTCACGCAGATGAACTTACAGCTGAAGAATTCGTTAATGAACTTTGGAATGACGACGAGTTTCTGAAGCTTAAAAAATATTATAACTTTGAAGACACAAAGGAAGAAGTTATTATAGATTTAAGAGAGTTTTACAAGTATTTCCCTGCTAAGAAAGGAGAAGCGGAAGTTGTTTTTGGTGATGAAGATAATAACGCAGCAGGGCGTGTGTTTGACTATTGTTTAAGACCAGGGTTTGAAAACCCAAAATTCTCCATTGTATTCCATGAGTTCCATAGATAAAGTCATGCGAGTTAGTTCAAAACAGACTCAATTACCAAGCACTAGGGAGGTGCGTAATGAGAAACAAAGTTTTCACAATTTTCATGGCGTTAGTTCTCGCTGTTTCAATTGCCACATTTATGGGCTGCGCTGACGATGACCATTACTATCCCATCGTCATAACCGAGGAAAAGCCCAATCTGAACGGTTGGTGGTATACGGAGTGGACGGTAGACTGGGAATTTGTAAAGCCGACTAACGAAGTCGTTGCCAATGCTCTCACAACTCTTATGAACGAGGAAGTATCTCAGATACCAATACCACCGACCCCAGTAATAGCTGAATGGGGCGACGTTTACGAAACCCCATCAGGTGATACCCTCTTTAACATCGCCTTCGAAGGGTGGAGAACCGATTACTACTTCGACATCCCTCCTCATCAAACTCCTATTTCAGTTAAGGGAACACGT